>OGHY01001112.1_pt1 | contig 12991 bp, 10 predicted proteins | sample 1571541 | NCBI WGS metagenome assembly OGHY01 (sample SAMEA2581943, study PRJEB24529) | metagenome | biome: Human gut stool | place: China | collected 2011
AAGCAAAAGACTGACGCAGTCCACGATATAGGCTTCCTGGATCTGTTCATGATCCAGATATAATTCTGACAGCTCATCGATACCATTTCCAAGTGTCACAAATCCATAGGCATAATGGGAGAGGGAAATCCCATCCAGATTCTGATCGAGGGAATAATACGCACAGGATTCCACCAGTGGGAGAAGTGCGGTATAAATCGCTTTTATATATGGAAGATCAGCCGGAGAAAAATGAAAACGGCTGCAAAAATCTTTCCAGTCATCAGAGGACAATTGTGGGGTAAGTTTACATTTCATGAGGCATGTCTCCCTTATCTGAAGCTGCCATAACGGCAATGATCTCCTGAAAGCGGCTTATGACCTTATCATAATTGCTGCGCTGATGCGGAAAACCACATTTCATGCAGGATTTGACTCCATTTTCTAGAAATTCGCAGTTCCCGCCACAGGATTTCCCAAGTGTATACAGAGGACAATAACAAAACAGACAATTAAAGTCCTCCTCCGGAATTCCTTTATGGCAAGGAAAATATTCACATTTTTTGTTTTGGAAAAATTTATAATATTCACTCATAATGCTGTTATCATCTCATATTTTAGTGAGTAAATCAACGAATAAATTGCATTTGTTTCATCCATAATTTATATCGATCCCATCCATTGTGAATTGATTGTCAATGACATATAATAGAGTAGAAGAAGGAGGTGCGTTTGTGAGCGGAAATGAAAATCATATTTATATCGCAATTGATTTAAAGTCGTTCTATGCCTCTGTTGAGTGCCGGGAAAGAGACCTTGATCCACTGACCACGAATCTTGTCGTGGCGGATGCAGAGCGGACAGAGAAAACAATCTGTCTGGCAGTTTCGCCTTCTTTAAAAGCATATGGAATCCCGGGAAGAGCGAGACTTTTTGAAGTTGTGCAGCGTGTGAAAGAGGTAAACCGGGAGAGACTGCAAAAGTTACCGAAAAGAGTGTTTGAGGGAAGTTCCTATTTTTCGGACGAACTGAAGGCACACCCGGAGCTTTCTGTTACTTATGTAACAGCAAAGCCACGAATGGCACTCTATATGAAATTCAGTACACAAATTTACAACATTTATCTGAGATATATCGCACCGGAAGATATGCATGTGTACTCTATAGATGAAGTGTTTATGGATGTGACGCATTATCTGAACACCTATCATATGACGGCGAAGGAATTGGCATCAAAGATGATCCTTGATGTGATGCAGGAGACAGGGATTACTGCAACAGCCGGAATCGGAACCAACCTTTATCTGTGTAAAGTCGCAATGGATATCGTGGCAAAACATGTCATGCCGGATGCACATGGAGTGAGGATCGCGGAACTTGATGAGATGTCTTACCGGAAATTATTGTGGAATCACAGACCATTGACGGACTTCTGGCGGGTAGGAAGTGGCTACCGGAAAAAGTTAGAAGCGGCCGGACTTTATACGATGGGCGATATTGCACGCTGTTCCATCGGCGGTGAGAGAGATTATTATAACGAAGAGCTTCTTTATAAAATGTTTGGCATTAATGCAGAGCTTCTGATCGATCATGCCTGGGGATATGAGCCTGTCACAATTGCGGATATTAAGGGATATAAGCCGGAGACAAACAGTATCGGTTCCGGTCAGGTGCTTCATTGTCCGTATGATTTTAACCAGACAAAAATCATTGTCCGTGAGATGACCGATGCACTGGTGCTCGATCTTGTGGAGAAAAAGCTTGTGACAGACCAGCTTGTGCTTGATGTCGGGTATGATATTGAGAATCTGGCAGACCCGGAACGCAGGAAAAAATACCGTGGAGAGGTGAAAGCAGACCGGTATGGCAGAGTTGTGCCAAAGCATGCACATGGGACAGCAAATCTTAAGAAAAAGACATCTTCTACATCACAGATCATGGAAGCAGTATTAGAACTGTATGACCGGATTGTTGATGAGAATCTTTTGATTCGCCGGGTTTATGTTACAGCGAACCATGCCCTGGACGAGCAATCGATATCGGAAGAGACAGAATTTACACAGATGGATTTATTTACTGATTATCAGGCAGTGGCAGAGGAACAGGAAGCCGAACAGGAAAAACGCGAAAAAGAGCGAAGGCTGCAGGAGGCAATGCTTTCGGTTAAGAAAAAATATGGTAAAAATGCAATGCTAAAAGGAACAAACCTTCAGGAGGGGGCGACCATGCAGGAGCGAAATAATCAGATTGGAGGTCATCATGTATAAAAAAGAGTATGAGGATATCATTGGGCTTCCACATCACGTTTCCAAAGTACATCCGCAGATGTCAATTTATGACAGAGCGGCACAGTTCTCTCCGTTTGCAGCACTGACCGGGCATGAGGCGGCAATCCAGGAGACTGCAAGACTTACGGAAGAACAGGCAGAGCTGAATGAGGATAAGAAGGAGGAACTGAACGAAAAACTGCAGGAACTGATGGCACATGCAGAGGAACATCTGGCAGTGACAGTGACATATTTTAAGCCGGATGACAGAAAAGAGGGCGGCAAATATGAGACAGTGACAGGAACATTTAGAAAAATCCGTGATTATGACAAAATGTTTATTTTAGAGGATGGAACGCACATTGCGTGTGACATGATTCATGAGTTGGAAATATGTCATTAGAAGATGTGAAGAAACTCCAGAAAAATAAAATAGAAGAAGTAAAAACTAAAATCCACTGCCTTTTGTACAGGTAAGCGGATTTTTGCTTTTTATTCAGAGAAAAATCCTAGTCAGTAAATTGATTGCCATCGGTATTATCGTCAGTTGTCGCCAGTTTTGCTAAATATATGGCGAATCAGTAATTCTCTGTGTTATAATAGATTGAGCTATTTATGCTTACACTTAAACAGGGAGAAAGGCAAAATTATGAATAAACAGCAACTCGCACAGAAAATATGGGCATCTGCAAATCAGATGAGATCAAAGATTGAAGCTAGTGAATATAAAGATTTTATACTTGGATTTATGTTTTACAAATATCTTTCTGACAAAGAAGTAGAGTTTTTGAAAGAGAATGATTACGACGACGAATTGTTAAAAACAGTGACAGATGATGATGAAGAAACAGTCAGATGGATTCAGGAGAATATAGGTTATTTTATTTCGTATAAAGATTTATTTTCAACATGGCTAAGTATGGGAAAAGATTTTGATGTTTCCAATGTGCGGGATGCACTTTCAGCGTTTAGCCGGCTGATATCAGCAACCCACAAAAAAGTATTTGATAAGGTATTTGATACATTACAGACAGGACTTTCAAAATTAGGAGACAGTTCGGGAACACAGACGAAAGCTATCAGTGGATTACTAACCTTGATAAAAGATATTCCGATGGATGGAAAGCAGGGATATGATGTTCTTGGGTATATTTATGAATATTTAATAGAACAGTTTGCAGCAAATGCCGGAAAAAAAGCAGGAGAATTTTATACACCTCATGAAGTATCACTTTTAATGTCAGAAATTGTGGCGAGTCATCTTCAGGGAAAAAATGAGATAAAGATATATGATCCGACCAGTGGCTCAGGATCATTGCTTATTAACATAGGACACAGTGCGGCAAAATATATGTCAGATGCAAATAATATCAAATATTATGCACAGGAATTAAAAGAGAGCACGTACAATCTGACGCGAATGAATCTGGTTATGCGAGGGATTAAGCCAGATAACATTGTAACCCGTAATGGAGATACATTGGAAGAAGACTGGCCGTATTTTGACGAAAATGATCCGGTAAATTCTTATGATCCGCTTTATGTAGATGCAGTTGTTTCAAACCCACCTTATTCACAGGCATGGGATCCAAGTAATAAAGAAGCAGATCCTCGTTATGCCAGATTTGGGTTAGCACCGAAGGGAAAGGCAGATTATGCTTTTTTGCTACATGATCTGTTTCATGTTAAGCCAGATGGAATTATGACAATTGTACTTCCACATGGAGTCCTGTTCCGTGGTGGAGAAGAGGGAGAAATACGGAAAAATTTAATTGAGAGCAATCATATTGATGCAATCATTGGACTTCCGGCAAATATTTTTTATGGAACAGGAATACCAACGATTATTATGGTATTACGTCAGAAACGTGAAAATACAGATGTATTAATAATAGATGCATCCAAAGGATTTATAAAAGAAGGAAAAAATAATAAACTCAGACAGTCCGATATTAAGCGTATTACAGACACCTATATCAAGCGTGAAGAAATTCCACAATTTTCAAGAAAGGTTACCAGAGAGGAAATACGCAGTAATGACTATAATCTGAATATACCGCGCTATGTAGATTCTTCTGAAAAAACGGAACATTGGGATATCTATGCATCCATGTTTGGTGGAATTCCAAATGCAGAATTAGAAGGAATGAAGGATTACTGGGATGCGTTCCCAAATCTGAAAAGTGAACTTTTTAAACAGGATGGTTCTCCATATGTTTCTATCTCATCAGAAGATATTAAAGATGCAATAAAAAACAGTAAAGATGTCGTAGCATTTGAAGAGGCATATTGTAAGGCTTTTGAAACATTCCCGATTTATTTAAAAAATATGTTGATTGATCAGATGGAGAAAATTGATATTTCAAAAACCGAGAGTCTTCTAAGTGACAATATTTTTGAACGACTTTCGGATATACCGTTAATTGATAAATATGAGGCGTTCCAGTTATTAGATAATTGTTGGAATGAAGTATCTATTGATCTTGAAATCATCCAGACAGAGGGATTTGCTGCCACAAAAAAGGTGGATCCACATCTGGTAACAAGGAAAAAGGGTAATGAAGAGCAGGAATTACAGGATGGCTGGGCAGGACATGTGCTCCCATTTAATCTGGTGCAGGAAACTATTTTAAAACAGGATTTAAACGAGATCAGAGAATTAGAAAGCAGACTTGCAGATATTCCAGGAGAATATGAAACACTTCTGGATGAGTTTGGAGAAGAGGATAAAGATGCTTATAGAGAGTGTTTTTCAGAAGAGGGAGATACATTTGTTACAAAAGAGATATTAAAAAAATTAAAGGAATTAAAAAAAGATACTTCGCCAGAGGCACAGAATGCATATCGTATTTTTTCAAAAGTGTGCGATCTGACAAAGGATGAAAAAACATTGCGTACAGACATTAAAAACAAAACGATAAAGTTGGAGACAAAGACGAAAGAAACCATCGAAAATCTTTCAGATGAGCAGGTTCTGAAGCTTTTGGAAGAAAAATGGATCAGTCCACTGAAATCAGAATTAGACAAACTTCCAGACGTGATAGTAGATACTCTTGTAACGAGAATTCAGGCATTACAAAGCAAATATGCTACTACCTTCATGGATATTGAGAATGAAATCCATGAAACTGAAAAACAACTTGTAAAGATGATCGAAGAACTTGATGGCAGCGAATACGATTTGAAAGGACTTGGCGAATTAAAAGCGCTATTGATGGGTGATTGATATGGAAAAAAAGAAAAAACCCGCAATTCGGTTCAAAGGATTCACTGATTCTTGGGAACAGCGTAAGTTGGGGGAACTTGGCGAAATAATGACAGGCTCGACACCATCAACGTCAAAGTCAGAGTATTATTCAGAGGATGGAATACCTTGGGTAACACCAACTGACATTAACTCTCAAACAATATCTGATACGCCAAGAAAACTTAGCGGAGAGGGGATAAAAGTAGGACGTGTTGTACCGGCAAATACAATTCTCTGTACTTGTATTGCAAGTATAGGAAAAAACACACTTTTAACGGTAAAAGGAAGCTTTAATCAGCAGATAAATTGTCTTACTCCAAATGAATATAATGATGCCTATTTTCTTTTGACGGAGAGTGAAATTTGGTCGAATATTATGAAGCGTATGGCTGCGGCAGGAACCATGCAAATTGTAAATAAAACAGAGTTTTCTGAATTAACTACAATGGTTCCTAAATTAGAAGAACAAAAGAAAATCGGACAGTATTTCCACACCATTGGCCACCTTATCACCCTTCATCAGCGTAAGTATGACAAGTTGCAGATTATTAAAAAAGCAATGTTAGAAAAAATGTTCCCACAAAATGGTAGTTGTTTTCCTGAGATAAGATTTAAGGGCTTTACGGACTCTTGGGAACAGCGTAAGTTGGGGGATGTGGTCAATCGAGTAACAAGGAAGAATCAAGATTTAGTCTCTGAGTTACCGCTTACGATATCGGCTCAATATGGACTTATTGATCAGAATGAATTCTTTGATAAGAGAGTAGCAAGTAAAGATGTCAGTGGTTATTATTTGATTGAGAATGGAGAGTTCGCTTATAATAAGAGCACTTCAACAGATGCTCCTTGGGGAGCTGTTAAAAGGCTGGATCATTATGAAAATGGCGTATTATCAACACTTTATATCGTATTTGGAATAAAAGAAAATAATCCAATAGATTCCAATTTTTTAGTATCATACTACAATACAAATTTGTGGCATAAAGGTATTCGTGAGATCGCAGCAGAGGGAGCAAGAAATCATGGACTTTTAAATATTGTGCCAGCAGATTTTTTTGAAACAGAGCTGATGATACCGCAAGATATTGAAGAACAAAAACAGATTGGAAAGTTTTTTAAAGGGTTAGAAGCACTTATCACCCTTCATCAGCGTGAGGTAGAAAAATTACAAAATATAAAGAAATCTATGCTGGAAACCATGTTTGTGTAGGAAGGAGCAGGGAAAATGGATAAAATTATACTTTATCATGGCACTCCGGATAAAATCGTGACGCCGGTACATAGTTGGCGCAGAGAGAAGTAACCAGCTTTTTGATCCGTTGGCAGAGTATCAGCAGATAGTCTTAGACGCTATTAATATCGGACGAATGGAATCACAGGTCAAAACTCCACAGGAGATACAAAAAGCTATTGGTCAATTTGCAGTAAAGTATGGTTTGCTTGGTCTTATGACAGCTTTGCCGACCACACCAACATTTATGGACTACGAAGCAGTTTATCTGCCGAAAAATCACTTTATCAAAGAAGAAACCATGTCCACTAAGGATTATCTGCATCTGTTCTTTCCGTTTCACAATCCGGATGTGGTAAAGCGTGGCGTGGAATCCATGTGGAACATACAGAATGACCGTGTGATGATGGCACTTGCTATGACAGACAGCGAAAACCCGGTCAAACGTTGCAAACATTGTGCGAAAGCCTTTTTTGCAAGCAGACCAAGCGCTGTGTTTTGCAGCCCGCAGTGTAAGAATAAGCATAATGTTTACAAAAACAGAGCGAGAAACAAAAGTGAAGAATAGGAAGGGAATGGATATGAACGAAGAATATGGGCTAACTCCTTATGAAACGAGGGAAATCCTGTTTTATAAAACTGATAATGGTGAAGTTCGGGTTGAAATCCTTTTATATCAGGAAAACTTGTGGCTGACGCAGGCAAAGATGGCAGAATTATTTGAAGTGCAAAAGGCGGCTATTTCAAAACATTTGAAAAATATTTTTACATCCGGCGAATTGCAGGAAGAAGCAGTTGTTTCCAAAATGGAAACAACTGCGACAGACGGCAAGCGGTACAATACAAGCTATTACAATCTAGATGCCATTATTGCTGTCGGATACCGTGTTAATTCTAAAAAGGCTACGATGTTCCGCATTTGGGCAAATCGAGTATTAAAAGAATTTATTATTAAAGGTTATGTGATGGACGATGCACGACTGCGAGAACCAGAAAACCTCTTTGGTAAGGACTATTTTGAGGAACAGTTGGAGCGTATTCGTGATATTCGCTCCAGCGAGCGCCGTTTTTATCAAAAAATCACGGACATTTACTCCCAATGCAGTGCTGACTATGATGTGAACAGTCCTGTTACAAAAGAGTTTTTTGCCACAGTACAGAATAAACTTCATTACACTGTCACTCATCATACGGCGGCTGAGATTGTTTATGGACGAGCCGATAGCACAAAACCAAACATGGGCTTGACAACTTGGAAAAATGCTCCGCAGGGGCGTATTCGCAAGTCGGATGTTTCAATCGCCAAAAACTACTTGAACGAAGAAGAAATGATAAATCTGAATGAGATCGTGACAATGTATCTGGACTATGCCGAAAGACAGGCACGGCGGGGAAATATCATGTATATGCGGGATTGGGTTAATCGTTTGGATGCGTTCCTCCAGTTCAACGAAGAAGATATTTTACATGACAAAGGCAAAGTGACCGCTGCCATCGCAAAAGCGTTTGCAGAAAGTGAATTTGAAAAATTCCGTGTTTTGCAGGACAGGACATATCAGAGTGATTTCGACCGTCTTGTTGCAAATATCGAAGAAAACAGCAAACAAACAAAATAAATCAGGAAACCCCATGTTTCCGATTTTATTGCCAGAAGTGAGGGGCTTTTGTATCAGGTTTACAGATTATATAAAGAGGTTTTCTGGGAATATGCAAGGTTTAAACATCCATCACATCAGATTAGCTTCCATAGTATAAGGGCTTTGGAATGTTTGAAATATGAAAGGAGTATAGCAGTCGAAAATGATACAGTGGAATAAAGATGATTTGTTTTATGTATGCTCTATGATTGAATTTGTTGCACGAAAAACACATAACAGGGACAAAGATATAGTGTCGAAATTATCTGATAATGCATTAAAGCACCAACTCAAAGCAGCTGGTGTAAATCACTGCCTTTCATTTGAACAGGTAAGCGATGAGTGGATTGAAGAATATCAGATACCAGAAGGAATATATGATAATATTTCTACGTGCAGATATGAAGTGCCAACGGTAACAGCTATAGGGCGAGTATATCAGACATTAATTTTGGATGTTATGGATTTATATGAAAATATTATTGAGACAATAAGAAAGGTATATAGTTCGTTTATTAGTGAAGAAATATCCAACTATAATTCCAGTGTGTACTATAGTAATCCAGATTATTTAAGATGTTCATATGAAGAAGGTAGTTTGTTAGATTAAAAAATGTTAATTTCTGATAAAAATTAGTGAAGACGTTATCTTAAAAAGTTTGGGAACAGCGTAAGTTGGGGGATGTGGTCAATCGAGTAACAAGGAAGAATCAAGATTTAGTCTCTGAGTTACCGCTTACGATATCGGCTCAATATGGACTTATTGATCAGAATGAATTCTTTGATAAGAGAGTAGCAAGTAAAGATGTCAGTGGTTATTATTTGATTGAGAATGGAGAGTTCGCTTATAATAAGAGCACTTCAACAGATGCTCCTTGGGGAGCTGTTAAAAGGCTGGATCATTATGAAAATGGCGTATTATCAACACTTTATATCGTATTTGGAATAAAAGAAAATAATCCAATAGATTCCAATTTTTTAGTATCATACTACAATACAAATTTGTGGCATAAAGGTATTCGTGAGATCGCAGCAGAGGGAGCAAGAAATCATGGACTTTTAAATATTGTGCCAGCAGATTTTTTTGAAACAGAGCTGATGATACCGCAAGATATTGAAGAACAAAAACAGATTGGAAAGTTTTTTAAAGGGTTAGAAGCACTTATCACCCTTCATCAGCGTGAGGTAGAAAAATTACAAAATATAAAGAAATCTATGCTGGAAACCATGTTTGTGTAGGAAGGAGCAGGGAAAATGGATAAAATTATACTTTATCATGGCACTCCGGATAAAATCGTGACGCCGGTACATAGTTGGCGCAGAGAGAAGTAACCAGCTTTTTGATCCGTTGGCAGAGTATCAGCAGATAGTCTTAGACGCTATTAATATCGGACGAATGGAATCACAGGTCAAAACTCCACAGGAGATACAAAAAGCTATTGGTCAATTTGCAGTAAAGTATGGTTTGCTTGGTCTTATGACAGCTTTGCCGACCACACCAACATTTATGGACTACGAAGCAGTTTATCTGCCGAAAAATCACTTTATCAAAGAAGAAACCATGTCCACTAAGGATTATCTGCATCTGTTCTTTCCGTTTCACAATCCGGATGTGGTAAAGCGTGGCGTGGAATCCATGTGGAACATACAGAATGACCGTGTGATGATGGCACTTGCTATGACAGACAGCGAAAACCCGGTCAAACGTTGCAAACATTGTGCGAAAGCCTTTTTTGCAAGCAGACCAAGCGCTGTGTTTTGCAGCCCGCAGTGTAAGAATAAGCATAATGTTTACAAAAACAGAGCGAGAAACAAAAGTGAAGAATAGGAAGGGAATGGATATGAACGAAGAATATGGGCTAACTCCTTATGAAACGAGGGAAATCCTGTTTTATAAAACTGATAATGGTGAAGTTCGGGTTGAAATCCTTTTATATCAGGAAAACTTGTGGCTGACGCAGGCAAAGATGGCAGAATTATTTGAAGTGCAAAAGGCGGCTATTTCAAAACATTTGAAAAATATTTTTACATCCGGCGAATTGCAGGAAGAAGCAGTTGTTTCCAAAATGGAAACAACTGCGACAGACGGCAAGCGGTACAATACAAGCTATTACAATCTAGATGCCATTATTGCTGTCGGATACCGTGTTAATTCTAAAAAGGCTACGATGTTCCGCATTTGGGCAAATCGAGTATTAAAAGAATTTATTATTAAAGGTTATGTGATGGACGATGCACGACTGCGAGAACCAGAAAACCTCTTTGGTAAGGACTATTTTGAGGAACAGTTGGAGCGTATTCGTGATATTCGCTCCAGCGAGCGCCGTTTTTATCAAAAAATCACGGACATTTACTCCCAATGCAGTGCTGACTATGATGTGAACAGTCCTGTTACAAAAGAGTTTTTTGCCACAGTACAGAATAAACTTCATTACACTGTCACTCATCATACGGCGGCTGAGATTGTTTATGGACGAGCCGATAGCACAAAACCAAACATGGGCTTGACAACTTGGAAAAATGCTCCGCAGGGGCGTATTCGCAAGTCGGATGTTTCAATCGCCAAAAACTACTTGAACGAAGAAGAAATGATAAATCTGAATGAGATCGTGACAATGTATCTGGACTATGCCGAAAGACAGGCACGGCGGGGAAATATCATGTATATGCGGGATTGGGTTAATCGTTTGGATGCGTTCCTCCAGTTCAACGAAGAAGATATTTTACATGACAAAGGCAAAGTGACCGCTGCCATCGCAAAAGCGTTTGCAGAAAGTGAATTTGAAAAATTCCGTGTTTTGCAGGACAGGACATATCAGAGTGATTTCGACCGTCTTGTTGCAAATATCGAAGAAAACAGCAAACAAACAAAATAAATCAGGAAACCCCATGTTTCCGATTTTATTGCCAGAAGTGAGGGGCTTTTGTATCAGGTTTACAGATTATATAAAGAGGTTTTCTGGGAATATGCAAGGTTTAAACATCCATCACATCAGATTAGCTTCCATAGTATAAGGGCTTTGGAATGTTTGAAATATGAAAGGAGTATAGCAGTCGAAAATGATACAGTGGAATAAAGATGATTTGTTTTATGTATGCTCTATGATTGAATTTGTTGCACGAAAAACACATAACAGGGACAAAGATATAGTGTCGAAATTATCTGATAATGCATTAAAGCACCAACTCAAAGCAGCTGGTGTAAATCACTGCCTTTCATTTGAACAGGTAAGCGATGAGTGGATTGAAGAATATCAGATACCAGAAGGAATATATGATAATATTTCTACGTGCAGATATGAAGTGCCAACGGTAACAGCTATAGGGCGAGTATATCAGACATTAATTTTGGATGTTATGGATTTATATGAAAATATTATTGAGACAATAAGAAAGGTATATAGTTCGTTTATTAGTGAAGAAATATCCAACTATAATTCCAGTGTGTACTATAGTAATCCAGATTATTTAAGATGTTCATATGAAGAAGGTAGTTTGTTAGATTAAAAAATGTTAATTTCTGATAAAAATTAGTGAAGACGTTATCTTAAAAAGTTTGGGAACAGCGTAAGTTTGATAAGTGGGGAGATTTCTACTATGGACACAGTTGTCCGAAGTGGTCTGTGACAGAAGATGCAACTATTCCATGCATCAGATACGGAGAATTATATACGAAGTTTGGAGCGAAAATTGATAAGGTGTATTCATATACAAATATGCCCACTGAAAAACTTAGATTTAGTAAAGGAACAGAGGTTTTGATTCCGCGAGTTGGCGAAGATCCAATGGACTACAATCACTGTACATGGCTTTCTTTAAAGGATGTAGCGATTGGTGAAATGATTTCCGTTTTTAATACTGATCAAGATCCGCTGTTTTCTGCAACTATGTTTAATGCTACTCTTCAGAAAGAATTTGCTATAAGAGTTGAGGGAGGAAGTGTTACAAATCTGTATTTTGATAAGTTACGAAATATTGATATTTCATATCCATTGTTAGCAGAACAAAAGAAGATTGCAGCATTTTTTGAAAATCTTGACCACCTCATCACCCTTCATCAGCGTATGCAGAAAAATAGCAAACAATACATCATCACAATGAAAAGTATCTTAAATAACATCAAGTATTAATGCAAGAAAATTACACTATATATTTTGGACAAGGGAGACAAATATCATGACATTCAAAAGTGAAGCAGATTTTGAAGAAGCATTGATTCGCGTTTTACAACAAAATGCATGGGAAAAAGAAGTTATAAAATATCCAACAGAGCAGGATCTGATTCAGAACTGGGCAGATATTCTTTATGATAACAACAGAAGTATTGACAGATTAGGTGATAGTCCGCTGACAGATGGAGAAATGCAGCAGATTATAGAACAGATCAGGGAACTGCGGACACCACTGAAATTAAATGGTTTTATTAATGGAAAAACAGTATCAATAAAGCGAGATAACCCGGAAGATAAAATTCATTATGGAAAAGAAGTCAGCCTGAAAATCTATGACCGGCAGGAAATAGCAGCAGGGCAGAGCAGATACCAGATTGTGGAACAGCCTATTTTCCCCGGAAAATCGAAAATGTTAAATGACAGACGAGGCGACTTGATGTTGCTGATTAATGGTATGC
>OGHY01001113.1_pt1 | contig 12989 bp, 10 predicted proteins | sample 1571541 | NCBI WGS metagenome assembly OGHY01 (sample SAMEA2581943, study PRJEB24529) | metagenome | biome: Human gut stool | place: China | collected 2011
AAGAATGCTATTGATTGGGTTTAATAGCATTAATAGAGCGTCAAATTCCAGTTTGCAGAGTTATTCCAACTCTCCCTTTTTCCGCCTACGCCCAGGTTCATCCCTCAAACTTTCAAGGTAATCGTCAATCGTTCGGCTTGCCTTGTCTAAATCAGCATACTCTTTTTTGAGGTAGCGGTATTCTTCGTAGAGTTTTTCACGCTCCTCATACAACGCTTGTCGCTGACGGTCAAGCGAAGTTTCTGACGGAAACTTACCGTCGGGATACAACGATTTTAACCTACTGCCAACGCTCTTGTACTTTTCCAGTACAGGAGCGTTTTTCTTTGTATATTCTTTTTGTTTCCATACTGAAAGAGACTTGTACTTGTCATGATGCGGTTTACTGCGTTAAAATTGCCGGACAAGTTCTACCTGGTTTTGTCAATATCACTTGACACATTTTATTCGAACAAGAATTATGCAACGAGAAAGATATGATCATAGTAGAGCTTTCTTCGGGTTGACGGAGGCAGCCCGCCGTTGGCGGTGCAGATTCCCCACATACTTTCACAGCGTGCATTATCATGACATCTTCCGCCGGCACTGTTCATGCTTTGAATGATCCCATATTTCTTTACAGCAGCATCCTGGCATTCTTTCTTTGCTGCAATGCAATATACATACGCTCCCTGCCGTAGCAGTCATTATATTGGTCTTCTTCGTGGATCTTCATCATTTCATCTGCAAGCGTCTGATACTTCCAGGGGGTGTTTTTATGGCTGAGATAATCGTAAAATGCTTGTCTTGTAACCTCCAAAGCCTTGCAGTAAAAACTGATCCTTCCTGTGATCCTACCATCATCAGTCTTTTGGGAAATGAACTTTAACCGTTCTTCTTTCCTGACTTCCGACGGTTCGCGGCGAAAAAAGCAGATGCTTCCTCCAGAAATTCATTAAGCTCTTCAAGCTCACGGTTTTTCTTTTCGAGCTCTTTGATCCACTTGTTTGCTGCATGAAGCTTGCGAGCTTTATTGCCTGCTTTTTAAACTCTTCATCATATTGTTTTCCTGTTCCCATTGATGACACACTCCTTTGTTTTTAGTATTCTTTGATTGTTTTGTATGTGTCAAGTTTTATTATACAGGATTAATCGTAATACATTACACATCCCTCCTTTTTCTACAAATGAAAAAAGGCTGTTTTATCATCGTCACTTAAATTCGTGACAATAGACAAAACAGCCTTTAAAACTTTGTGAATATTTTTTCATAACAAATCGGCAGGCTCAGAGCAAAATCTGCTCAAAGTCTGCGTTATGTTCGATATTTTTGTTGTGTAGGGTTCGACTTTCTTTTTTTTGGTGAAAACTAGCGAAAATCATCTACGGTTATACACCTGAAATTTTTACCCTCAAAACGCAAAAAAAGCTCGTAAATACGAGCTTTTCGAGGTGTGCATCTATTTTATTGCACAAGTATGGTGCGGGTGACAGGACTTGAACCTGCACGGTGTTGCCAATAGAACCTAAATCTATCGCGTCTGCCAATTCCGCCACACCCGCATACAAAACAACGTTATTATTTTATCATAAACTCCCTACTTTGTCAAGACCTTTTGCTCAAAAAAATGCCCGATGCTCAAAACATCGGACTGATTTTTTTATAATCTCTTAATATTGTCAAGAATTATCAGCTTGTGTGTAAAACCCTCAAGCTTGTTTTTGATATCACCGTTCTTTATAAAAAGGAGTGTTGGCAGTGCTGTAACGTCATATCTCTTCGCAAGATCTGGCTGAGAGGTGATATCACACTTAGCTATGATAGCGGTTTCTCCAAGCTCTTCTGCAGCTTCGTTAAGCCCTGCCTCTGTTCTTTTACAGTGAACACAGGTAGGTGAGTAAAATTCTATAACAAGCGGTTTGTCTGCTGATATCAGCTCGTTGTAATTCTGGTTTGTCAGTTCTGTTAGCATTTTTTTATTTCCTCCAATATATATTATATTATTCATATAGCTTTACTATGAATATAGTGATTATATCACTATTTACGCACTTTGTCAAGAGTATTATCAAACATTTCTGTATATCATATTTCTCACATATGTTGGTTATGAATAAAATGTACAACAATAATAAAGTATTCCTATCATATATGTATGATTTCACGAAAATCATTCATAACTATTGACATTTCCATAAAATCATGTATAATAAAAGCATACTAATCATATCGACTTGATATGAATTGAAAGTGAGGAGCTTAAATTGTCAAAGATCAATAAGCGAATGCAGCGATGTTGACACTGGAACTATCACAGCAATATATCTTAATTGGAGTTGTCAGCTATGTATATAGAATTAAAAAACATTAATAAAAGCTTTGGCGATTTTAAAGCTTCGGATAACGTAAGTTTTGGTATTGAAAAGGGAAAGCTTATCGGTCTGCTTGGACCGAGCGGCAGCGGTAAAACAACTATCCTGCGTATGCTTGCAGGTTTGGAAAAACAGGATAGCGGTGATATTATTATAGATGGTAAAAATGTCAACAAACTTCCATCAAATGAAAGAGGTATCGGATTTGTTTTTCAAAGCTATGCGCTCTTCCCTTTTATGACAGTTTACGATAATATAGCTTATGGTCTGAAGGTTAAGAAAAAAGATAAGAAGTTTATCAAACAACGTGTGGCTGAGCTTCTTGAACTTGTTGGCTTGCCTGACGTTGGCAAGCGTTATCCTGACCAGCTCAGCGGAGGTCAAAGGCAGCGTATCGCTCTTGCAAGAGCACTAGCACCTCAGCCTGAACTCCTTCTACTTGACGAACCTTTTGCAGCTATCGACGCAAAGGTAAGAAAAGAACTGAGAACATGGCTTCGTGATACTATTGATAAAATAGGCATAACAAGCATTTTCGTTACACACGATCAGGACGAAGCAATAGAGGTCGCAGACGAAATTGTTATCACAAACAAAGGCAGAGTTGAGCAGATAGGCAATCCAGTTGAGATATACCTTGAACCTAAAACCCCTTTTGTTGCTCAGTTTATCGGTCAGTCCGCAGTTATCGAGGACTACAGCAAGCTCAAAGGCTTTGAAACAGCAGAGGGCAAGACTTCAGCTATAATCAGGCCTGAGTTTATCGAGATAAACAAATTTGAAGACAGCGAGTATCACCAGTTTGAAAGCTCAATGGAGGATGCCGTTGTGGAAGAAGTTTCATTCAGAGGAAACGCATTTGAGGTTAAAGCTTCCATAGACGGTATCTCAGTAACAGGCAGATATCCGCTGAACGCTTCCCGTCTGAAAAAAGGTGATAAGGTAAAAGAACTTATCAAGAAGCTTTACACTATTGATGAAAACACTACAAATATTCTCGTAAACAAAGCTCTTGATGACTCAGAGCTGTACTATATTTAGTAAGGAGGACATTAAAATGGAAAATAATAAAACAAAGTCCTCTGCTATACAGAAGATACTAAAATGTGGCATCATATCATGGGTAGCAATAATTGCCCTTTGGGGAATAGGATCTTTGAAATATGATGAATATTTTCTTCCAAGCCCAAAGGAAACGATCGACAGCATAAAGGAACTTATCAAAGACGGAACTCTTTGGAGTGACATTGTTGCAAGCGTCGGAAGAGTAATAAAAGGCTGGCTACTTTCAATAATTTTTGCTGTTCCTATGGGTCTTATTGTAGGAAATTTCAGACCTGTACGCTGGCTCGTTGAACCTATACTTAGCTTTTTCAGATTTGTGCCTGCTATTGCATTGACGACACTCTTTCTAATGTGGTTCGGAGTAGGCGAAGAATCAAAAGTAGCACTTATTTTCTACGCATCATTCTTCCCTATGTTCGTAAACACTATAGCGGGTGTGGCTTCAACTGATAAGCAGCTCGTGGAAGCAGCTTCCTGCATGGGGGCAAAAAAAGCAAGAGTTTTTTTCACAGTAGTTGTACCATCAGCGGTATCTAATATCTACACTGGAATAAGACTAGGACTTAGCTCAGCTATCATCTGTGTTGTGGCAGCTGAAATGCTGGTCGGCAGTGATGGCCTTGGTTATCTTATAAACAGCTCGAAGCTTTATTACAAAACAAGCTGGGCTTTTGCAGGAATCGTCACACTTGCTGTGATTGGCTTTGCTGCTGACAGGATCCTGCAGTTTATTGGCAAGAAAAAACTTAAACACTTTGACGTAAAATAATTAATTTAACAGGAGAGATTTAAAAATGAACATAAAAAAGATAATCGCAATAATAGCATCGACAGCATTGACAGTAACTCTTCTTGCATCATGCGGTAGTTCATCAAGCGGAAAAACCGCAAAGAAGGTTACCAAAGACGGTAAAGAGCTTAGCGTTTTGAGAGTTGCGAACATGACAGGTCAGCCAGATCAGTATGCCGACTATATCGGTATGGAGCAAGGAATATTTGAGAAATATGGTATATCTCTCGAAACATCAGAATACGCTGCCGGCATTAACACAGTTGACGCTATTGCAACAGGCACAGCAGATACAGGACTGCTTGCAGATTTTGCTGCTGTAAACAGAATTGGAAATACTCTCGATAACACTAATCTTGTGATTTTTTCAGATCTAAGTTCTAGCGTTTCATATAATGGTGGCCTTTTTGTTGCACCAAAATACAAAGATGATCTTGATGCTTTAGATGAAAGTGAAGGATGGATAACTTCTATTGGAACAGTTTCAGAATACTTCAACTGGCAAGCCCAGACTTATTTAGGACTTGACCCGTCAAAGCAGAAAAACGTCAACACAGATTCCATATCAACGCAGATAGCAGTTGCACATAACGGTGAGGCATCAGCCGCTATCGTTACAGGCTCAGCTATAAAAAAATATGAAGCAGAGGGCTGGACTCAGGTCGCATCTGCAAAAGATATAGGGATAAACGTATCTGCTTATCTTATAACATCAAGCGACTTTGCAAAGAACAATACTGAAACTCTTACGAACTATCTTAAAGCACTTGATGAAAGCGTTAAATACATAAACGACAACTTAGATGAGTCGGCTGAAAAAATATCAAAGAAATATGGAATCGAACCAGATGACTTCAAAACAAACTGGGAACAGTACAGTATTAAACTGGGACTTTCTGAGGAAGCTGCATCTCATCTTGATGGAATAAATAAGTGGGCGTATGATAATGGTAAATATCCCAACAGTTACAACATAAGGGAATTTTATTATCCAGATGCAGCAAAAAAAGCATTTCCAGATAACGTTACGGCAGACCTGACAAAAGCAGACAAATAAACAAGGAGGAATCAGACATGGGTTATCCAAGCATTTATCCAACAGGAGTTACAATATACAACAAAGAAAAAGCCTACAGCGGCTATACGATCTTCCCGTCCGCTAAAGGTGCTATGCTCATAGATATGAATGGCAATGAAGTTAAGCTTTGGGCTGGACTGGGAGGATTTCCTAACAAAATACTCCCAGGCGGATATGTAATGGGCACAACAGGAGCAAGAGGAGGTAAATATGCATATCAGGATCAACTTGATCTTGTTCAGGTAGACTGGGACGGTCATATCGTATGGAAATTCGACAAAACTGAACTTGTTGCCGACCCGGGTAAAGAACCGGTCTATATGGCTAGACAGCACCATGATTTTCAGCGTGAGGGCAGCACTGTGGGTTACTATTATACAAATGGTGAGCCAAAGACAGACAGTGGCAATACACTTATCCTTACTCACGAGAACCTCTACAACCACGATATTTCAGACAAAAGACTTATCGACGATAAGATCATCGAAGTGGATTGGGAAGGCAATATAATTTGGAGCTGGCGTGCAAGCGACCACTTTGATGAGCTTGGCTTTGACGAGGCCGCAAAGAACGCATTGTTCAGAAACCCTGGTCTTCACGGTGAGGCAGGTGGAGATTGGATGCACATAAACAACTTCTCTACCCTTGGCGAAAATAAATGGTATGACGCAGGCGACAAACGCTTCCACCCAGACAATATCATATTTGACGCAAGAAATTCAAACATACTCGGAATTATCGAGAAATCAACAGGTAAGATAGTATGGCGTGTAGGTCCTAACTTCAACGAAAACGAAGCCACAAAGAAGCTTGGCTGGATAATTGGTCAGCACCACCTGCACATGATACCAAAGGGACTTCCTGGAGAGGGCGACCTGTTGGTATTCGATAACGGTGGTGAGGGTGGCTACGGCACACCTAACCCTGCTTCCCTCACAGGCGTGAACAATGCACACAGAGATTACTCAAGAGTACTTCAATTCAATCCTGTTACACTTGAAATAACATGGCAGTACACTCCCCTTGAAGCAGGAAATCTGCTTTTTACTGACGCTTCTAAGTTCTATAGCTCATACATCAGCTCTGCACAGCGACTTCCGAACGGAAACACTCTTATTACGGAAGGTTCAGATGGACATCTTCTTGAGGTCACACCTGACCATGAAATAGTTTGGGAATTTGTAAACCCTTATTTCAAGAATTTTGCTGGAACATTCAAAAGCAACATGATCTACAGAGCTTATCGTGTACCATACGAGTGGATACCACAGCTTGAAAAGCCTGTTGAGACCTCTATCGAGCCTATCGACATTACAAAGTTCAGAGTACCAGGTGCTTCTATTGGCGAGGGCACAGGGCTTGTTACAGCCGTTGACGGGATCGATCCAACAAAAGGAGTTCCTCTCACAGGTTCAGGAAATGAAGAAGATGATGAAGAACGCATCGACTTCTGTGTTGCTTCTGTAAAGAAAAAAGATCTAGAATAAAATTAATGTACATAAGGCAGCTTCAGTAAAACGAGGCTGCTTTTTTTTAAGACCGCAGAGAGTTTACAAGTCCTTGACAAAAGAAAAGATTAGTGCTATTATATTATGTGATATTGTTATTTATTTATCAATCATGTTTTTTAGTAAAGGAAAGTGTAAATATATGTCTAAAGACGGTTCGATATCCGCATCAGTAATAAAACGACTGCCACGTTATTATAGATTTTTAGGTGAACTTCAAAAAGAAGGACTTGAAAGAATATCTTCAAGGGAGCTTTCTGAGAGAATGAAGCTCACGGCTTCACAAATAAGACAAGACCTTAACTGCTTTGGCGGATTCGGTCAGCAGGGATATGGCTATCACGTTGACGAGCTTAGAATGGAAATAGGCAAGATACTCGGAGTAGACAAACATTTCAAGACCATACTTATCGGTGCAGGAAACCTTGGTAAAGCTATCGCCACACATATTAACTTTGAAACAAGGGGTTGCAATCTCATTGGCATATTTGATATAAACCCTAAGCTCACTGGTGAAGTGGTAGGAAACATACCGATTCGTCACACTAATGATATAGAAAGCTTTTGCGAAGCAAACTCCCCTGTTGTAGCTGTGCTTTGTATACCGAAGGCAAACACTCAGGCTATTGCAGACCAGCTTGTAAATCTTGGTCTGAAAGCGTTCTGGAATTTTTCACATTATGATCTTAGCATCGACTATGAAAACATAGTTGTGGAAAATGTCCATTTAGGTGACAGCCTGCTTACACTTACATATGCAACAAATATCATCACAAGCACTGATACTGACAACAGCGAAGAGATCGAATAAAAAAAATCACACCAGAAGATTCTCTGGTGTGATTTTTCTATATAAAGTATTAGCGAACTGTTTTAACCGCAGCTGTTTCAACAACTGCAGCAAGATGGTCGTTAACCTCTTTGCTCTGATAGTATTCAGCAAAAGACTCAGTTACTTGATCTGCCCATGACTCTGTAGATTGAGTTTTAACATCCTCAGTATTGATTTTTTCAGCTCTTCCTGTTTCATCATCAAGAACGTAAAGCTTATCTGATGCGACCTCGGCAGCGACAGTTGCCACCTTTGTCAACACATCGTCATTTTTATCATATATAACAAAAATGTAACAATTCTTTTTGTTCACAGTCTTAGTGCCTGTATAACCATAAAGCCTTTTTGTTTTTTCAGCCAAAGGATATATCTCCTTGCAGACATCTACGACCTGATTAAACGAATCAACAGCCTCATCTGGTATCTTTTCAAGAGTGCTTCTGTCAGGGAGTGAAGTAGTTTCGTCTGGCACTTCATCAGTAACCTCTGTCTGAGCTGTCGTTACGTCATTATTTGTAAGATTAACATTATTTTCTGTTTTATTATCGGCATTTTTTCCACAAGCCGGGAAAGTAAACATAGTGCAAACTATAGCAACAGCTATCATTAGCTTTTTCATATTGATCCTCCGAATAACCTCTGTAGTCCTAAATCATTATGTCATATTTCAACAGTTTCACATTATATCACATGAAAATTACTCTGTAAAGAGATTATAAAGAATTGTAACAAAATATCCCGATTATGACGAAACTCATAATCGGGATAAATCATTTTTTAGCTATTTGCACAATAAGAGGTTACAAATTTGTTACAACCTGACGAAAAGACTAATCGTAATCTACAACGTCGATCCACTTCATGAGCAGATCCTTCTCCTCTGGTTTGCCCTTGATGAGCTGTGCTGCTGCAACGATCGGCAACCAAGCCTGTACATACTGCTTAGATGTTCCGCTCTTTACGCAATACTTATCAAGATAAGCCTCAGCAAGATCAGGATTGTTAAGGCAGAACAGAAGATATGTTCTTGCAACGTCAGCAGAAGCATTGCCTTGTCTAGCAGAACCCCAATTGATAACATAAGTACCCTCGTCATTGATGATAACGTTCTTTGGCTCAAAGTTACCATGGCAAAGCTTGATGTGCTTTGGCATTGAATCAAGTCTTGTGAGAAGCTCATACTTCTTTATCTCGTCGATCTGACCAAGAGTCTTGATCTGTCTTGCCATCTTATCTTTCAGCTTTGAAAGAAGTGGCATATACTGAGCGTGTATCTCGCACTGAATGTCGATAAACTGGTTAAGATACGTGTCTTTCTTGTCTGGATTTTCGTCCATAAGCTGCTGAAGAGTCTTACCCTTTATAAAGTCCATTGTAATAGCCCATTTGCCGTCGATAACGGAAACCTCGTGAAGGACAGGCATCTTTATAAAGGAATTGCCAAGTGTTGTTTCAACTCTTGCGTGTGTAAGAGCCGCATACAGACACTTTTCCTTGTATTCAGGCTTCTTATAGATCCTGACTGCCATTCCCTCAGATTCATAAACATCATAGATGTCGCTGGATGCTACAAAGTTATCAAGTTTCATAAGTCATATCTCCTTTTATTTTAAAATATGGTATTAAGTCGAGTTTCAGAGTATACATCGATTTTTCAACAGCCTTATTGTGTAAAATTACCTTTACATCTCCATGCTTTCTATGTATCTCTGTTATGTCTATATTATACTACAGATTTTCTAAATGTCAAGCACTTTTTCGTTATTTTCACAACTGTTTTATTTTTGTTTAGTTTTTGTCTTATATTTATTAATCTTTTTCCAGACAGCATATATGATAAATTTTTATCAATCTGATTATTATTGTGCAATTTGACGGTCATGAATTGTTAATCTATCATAAAACAATGTTCAATATTTATGTATATTGCATAATAAAGTGACGTAAAATATCAAAAAAGCTGTAACTTTATAAGATTGACAAAAAAATAACAATCGTATATAATATAACTAAGATAAAACCCGAGCGGGGGTTATCAAGAGTAAAAAACAATAATTAATTTATTGGAGGTTTATTTTATGGCAAAGAGTGAAGCTAAAACAGTCGGTATCGTCGATACAGAGGAAGCTCTGACTGCTAAGATCGCTGAAGTAAGAGCTGCGCAGGCAATCTTCGCTACCTACACACAGGAGCAGGTAGACAAGATCTTCAAGGCTGCCGCTATCGCTGCTAACAAGGCAAGAATCCCACTTGCAAAGATGGCTGTTGAGGAAACAGGCATGGGTATCGTTGAAGACAAGGTTATCAAGAACAACTATGCTGCTGAGCACATCTACAACAAGTACAAGAATGTTCAGACTTGTGGTGTTTTTGAGGAAAACAAGGCTTACGGCACAATGAGAATTTACGAGCCTATCGGTCTTATCGCTGCTGTTATCCCAACAACAAACCCAACTTCTACTGCTATATTCAAGACACTTATCTGTCTTAAGACAAGAAATGGTATCATAATCTCACCACACCCAAGAGCAAAGAAGTCAACTATCGCTGCTGCTAAGATCGTTTATGATGCAGCTGTTGCAGCAGGTGCTCCAAAGGGTATCATCGGTTGGATCGATGTTCCTTCTCTCGAACTCACAAACATGATCATGAGAGAGTCTGACACTATTCTCGCTACAGGCGGTCCTGGAATGGTAAAGGCTGCTTACTCATCTGGTACACCAGCTCTCGGTGTTGGTGCCGGTAACGCATCAGCTATCATCGATTCTTCTGCTGATATCGTAAACGCTGTAAACTCTATCATTCATTCTAAGACATTTGATAATGGTATGATCTGTGCTACAGAGCAGACAGTTATCGCTGATAAGACAGTTTACAACGATGTTAAGAAGGAATTCATCAAGAGAGGTTGCTACTTCCTTAATGATGAAGAGGCTGACAAGATAAGAAAGACAATGCTCATCAACGGTGCTCTTAACGCTAAGATCGTTGGTCAGCGTCCTGTAACTATCGCTAAGATGGCTGGCTTTGAAGTTCCAGAGGATACAAAGGTACTCATCGGCGAGGCTACAAGCACAGCTCCAGAAGAGGCTTTCGGTCACGAAAAGCTCACAACTATCCTTGGTATGTACAAGTCAAAGAACTTTGACGACGCTCTTGACATCGCAGAGGCACTTCTCGTAAACAACGGTGGTCTTGGTCATACTTCAGTTCTTTGGGTAGATAACATAAACGAGAGAGAAAAGCTCAATAAGTTCGCTGCAAGAATGAAGACTTGCCGTCTTATCGTAAACACACCTTCTTCACTCGGCGGTATCGGTGACCTCTACAACTTTGACTTTGCTCCTTCCCTCACACTCGGCTGCGGTTCATGGGGCGGCAACTCAGTTTCTGAGAACGTTGGCGTTAAGCACCTGCTGAACATTAAGACAGTCGTTGAGAGGAGAGAGAATATGCTTTGGTTCAGAGCACCTGAAAAGGTATACTTCAAGAAGGGTTGTCTCCCTGTTGCTCTTGACGAGTTGAAGACTGATATGGGCTAGAAAAAGGCATTCATCGTAACAGACCAGTTCCTTTATAAGAATGGTTATACAAAGGCTATCACAGATAAACTCGATGAAATGGGTATTCTCCACGAAACATTCTTCGATGTTGCTCCAGACCCAACACTTGCTTGTGCACTTGAGGGTGTTGCTCAGTTGAGAGCTTTCGAGCCTGACACAATTATCGCTATCGGCGGTGGTTCTGCAATGGACGCTGGTAAGATCATGTGGGTTCTTTACGAGCATCCAGACGCTGACTTCTTCGATATGGCTATGAGATATATCGATATCCGTAAGAGAGTTTACACATTCCCTAAGATGGGTGAGAAGGCATACTTCATTGCTATCCCAACATCTTCTGGTACAGGTTCTGAGGTAACACCTTTCGCAGTTATCACTGATGAAAAGACAGGTACTAAGTATCCTCTGGCTGACTACCAGCTCATGCCTAACATGGCTATCGTTGATACAGATATGATGATGTCTGCTCCAAGAGGTCTGACTTCTGCATCAGGTATCGATGCTCTGACACACGCTCTTGAGGCTTATGCATCTGTAATGGCTACAGATTACACTGACGGTCTTGCACTGAGAGCTATGAAACTTATCTTTAAGTATCTGCCAGGTGCATATGACAACGGTCAGACAGACGTTAAGGCTCGTGAGGAAATGGCTACAGCATCTACAATGGCTGGTATGGCATTCGCTAACGCATTCCTCGGTGTTTGCCACTCAATGGCTCATAAGCTCGGTGCTTATCATCACCTGCCACATGGCATTGCTAACGCTCTCCTTATCACAATGGTAATGAGATACAACGCTGACCCAACACCTAGAAAGATGGGTACTTTCTCACAGTATCAGTATCCACATACTCTTGAGAGATACTGCGAGTGTGCACATTCACTTGGTATCGTTGGTAAGAACGATGAGGATACACTCAACAAGTTCATCGACGCTATCGAGGCACTCAAGGAAAGAGTTGGTATCAAGAAGACTATCGCTGATTACGGCGTAGACGAGAAGCACTTCCTTGAGACTCTTGACAACATGGTTGAGGACGCATTTGATGACCAGTGCACAGGTGCTAACCCAAGATACCCACTCATGAGCGAGCTGAAGGAAATGTACCTCAAGGCTTACTACGGCAAATAATATTTGCTGACAAAGCAATTTGCAGAGTGACTAATATTTGATTATTAGTTGATCTATAATAAACCTCCGACTGCTTGTTCCCTTTTGGGAGCAGGCAGTCATTTTTTTGTTAAGTTGCACTTAAAATAATTTAAGGTATGTGCATTATATATGCAAATAACAGTTGAAAAAGGGAAAAATATATGGTATAATGAAATAAGTATAAATTATTTCAGAGCAATATCTGGTGTGATTTTTACATAACACTTGGCGACACTCCGCCATACAAAGAGGTTACAAATATGAACAACAAAAATTATGACGTTATTATCGCTGGCTGCGGTGCGGCAGGTCTATATGCAGCACTTAACCTTTCCCGTGATTTAAATGTACTTGTGCTTTCCAAAAGAGAGCTGACCTTGTGTAACTCTTCCCTTGCACAGGGTGGAATTGCAGGCGTTTATGACAATCCAAAGGACTCGCCTGAATATCACAAACATGATACATTTGTAGCAGGCGGATTTGAAAATGATCCTGAGTCCACTCAGGTCCTTGTTGACGAAGCCTATATTGACATCGGAAAACTCATAGAGCTTGGCGCTGACTTTGATAAGTGTCCTGATGGATCTTATCACCGCACTCTCGAAGGTGGACACGGTATGAACAGGATTTTTCATCATGCCTTCTC
>OGHY01001122.1_pt1 | contig 12912 bp, 16 predicted proteins | sample 1571541 | NCBI WGS metagenome assembly OGHY01 (sample SAMEA2581943, study PRJEB24529) | metagenome | biome: Human gut stool | place: China | collected 2011
TGAAATTAGAAACAACTGTATTGGAGACGTTAGAACGTTCAAAGATTGTTATGTTGTGCATAATTGCTATATTGTAATGTTATAGAAAAAAAGGGGGTTGATTACATTGAATAATGATATTATAATATCAGAAGATAAAATATATTATCGAGTATACTATTATGGCACAGTTGAAAATATATTAGACGCAATCGTTTATGGCGCAGAGTTTATTATATCAAACGGAAAATTGTATGTTGCAAATTTAATATAGATATGCAAAAATATTAGAGTTTTTTTGCATTGACAAAAAAAGCAACTTATGATATTATAATATACAGAAAGGGGGTGTGAATATCATGATTAGAAAAAAACTTATTTACACAATCGTTACGGTTCTGGCAACAAATGTAAAGACTTACGAAACAAAAGAAATGAAGCTAAAGTTTTTAGGAAAATTTTCAGAGCGAAAGGCAAAAAAAGTAATGAAAGATTTTTCAGATGAAACCGTAAAAATTGTGCAATTCATTAGCTTTGATGAAATAGAAGTCATTAGAGAGATGTCGATCGATGACTTTATCAAGCACAGCGAAATTGTAGAAGATTAGTAAGTAGCCGGAAAAAAATATCAAAAAGAAAGAGGTAAAAAAATATGGAAAATAAATACAAGGTAGTTATTGCAGAAGTAACAGAGGGCAAGGAATTAAATTTTAGAGAACGTGCTAGACTGGTGAAGTTAGCAGGCGAAAAGAAAATCGACAAAGAAATTTCAACCGCCGAGAATGGCAAGTTGGTTATTAAACCCGATTATTATGTCATTTTAGACGTACACAATCCGTCAGCCGAAAACGAAGACTACAGTATTATGTGTTTTGTCTGTGGTGATGATCTTTATACAACGTCATCAGAAACATTAAAAGACAGCTACCTGGAGTTGTTAGAGTTAGCAAAAGAAAGTAAGGAAGCCTTAGATTTTCCTATTGAGATCTATGGAGTGCCGTCAAAAAATTATTCGGGAAGAGAGTTTTTTACTTGCACCATTGCATAAATAAAAATGTTTCACGTGAAACATTATAAAAAAGGGGGTGAAAAAAAGAGGAATGAGAAAATAAAAAATTTTCATTCCTCTTTTTTATTATGACAAGAAATCAATCATTATATCAAAAAGAAATAAATCGAATCATGTCGGGAGTTTATAAAGCTAAGGGCAGGGGTTGGAATATCCCCGAGGGATTCAAGATTGAGAGACCGAAACGAGTAACAAAAAAACGACTAAAAGAAATTCAAGAAGCAAAACCAAAGGATTTTTATAGGGATTTTGGACGGTCAGAATTTTCTATCATTGACGAAATAGCAAACAAAATTGAAAGTTTGACGAGACGAAACGGAGCACCTCTATTATTAAATTCTTTAGATGAAATAAAACGAATTTTATTAGATACTTTGTATGACAATTATAACTTTGATGAAAAGCAATATATAAAATATCTAAAAGAGCCTAATATTACAGAACGTTTAAACAGAGATTTTGACGACATAGAGCAAGAAAGTGAAGACATTAAGGTGCAAAAGTCATTTACAGATGCTTATCTTATTTTGAATATGGGCGATATGGGCGGAGAAATCAACAAAACAATAAATAAGTTAGAAAGTATGATGTTATGAAAGTTGTTAAAAAAAATATTTATGTTGCTGATTTTGAAACTACAGTATATGAAGGACAGCAAAAAACAGAAGTATGGAGTTGTTGCGTTTGTCGAATATTCGAAGATATACCGTTAATTTTTGGCAACATATTAGACGGTATGCAATATTTTGAAAGAGAAGCAAAAACAAAAAACATTATAGTTTATTATCACAATCTAAAGTTTGACGGAAACTTTATAATGTACTATTTATTATCACATTCTGAAAAATATAAGCAGGGTATACGTTACGAGTTTTCAGAAGATGGCAAAGCTATTCCAGTTTTCAAAAAAGACAAAGAATTGCAAAATGGAGAATACACTTATTTGATCTCTAATAAAATGGTGCAATGGTATAGTTTAAAGCTTAAAATAAATGATCACATCATTGAGTTTAGAGACAGCTTAAAGCTATTACCTTTTTCATTATCAGAGATCGGAAAAAGTTTTGACACTAAGCATAAAAAACTAGAAATGGACTATAATAATCATTTTGCACCAAATTGCGAAATAACAGAAGAAGAACGACGATATATTGTAAATGACGTTTTGTGCTTAAAAGAAGCCATAGAAATTATGGTTAATCAAAACCATTTAAAATTAACAATAGGCGCTTGCTGTATGAATGAATTTAAAAATATAGCGTTCGATCCTTTTTTGACTTATGATAGAATGTTTCCACAACTTGATGAAATTAAAACACCGTTAGAAGATTTTGAAACCGCATATGAATATATACATAAATCATACCGTGGGGGGTGGGTTTATGTAAATCCAAAAAAAGCAAATAAGGTTATTAAAAAAGGATTGACTGGTGATGTTAATTCTCTTTATCCGTCAGTCATGCACTCCGATAGTGGTAACGCTTATCCAATCGGTGTTCCAACTTTTTGGATTGGTAACATGATACCCGAAGAAGCACAAAGAAAAGATAGATATTTTTTCGTACGTTTCAAGTGTCGTTTTAAGTTAAAAGAAAATCATTTACCTTTTGTGCAGGTGAAAGATAGCTATATATACAGGAGTACAGATATGCTGACAACTAGCGATTTTTATGATAAAAAGTCAAAAAAATATACAAGGTATTTTAGAGAAAAAGAGACCGGTAAAGTGAAAGATACATTTGTCATCATGACTATGACCTGCACTGATTATAAACGTTTTTTAGAATATTATAACGTTTACGACTTTGAAATACTAGACGGCTGTTGGTTTTATACGATCAAAGGAATTTTTGATTCGTATATTGATAAGTACAAAAAGATAAAGATGAATAGCAAAGGAGCTATTCGAACGCTTGCAAAGCTTTATTTGAATAACTTATATGGTAAACTTGCGACTGGTAAAGATAGCTCATACAAGATAGCGTATCTTGATGACGAAACAAAAAGTGTACAGTTTGAAACAGTTGTCGAAAATAAAAAACGCTGTGGTTATATAGCGTGTGGTTCGGCTGTTACAAGTTATGCTAGAGATTTTGAAATACGATCCGCACAATCCAATTATGATATATTTGTATACGCTGATACTGATAGTATTCATTGCGAGGGTGATGTTATAAAAGGAATTCGAATACACGAATCCGATTTTAACGCATGGAAAATTGAGAACAGATGGATAAATGGCTATTTTGTTAGGGCAAAAACATATATTGAATATTGTACGCATAAAGACGAAAAAAAATGTGAACCTTACTATAACGTAAAGTGTGCAGGTATGCCCGATCGTTGTAAAAATCTTTTTATCGCTTCCATGACGCATAAAAAAGAAGATATTGAAAAGTTAGGAAAATTGGACGAAAACGAAAATGAATTTATCAGCAAAAAAAGAAACATTTATGATTTTAATGTTGGATTAAAAGTACCGTCAAAGCTTTTTCAAAAAAGAATTGAGGGAGGTATTCTTTTAGTAAAAGGTGATTACGAAATGCACGAAAGATATTGACACTCAATACATTAAATGATACAATAAAAAAGAGGTGAAAAAAATGGATAACAAAAAATATTATGATGGATATAAACTGCTAAATATGCTTGACATAAACAAAAACAAACCAGAAATTTTGATTTCAAATACAAACAGGAGTGCAGGCAAAACAACGTTCTACACAAATTATATGATAAAAAGATTCTTTAAGAAAAAAGAAATGTTTGGCTTTATAGTGCGTAATAAAAACGAGATTTACGATTATTGGGAGGGGGCTTTTTCGTCAGTTGAAAAAATATACTGGAGTGAGTATGAAGTTATGCAAAAAAATCAAAAAGATTTACTATTTTCAACATTGTTTATAAGAAAAAAAGGTTTTGATGACTGGTTAAAATGTGGGTATATTTTTCAGCTGAAAAATGTTGACGCATTAAAAAAATTTAGCAATCTTTTTAGTCAAGTATATAGTGTTTTCTTTGACGAGTTCCAAACTGAAAGTAACGTTTATTTACCAAATGAAATAAAAAATTTTTTGTCGTTAAAAACATCAATTAGCCGAGGTAATGGAACACAAAGTAGAATTGTTCGTTTTATACTTTGCTCAAATTCTTGCAGTTTGATCAATCCATATTTTGTCGAATTAGGTATATCTAAACGCTTAACAAAAAATGCGAAATATATTAGAGGTAATGGTTGGATATTGGAACGGATAACAAACGAATCTGCGAAGATGGCACAAGAAGAATCAATTTTCAATAAAGCATTTTGTCATAACTCGTATCTATCATTTGCAAATGAAAATGTTTATTTAGATGACAAAATTTTTATAGAACAAATGACAGGTAAAAATAGATATGTTTGTACAATAAAAACCGAAAATGCTTTGTATTGCGTAAGATATTTTTATGAAAAAAATATATATTATGTTGACGATAGTGTAGATATAGATTATCCAATAAGGTTGTTATCTTCTAAAGATTTACATGATATGGATTTTATACTTGACAAAAACACAAGACTTATGATATTATCATTAAAGGGGATCTTTGAACGTGGTTTATTCCGTTTTAAAGATTTAGTTGTGAAAAATGCAGTTATTGATATGCTAAGTTAAGGTATCAACGAAAGTTATTACTGTTGTTTGATATTGATAAGTGTTAGGAACGTTGAAAAATACGACTTACAATATAGCTTGATCGTCCAGTTAGGTAAAAACAACAACTTTCGTGTGGATATATTGCGCATATTATTTTTATTAAAAAATGATGTGCGCAATTAAAAAGATGTTTTTTGAACACAATAAAGTGTTCATTTACATAAAAAATAAAAGAATGTTTCACGTGAAACATTTGATAGAAAGGGTGGTGAATAAAAATGGTAAAAGATGTAACTACAATCATTACGACTTTAGGTTTTCCGATTGCACTTTGCTTAATGCTTCTGTGGTATATCAAAGACTTGACAGAAAAGCACAAATCGGAGACAAACAGCTTTGTGGAGGCTTTAAATGCAAATACGATTGCAATCCAAAAACTTGCTGATAAATTAGATAAAAAGGAGTGATCAAAAAATGAGCAAGCCAAAGTATGACATTACCATTCACGCAGGACATAACACACCAAATAAAAATGGTTGCGGTGCTGTAGGAATTTTAGACGAAAGCAAATTCGCTCGAAAAGTCTTAAAAGAGGTAAAAAAGAAGTTAAAAAAACACAAGATTACTTTTAATGATATCACAGTTGAAAACGCAAAAGGTGCTGTTGACGTGTTGACAACATTAAAAGAAAGAGAAAATGACTGTTTAAAAAAGATCAATGTTTCATTGCATTTAAACTGTTTCAACAAAACAGCAAATGGAACGGAAGTTCTTTACAAGGCAAAAAAACCTAATACACGGAAGTATTATTTATCAATGAAAAAAGCAGGGATTAAAAAGAGAGGAGATGTAAAGAGAACAAACCTTTACATAATGAATCAGTTTAATGCTCCGACTTTTTTAATTGAATTAGGATTTTGCGACAACAAGAACGATTGTAAAGCGTTAGAAAAAAACATTGAAAAAGTGGCAAGTGCTGTAACATGGTTTGTTATCAAAAATATAAAGGGGGTTAAAAAATGGCAGTAAAAAGCGCAGAAGAAATTATTGAGAAAGTGAAAGAAGTTGCCGGTGATAGAACGGATGACACAGTTATAGAATTGCTGGAAGATATTACAGACAGCGTGACGCATGACAAAGGTTTTACGCAAGAAGATATTGACACAGCAGTTTCCGAAACTGAAAAGAAATGGCGTGAAAAGTATATTGCACGTTTTTCGGGAAAAAAAGTCGAAGAGGAAGAAGAGGAAGAAGAGGAAGAAGAGGAAGATATCCCATCACTTGATTACTTGTTAAAAGAAGACGAAAAGGAGGAAGATTAAAAATGCCAACTAAACCAGTAAAAAATCCAAAAATTGCTACTAGCACAACTCGAGAGATTTTAAACGCTATTCGTGAAAGTGCATCACAGAATTACAAAAATTACGTTCCGGTTCTTTTAGATGGTGATGATATCAAAAAAATTGGAAACATCTTAATGGATAACGTTACATTGAAAAATGAGTTTTTACAGACGCTTGTAAACAGGATTGCGTATGTAATTACAACGTCAAAATCATACAAAAATCCTTTAGCCATTTTCAAAAAGGGTAAAATGGATTATGGTGAAACTATTGAGGAAATTTTTGTAAATATAGCAAAGCCTTTTAAGTATGACGTTGACACAGCAACGAGTGAAGTATTTAAGCGTGAGAACCCAGATGTACGAACAGCTTTTCATGTCGTAAACTTTAAAACATTTTACAAACAAACAACAGAGGACGCTACACTTAGACAAGCTTTTTTGAGCTATGATGGTGTGAACGACTTACTTACTCGAATCATTGAATCAATGACTACGGCTGAACAATATGACGAGTTCGTGACAACAAAGTATATGCTAGCACATTTGATTTTAAAAGGTCTTGTCAAAACAGAAACGATTGTGAAGCCGGTCGACAAAGACACAACTACAAAAGTTGCAAAAGTTTTAAGAAAAACATCAAATGACTTTACATTTATGAAAGATAAATTTAATCTCATGGGTGTAAAAACTGTTACTAACATTGACGAACAGTATATTTTAATATCGACAGACTTTGAAGCAGAAATGAGCGTTGATGTGTTGGCATGGGCGTTTAATATGAGCAAAGTTGATTATCTTGCACACAGAATTTTGGTTGATGATTTTGGCGATATTGACGTTGAGAGAATGAAAGAATTATTAGGTTCATTATATGAGGATATTTCAGCTGACGAAATGAAAGCACTTTCAGACATTCCGGCTGTTTTGGTGGATAAGACATTTTTTCAAATATATGACAACTTTACAAATATGGATACGATATATAATCAGCAAGGTTTATATTACAATCATTTTTATCATGTTTGGAAAATCTTTTCAACGTCACCATTTTCGAACGCTGTAACATTTGTAGCTGGTACGCCATCAGTTGTATCTGTTACTGTTACGCCGTCATCGGCAACGCTATCGGTTGGTGCAAGATTGCAACTTTTCGCAAATGTTGTAACAGAAAATTTTGCTAGTCAGTCCGTTGTGTGGAAAAGTGATAATGAAAAAGTAACAGTTTCAAACACTGGAATGGTGGAAGTCCTTGATGGTGCTACAGGAACAGTAGAGATAACAGCAACAAGCGTTTTGGATAGCACAAAAACTGCAAAATGTAATATTACTATTTCTTAAAAAATTGTGCGTTTCACGTGATTCCAATTCGTGGCTGTATGTTTCACGTGAAACATTTACAAAAAAAGGAGTGAAAAAAATATGAGTGTGCAACCCAATACGATAATAAAAGTTTACACGGATTTAGCACTTGACAAAAGTTATAAAAACACACTTTACTTTGACAGTGTAGCAGACCAAAACTCTTTTTTTCATGGTTCAAAAACTCCGATTGCTACTTTCCAAAATAATTCGTATCAAAGAGTGAATAAAAACACAATTAGAGTAAACGCTGTAGCAGATAGATTGTACAACGCTTGTTATTTAGCTTTTCAAAATTCAAGCTATGGACAAAAATGGTTTTATGCTTTTGTTGAAAAAGTGGAATATATATCAGATACATGTTGTGAAATAACGTATTCAATCGACAGCATACAAAGTTATCTTTTGCAATGCGATATAAGGCAGTCATATGTTGTACGAGAACACTCTTTAACGGATAGAGTTGGAGATAATCTAACGAGTGAGCAAGTCGACATAGGTAATATAATATGTTCGGGTATTGAATCAGATACATTTAATATCAACACAGCGTTGCTTTTTTGTACTTCTGAAAGATCAAATGTGAAACCGTTAGGAATATGGCATGACGCAGGACAATTCCAAGGGTGTGTATGTGCTTGCAACGTTGTCGAATACACGCTTCCAAACGATTTAGATAAATTGCAAGGCGATTTACATACTTTTGTCGTTCAAAAAGAGATTCAAAATGTTCAAAGTATAATAATGATTCCGGGAGAGTTTGCAACTTTCGGTGGTGGCGTTTTTTTATCCGATGATATTTCTAAACAACGCCCGAACGATTTTGGTGGATATAAGCCTAAAAACAACAAACTTTTAACATACCCTTTTAATTATCTTGATGTGGATAATCTTTCAAATGTAGCTCATTATAGATATGAATATTTCAGCAATGGCATAAAGTTTCAAAAAATAGCTTGTGTCGTATCACCAAACGCACAAATAGCTTTAGTTCCGGTTAGCTATAATGGTAGTGGTACTGGTCTTTATAACTATAATGAAAGATTGACGCTGCAAAACTTCCCACAGATGCCCTATACTATAGATGGGTACGCAAATTGGTTAGCTCAAAATAGCACAACGCAATATATTTCAGCTATTTCGTCGGCTGTTACAACCGGTTTTGGAATGATAACCGGAAATCCGGTCGCTATTGCGGGTGGAGCAATCGGATTGACTAACACTTTAAACAGCGGTATTACAGCACAAGCTACACCCGACCAAGTTCGTGGATTGAACAGTGGCAATATTGACTTAGCAAGTAGAAGAATGGGTTTTTATTTTAAAAAAATGCAAGTAACAAAAGAATATGCAAAGCAAATAGACGACTATTTTACTTGCTATGGGTATGCAACAAACAGAATCAAAAAACCAAACATATCAAGTCGACCTCATTGGAATTTTGTGAAAACGCAAAATTCTAATATCATAGGTGCGTGTCCTGTTGAAAATTTAGCCGAAATATGTAAAGCGTTCGATACTGGAATAACGTTTTGGAAAAAAGCAAATGAAATAGGGAATTATGGATTAGATAATTCACCATCGTAAAGAAAAAAAAGGAGTAGAAAAAATGCGTAAAAGTAAAATGCGTCAGTTTGAACAATCACTAATTGCTAATATGTGGACTTTTGAAGATTATAAAAAAAATCTTTTAAATCTAGCAATTTCTGTTTTTAAATGGAATAACTTGCCGGCTAGCTGTGACGAAAGATTTATAGAGTTAATGCTATGCGTCAATGGTAGCATTTGCTTTTTCAAGGATGACGTTAGCGAACAAATACTATCTTTAAAATGCTCATTTGGAGGTGGTTTTGACGTATACAGAAATCCGATTTTACGTTTTGTATATGCTGATAATGGTTATACAAACAAATGTACTATAGATGATAGCGTCATTTGTTATAATGATTTATTGCGAACAAACTTAATAGGGTTTATTGAAAATTATGCGTACAAGTTGTATGAAGTCGACAGAATCATTATGACAAACCTAAAAGCTCAAAAAACGCCGGTATTAGTAAAATGTAGCGAAAATGAAAGGCTCACATTACTAAATTTGTATAAGGAATACGATGGAAACCAACCTTTTATATTTGCTGATAAAGATTTTAATATGAACAGTCTTGAATGTTTAAAAACTGACGCTCCTTTTGTTGTTGACAAGTTGTTTAAATATAAAACTGATTTGTACAATGAAGCGTTAACATTCTTGGGTATTCAAAATATTCAAGTACAGAAAAAAGAAAGACTGGTGCGTGATGAAGTACAACAAATGAACGCCGGTTCTATTGCGTCAAGATTTTCACGTCTTAAAGCACGTAAAGAAGCTTGTGAAAAAATAAATGCAATGTTTGATACGGATATATCCGTAGAATTTACAGACTACGACAAACAGAATGAAAGTATTGAAGATATGAATAATACAGGGGGTGGAAGTATTGAGTAAATACACCACAGAAGTTCGTTTTATATGCGAACGATTCGCAGGACTTGATGAATCACAAGGCTTTTCAAAAGTTGATGATATTGTAGAAAAAGCACGTCACAGCATTTTTGAAAAATATCCTATTTTTGACGAAAATTACAGAAGTGTTTTGGAAAATAAAATTTTAAAACATTTTTATACAAGAGAAATAGGGTTTGAAACTGTAGGTCTGTGGCTATTAAAACTTAATCAAAAAATGAGTGAGATAATGCCATACTATAACCAGTTTTACGAATCTCAAAAATTATCTTTTAACCCATTGGTTAACGTAGACACATCACAGACAACGGCTAAAGACGATAGAACAAAATCTACAGTACAATCAGCACATACATCAACAAATGAACGTGTTAATAAAGTTTCAAAAGATTCTAATGAAACTGGTACGCTCACATCAAAAACAGCAGAAGATAATAAGCAAATATATGGTTCTAAAATGGCAACGACTGGATCAGATGATATATCAGAATCAGACACACCACAAGGAACTCTGACTAATGTTGAAAATAACACTTATCTGTCAAAGTTTACACGAAACAAGAAAAACTTGACAGACGCTAAAAGTGGAACGGATGAAACTGCTAGTAATGGGAGTGTTGATACTTCTAATGCAAACAATATAAATTCTACTGAAAACGCAAATGAAAAAAATAATAGTAGTCAAGCTATGAATGAAAATTCAGAAAAAAATACACTTGAAAATTACATTGCCAACAATGTTGGTCTGTCGGGTATTAGCGGTTCTGAATTATTAGAAAAGTATCGTTCTACGTTTATGAATATTGACATGCTTGTGATTGAGGAACTTAATGACTTGTTTATCAAATTATGGTAATGTTTCACGTGAAACATTTTTTTGAAAGGGGGTGAAAGTATGGATAATTTTTGTTTTACTCGTTACTGGTGCCAAAAGGTTCTTCCGGTGGTGTATGATGAAAGCCTTAGTTATTATGAGGTTCTTTGCAAGCTTTGTGACGAAATGAAAAAGTTAATGCAAGAAATGGATGACTTGTCAGAAGATGTAACAGCGTTAAAAAAAGCAATTGCTGATGTTGAAAAATGGATTGCTGATTTTAACACGGATTTTATCAAAAAACTTGTACTTGACTATATTGCTGAAAGTGTAAAGCAAGTTTATTTTGGTCTTTCGAATACTGGTTATTTTGTAGCATACATTCCTAAATCATGGAATGAAATAGAATTTGATACAATTCAAGAGGGGGATTTATATGGACATCTTACACTCAAATATTAAAAATTTTAACGAGCTTTTGACAAAAGAAGAGATTGTAAAAAGGTACAGAGAAGATAACTTTAAAAACACACTTTGTTTTTTATTAAGAAGGGAGAACAGCGAAAATGAACGAAAATAACATTTATATTGGTAACAGATATGTTCCTATCGTAGCAGGTGAATGGGATAAAAATAGGAGTTACGAAAGCTTATCTATTGTCACATATGCAGGAACAAGTTACACGTCTACTAAAAATGTGCCAGCAGGTACTGAAATCAGCAACACGGATTTTTGGGTTGTGACTGGTAACTATAACGCACAAGTAGAAGAATACAGAAAGCAGACAGAAGCACTTTCTTCTAAAGTTGATCAGATTATGAATAGAAATATTATCGTGATCGGAGACAGCTATGGCAAGGGATGGGATCAAGCAGGCAATCAATACACACCTTATACTACTTTTGCAAGTCAATATACTGGTGTACCTATTAAAAACGAGAGTGAAAGCGGTGCAGGGTTTGCTAATACTGGAGATAACGGAAACACTTTTGCAGGATTGATTAGCAAAGTTGCAAATGAAATGAGTAAAACCGAACGTGATAAAGTAACGGATGTCATGTTTATCGGTGGTTTTAATGATAGAACACATTCTTCTACAGAAATTATCAATGGAATTATTTCATGTATTAGCGTTGTGAAAAATTCATTTGTAAATGCTAAATATGGTTGCGGCATGATTGGATGGTCAACATATTCGCCGGATTATCCGTCATTAAATGGCGTATTGTATCGTTACCAACGCGAATTTACCCCACGAGGTGGGTATTATATTACTGACATAGACAAGTCTATGCACAATTACACTTTTTTCGCTGATGATGGTATACACCCTAATCAGAATGGGCATGTTTTCATTGGTCTTGCTTTAGCCGATTTTATAACCGGCTATAACAATAATATCCAAACAGTAGGGCGCTCAACAGTAATAGTAAACTCTAAAAATAATCTTGTGTTGTCGTCACCAATTAAGCAATCAAAAAGCAATGGCGTATGTTGGTATGGATGGGATGAAAATTTTAACATAACTAAAATGAGTGTGTTTGGTGAACATACTTTGAATGGTAGCGAACAGTTTGATATCGGAACGCTTGCTAAAGCCGGATTTGCAAAAGGATACTATGGGATGATGTTTTCAACTCCTTGCACAATCGTAGATACCTCCAATAAGGTTCACGTTGGTTTTGCTACTGTTAAAATTATCAACGGAGAATTATTTGTTTTGCTTGTTTGTGAAGAAAATAACCAATTCTTGACAACAACAATTTCTTACATTACATTGCCGCCGACATATCAGAGTACGCCAATCTGCGAAAATTAAGAAAGAGGTGAGATAATGCAATATGTTATAAGAGTTCATTATACAGAAAACAATGAACCAAAAATGATTGGGTTGATTGTCAATAAAGCAATTCAAAATGATTTGCTTTTGTTTAGAAATAATTCTAATGTGCTAAAGGCAATTATAGCTGTGATTGGTGCGTATATTGGCGGGTTTCAAGGTATCGGTAATATAGAATTTTTTGAGAACGATAAGAAAATCTATGATTTGATTTATTAGAAGTCATTTCTTGCAAAGTAAAAAATAAAAGCACTAGATGTAAATTCTAGTGCTTTTTTTCTATATCATTACAATATAGCAATCATGCACAACATAACAATCTTTGAACATTCTAACGTCGCCAATACAGTTGTTTCTAATTATT
>OGHY01001125.1_pt1 | contig 12900 bp, 13 predicted proteins | sample 1571541 | NCBI WGS metagenome assembly OGHY01 (sample SAMEA2581943, study PRJEB24529) | metagenome | biome: Human gut stool | place: China | collected 2011
ATAGACAATCCGAATCCGGAATTATCATCCCTTGTCTCATCGGGAACTGCATGAACATCAAATCCCTTACCGTCATCCTTAATAACTAATACAATCTTCTTTTCTAAATAAGAAACTTTTACCTCCAGATAAGATGCCTGTGCATGCTTAACTGCATTATTACATGCCTCCTGAATCACTCGAAGCAATGTAATCTGAACAACACTGTTAATCGGATATGATGTACCTTCCGTATAATATCCACATTCTATTCTATGGAATCTCTGAAATCGATCTAATGCTCTTTCAACCGTAACGTCAAATCCAATGTCATCAAAAGACATGGGTCTTAAATCATAGATTAATCCTCTGGTATCCTCAATTATTTTACGGAGTGTCTGACCAATGGAAAATAGCTCTAATTTACATTTTACCGGATCTGATTCTATAATTTTTGAGCATAATTCCGTTTTATGTACAATTGCAGTCAGATTCTGTGTGGTAGAATCATGTAATTCTCGCGCTATTCTCTGACGCTCTGTTTCAACAGAACGAAGTAATGCCAACCTGGTATCATAAGAATCTATATCCGCAGCCTCATGAATCTTTCTTTCAATCTCCGTTTCTTCCTTGATAACGCTGGTAATATCTGCAATTCGAAATTCATATTCCTGCATCTGATCTCTCAGACACATAATTTCATTTGATATCCTTTTTTGATCTGCCCGAAGTTCTTCCATCTTTTCTTTATGAAAAGAATTAAATTCTCTCGGGCTGAACGCTTCATATCCGGGATTTGTTTCCTTCTCTAAAACTTGAAGAAACTTTGTATTCTCTTTTACTTTATTTTCATATGAAGAAATCTGCTCTTCCAGAGAAACTTTGTGTTCTATATACTCCTGACGGATTTTTTCCAGATAATCTTTTACCATCTTATTCCTCAAACATATGTTCTGTTTTGTATTTTCAATATCAATAATATTATAAATCATTTTACGGGTAAAGAAAATAAAGAAATAAATATTGTTTGTAAAAAGACCCAAAAATGTCTATAATATATTTAAAATCAAACAAATTTTAAATACAAGGAGGATTTCCATGAAAAAGGCACAAAAAAATTTCTTTTTTTGAGTGTTGCAACACTGGCAGGAATGTATGCATACAATCAGTTTGTTGCCTCCACTTCCACAAAAAAGAATATGCTCCCAACCAAAAACGGATCCTATTATTCCTGGAAACAGGGAAATGTTTTTTACACAAAAACTGGAACAGGAGATCCTGTTCTTCTTATTCATGACACAAATTCCGCTAGTTCATCTGTTGAGTGGTCAAAAATTTCAAAAAGACTTCAAAAGAAACATACGGTATATACCATGGATCTTCTGGGCTGCGGTCTCTCCGACAAACCAGGGCTGAGTTATACCAACTATATGTATGTCCAGCTGATCACTGCTTTTATCAAAGATATTATAAAATCCAAAACATCAGTTGTAGCTTCAAACCTCTCCTCCTCATTTGTAATTATGGCAAATCAACTGGATGCCTCCATCATTGACAAAATGATTTTTATTAATCCGGTTTCCTTCCATTCCATGGATGCCATGCCGGATCAGCAAAGTAAACTAAAGCAAACGATCATAAATCTTCCTCTGGTCGGAACCTTTATTTATAATTTGGTCATGAACCCGAAGCGTATTGACCGTCAGTTCCGTTTTATCTATTACTTCAGACCTCAGCTGATTTCTTCCAAAACGAAAGATGCCTACTATGAAGCAGCCCATATGGACAACAGTAATGGAAAATACTTATACTCAAGTCTTCTTGGCAATTATATGAATATTGACCTTCGGCATGCTGTGAAAAAAATCACAAAACCTGTTTCTTTTATTATCAGCAGCGATATAAAAGCAAACTACAAAACAGCACAGGAATATCGTAAACTGAATTCTAACATAGACATCACCTATGTTTCCAATTGCAAATTGTATCCACAACTAGAGAATCCGGAAAAGGTTTACCAAATTATCGAAAACAAGTTATCCAATTAATTGGAAATGGACTGTACCTCAAAGGTACAGTCCATTTTTTATAACTCTTCCATAAATGTGGATAACATCTTTTTTCCGCTCAAAGCAGTGGAAAAAAGCATAAATTACAAAGGATTTTTGGAGGGCATTCCGGCTTTTCTTGGATATTTTTTTGATGTACCGTTTGCCTTTGTTAAAGAAATGAATGCCCGCTGCGCCTCTCCAATAGAAAACTTATACACATCCTCCACTTTTCCTCCGAGAAGAAAAATAGCTGATTTTGCAGCTGCCACTTCATTTTCACACTCTCCCGATTTATAAGAAATAAACTTTCCACCCAACCGGACGAATGGAAGACAATATTCTGCAAGTGTGGATAAATTGGCAACCGCACGTGAAACACAAAGATCAAACTGTTCTCTATATTCGGGCATGCGTGCCAGATCTTCTGCGCGGCCATGAACCGTATAGATCTCTGTCAGTCCTAACGCATCAATCACTTCATTCAAAAAACAAGTCTCTTATTTAAAGAATCGGCCAGCACCACATTTAATTCCGGAAAAACAATTTTTAATGGGATTCCCGGAAACCCCGCACCAGTTCCAAGATCTATAACTTTTAACGGCTGATGAAGATCCACAACCTGTATCAGAGAAACACTATCTACAAAATGTTTCTCGACGACTTCATCAAAATCGGTAATGGCAGTCAGATTCATCACCTTATTTTTTTCGATGAGCATTTCATAATAAGTCATAAATTGCTGCAACTGCTTGTCTGATAACGAAATATTCATCTTTTCAAGCATAGACAGAAAATGGTCTGTATTATATTCCATAGAATCCTCCATTATTCTTGTTTTTCTTTGTGTTCATCCGGGTTTAACTTAAAAAATAAATCTGGATTTGAATATTTTAACTGTTCCAGATAGACCAGAAGAACAGAGATATCGGCTGGGGTGACACCCGAAATACGTGATGCCTGACCGATATTCAACGGCTGGAACTCATTCAGCTTCTGTTGTGCCTCGATTCGAAGTCCCGAAATTTCATTATAGTCGAATTTCTCAGGAAGTTTTTTCTTCTCCAGCTTTTTGAACTTCTCTACCTGCTTAATCTGTCTGCTGATATATCCATCATATTTGATCAGAATGTTCACCTGCTCTGTTACCTCCGCAGGTAAATCCGGCCGGTCTGTATCAATTTCTGCCAGCTTATCATAATCCAGCTCCGGTCTGCGAATCAAATCGGAAAGCGTTGTACCGGTATGAAGCGGAATGCTTCCATATTGCTCCAGTACATGCTGTACCCTCGCATTCGCACCAAGCTTAACTTCATTCACGCGCTCAATTTCCTTTTTTATCAGTTCCTCTTTTTTGCAAACCCAGTCATACCGCTCCTGTGAAATCAGTCCAATTTCATATCCCTTTTTTGTCAGCCGCAAATCTGCATTGTCCTGACGCAAAAGTAAACGATATTCCGCTCGTGAAGTCATCATGCGGTAAGGTTCGCGGTTTTTCTTTGTGACAAGATCGTCAATCAAAACTCCGATATACGCTTCCGACCGGTCAAGAATCAGAGGATCTCTTCCCTTAATTTCCATTGCAGCATTGATTCCGGCAATCAATCCCTGACAGGCAGCCTCTTCATATCCGGAGCTTCCATTAAACTGACCGCCGCTGAACAAACCTTTCATTGCCTTAAACTCAAGAGACGCATACAAATTGTTTGCATCAATACAGTCATACTCTATCGCATATGCATTTCTTACAATTTTAACATGTTCCAGTCCCGGAAGTGTCCGGTACATTTCATGCTGAACATCCTCCGGCAGAGAAGATGACATTCCGCCCACATACATTTCATTTGTACTAAGTCCTTCCGGCTCAATAAAAATCTGATGCCTGTTTTTATCTGCAAATTTTACCACTTTATCTTCAATGGACGGACAGTATCTCGGTCCTGTTCCCTCAATGATTCCCGCATAAATCGGAGAACGATCCAGATTGTTCCGGATAATTTCATGTGTCGTTTCATTTGTATAGGTCAGCCAGCAGGAAGCCTGCTCGATCTGCACATCCTCCGGATTCGTTGTGAAAGAAAACGGAACAACTCTTTCATCTCCAAACTGCTCTTCCATTTTTGAAAAATCAAGACTCCTTTTATCGACACGCGCCGGTGTTCCTGTTTTAAATCTTCTTGTCTGGATACCATGAGCAACCAGGGAATCTGTCAGATGGTTTGCAGCTGATAATCCATTTGGTCCCGTATGTGTAATCATTTCACCGGTTAAGCAGCGCGCTCTCAGATAAGTTCCCGTACAAAGAACAACTGCCTTACATCTGTAAACACCTCCGGAAACTGTACGCACTCCGGTAATTTTCTGTTCTTCTCCCTCATGATATTCATCTTCCGGGAAAAACTGGTCTTTATTTGTTAATATCTCTGCGACTTCCGCCTGTCTGATGGATAAATGATCCGTATTTTGCAGGGTTTTCCGCATTTCTTTTGTGTATTCCGCTTTATCAGCCTGTGCGCGGAGAGAATGTACAGCCGGTCCTTTCGATTTATTCAGCATTTTCGACTGGATAAATGTTTTATCAATATTTTTGCCCATCTCTCCACCAAGTGCATCAATTTCCCGAACCAGATGTCCCTTGGAACTTCCACCAATGTTCGGATTACATGGCATTAGTGCAATACTGTCCACACTTACCGTAAACATCATTGTTTCCAATCCGAGTCTGGCACATGCCAATGCTGCCTCACAACCTGCATGCCCGGCACCGACAACAACCACATCATATGTTTCTTCAATATAAGGAATATTTTTCTTACCCATTTTTTTACCTGCTACTTTCCCATACAAAACTTTGAAAAAATTTCATCCACCAGATCATCCTCGACAGCTTCCCCGATAATCTTACCCAGCTCTTCATACGCGCCCATCAGATCAATGGAATAAAAATCTTCCGGCATGTCATCCTCAATGCTTTGTGTTACCTGATGTAAATGATCAAGTGCTACCTGAAGTGACGTTTTCTGCCTCATGTTAATTGCATAAACTTCATCATTAAAAGTAACTTCACCCTGGAAAAACATATTCCGGATCGTTTCCTCCAATTCATCAATTCCCTGATGTTCTTTTGCAGAAATCGGAATAATCTTTTTATCCAGAATATGCTGTACCTCTTCCACTGTGACTTTTGTGTCCAGATCTGATTTGTTTAATAAAACAATTGCTTTTTTATCCTGCAACAGATCCATGATCTCATAATCACTTTCATCCAGCTCTGTCGATGCATCAATCACATAGATTACGAGATCCGCCTTCGATGCATATGTTCTCGCCCGATCCACACCGATTTTCTCCACTACATCTTCCGTATCCCGAATTCCAGCCGTATCCATGACGTTTAATGTAATTCCATTCAGGTTAATCTGCTCTTCCAGGACATCTCTGGTTGTTCCTGCAATTTCCGTTACAATTGCCCGTTCCTCTCCCACCAGAATGTTCAACAGAGAAGACTTACCTGCATTGGGTTTACCCACAATTACAGTGTTGATACCTTCCTTCAGAAAACGCCCATTTTCAAAGGTTTTGAGGATTTTATCAATTTTTATAACCAAGTTATCCACAGTATTGTGTAAAGTTTGTGGATAATTATCCAGAGAAATATGTTCAGGGTCATCCAAGGCAGATTCTATAAAGGCAATTTCATGCAATATATCTGCCCGGATCTTCCGGATATCCACAAGAACTGCTCCCTGCAGCTGGGAAAGTGAACTTTTCAGTGCAAATTCGTTTTTTGCGTTGATAACATCAATAACGGATTCTGCCTGTGTCAGATCAATCCGGCCATTTAAAAAGGCCCGTTTCGTAAATTCACCGGGTTCTGCCGGTCGTGCCCCATGTCTGATTACGGTTTCCAGAATTCTTTTCATAACATAGACACCGCCATGACAGTCAATTTCCACCGTGTCTTCTTTTGTGTAAGAATGTGGTGCCTTCATGAGCAGAACCATCACTTCATCCACCATCTCGTTATCGTCATAAATATAACCATAATGAATGGTATGACTTTCACATAAACTCAATTTTTTATGACCATATTTCGAACGATAAATCCGGTCAATAACCGGCAATGCGTCTTCTCCGCTGATCCGGATAATCCCAATTCCCGAAGGAGACATCGCGGTCGCAATTGCAGCAATTGTATCTGAATTCATAAGTCTCTCCAATTCCAAACAAAGGTGAATACCCAAAACTGGATATTCACCTTATTTTTTAACTCTATCAGTCAGTTCCTTATTTCTTTAATGTTACAACTACATGGCGATATGGTTCATCCCCTTCACTGTGTGTTGTAACATAACGATCATTCTGAAGTGCAGAATGAATGATCCGTCTCTCAAAAGGATTCATTGGTTCAAGAGAAACCGGGCGCTTGGTGCGCTTTACCTTGTACGCAATATTCTTTGCAAGATTCTCAAGTGTCTCTTTTCTTCTCTTTCTGTAATCTTCCGTATCAATCTTAACCTTATAATATTCATCGGAATGTTTGTTGATTGCAAGATTTGTCAGATACTGAAGAGAATCCAACGTCTGTCCTCTCTTACCGATCAGAATTCCCATATCATCTCCCTTTAACTCTACTTCAATGATATGTTCTTCCTCATTTACTGCAACGAGAATTTCTACCTCCATCTTCATCGCATCGAAAATGGAAGATAAAAATTCAACAACATTCTCATCAATGGAAAATTTCTTACGAGCCTTAATTACTGCATTTTTACTTCCGATTCCAAGAAAACCGGTACTTCCTTTATCAAGAACCTCATACTCAAGCTGATCACTGGTTATTCCCAGCTGAACAGTAGCCTGTGTAATCGCGTCATCCACGTTTTTAGCAGAAATCTCAATAAACTCCATATAACTGCCCCCTCTTATTTACGATTGTTCTTTTCACTAAATTCTTTTACAAGATTTGCTTTCGCTGCCATACTTCCCGGCTTTGCATTTGCTTTCGCTGCATTTGCCTTTTCACGCTCCATCTCTATATTTGCAGAAGAAACATTTGCCTTCGACTGGATGGATCTGGTATTCATTGCCGCTGCCTGGCGGATGCGTTCCTCTGTAACACCCATCTTCTCACGTTTCTTCTTCACTTTTTCCTGATTCTTTGCAATAATATCCTCAAGATCTAAGTTCTCAATATGTTTATTGATAAAGAACTGCTGTACTGCACGACATAATGCACTGGCAACCCAGTAAATACCAAGACCAACCGGTGTCACAAAACAGAAAAACAAAGACATCAGAGGCATCATGGTATTCATAGTTTTCATCTGTCTTGCCATCTGATCATTATCCCCGCCTGCGGTAGCTGCGGTTGGCATCAACTTGATATTGATCACCTGTGTAATATAAGATAAAACCGGAATCAATACTGCAATAATCAACAACAGCCATGCATGACTTGCTATACTGCTCTTAATGATTGCCCACGGAGTATCTGAAATATTCAGTCCAAGAAAATAATTAAACTGGTTCATGTCATGGAGTGTAGAATTAAGGCTGTCACTCAGATTCGGAAACTGCTCAAAAATAGTTTTTCCTGCATCTGCTGTCTTCTCCCATGCAGTAGATGGAAGCTTGTACATAATATCGGTAACATAATTCGAAAGTGTAGTGCCGGTAGCAGCATTTAATTTATCTGCCACATTGTTTGCATTTAATCCACTGGACGTCACTGCATTAAAGTTTGTCATCAATGCAGTGAGTTTATCCACAAAACCATTGGTATTGATAATTCCGTCCACAAGACCGGTGTAAGAAGATCTCACACTGCTGATATATGCCGGAATATTATAAAATACACGATACAAAGCAAACAGAATCGGCATCTGGATAAGCATCTGGATACAGCTTCCGGATGGAGAAATACCATATTTCTGATATACAAGCTGTGTCTCCTGATTCATTGCCATCATGGCTTCCTGATCCTTGCGATTCTTATATTTATCACGGATCGCATTCAGTTCCGGCTGCATTTTCTGCGAAAGTTTCGAGAATTTCTGCTGCTGGATTGTCAATGGCAAAAGACACATATAGATCAAAATCGTCATGAGAACGATTGCAAGCGGTACACTGTTGATCGTACCACCGGAAATTTTTAAAACAATATCGTAAATTCCGCTCATGATCCATCCAAGAACCTTTGCAATCGGTCCGAGGAATTTTCCGGAATACGCTGTCAATTCAATCATGCCTGACATAAAAACCTCCATTTGGTTTATGGAACCGGGTCATATCCTCCCTTAGAAAAAGGATTACATCGCAAAATTCTCCAGGCAGCCAGTGCCCCACCCTTTATCACACCATACTTTTGCACAGCTTCCAGTCCATAACAGGAACAGGTCGGATAATACGGACATTTCGTTGACTTCATGGGAGAAATATATCTCTGATAGAATTTAATACATGCAATAAGTAATTTTTTCAATAGAATTCCATCTTCTTTTCCATATTAATGTATTATTTTGTGAAGACCTCCAAGATGTTTCAGTGCGCTCGAAATCTGATGAAACGAAGCATCACGCGCTGTTCCTCTTGCGATGACTACAATGTCCAAACCACTATTGAACATGTCCTCCTGTAGCCGGTACCCCTCTCTGATCAGACGGGTCAAATGATGTCTTATAACACTATTTCCTACTTTTTTACTAACGGATATACCTAATCTGTTTTTGTCTGTGTGATTTTCCAGAACATACATAACCAATAAACGGTTTGCATATGAATTTCCTTTGTTATACACATTCTGAAAATCTTTACTTTTCTTTAATGATTCTGAGAACTTCATCTGAAAATATCCTCATAATAGAAGAAAAGACCACAATAATGTGGCCTAAGCTGATAATTTTTTTCTACCTTTTAATCTTCTAGCAGCCAATACTTTTCTTCCGCCTGCAGTACTCATTCTGCTTCTGAAACCATGAACTCTGGCTCTCTGTCTTTTTTTTGGTTGGAATGTCATCTTCATTTCGTATCCACCTCCTCTACGTTAAAAAACATCACTTAGCATTATATCAGAAAAACGCTACAAGTCAAGTAAAATCAAGGTTTTTTCCTAATTTAATGTTATAAACACTACATATAATAAGGAAGAAAAGCAGTCCACTATATATAGTATCCACGCTTTTCCACGAAATAATAAGTTATCCACAATTTGGGGATAACTTGTGGATAAACTGTCAATACCTCTTGGATAACTCTGTTTCCATCAACATCCATACCATACCTCCATATCCCTGAAACGCATTATTTCGCCTTTTATCCATATGTTTATATGTTAGTTTTGAAAAATATAAAAGGACGTCTAAAAAGTTGATTCTATACCGAAAATGGTGTATTATAGATAGGAATAGGATTATGGGATAGTATCCTTTTTTATAAGAATAATGTGGAGAAAAGCAGATGGATAAGATTATTGAAAAATGGGATGAAATTTTAAATACGGTAAAACAGGAGTACGAAATCAGTGATGTCTCCTTCGATACGTGGATTCGTCCCTTAGAAATCTTTGCCATTGAGGGAAATACTCTCTATATCCTGGTTCCTTCCGAACAGATGGCTTTAAGCTATATTTCCAAGAAGTACCTTGCACCACTTCGCGTTGCGATCGTGGAAATTACAGAAATTGAATATGAAATCAAATTCATCCTTCCGGAAGAAGCCAGGACGCTGAAATTAAACACAAAACCAGCAAAAGCTACACCTGCCGTAACCGCAGATGAATCTAATCTTAATCCAAATTATACATTTGATACATTTGTCGTTGGTAATAATAACCGTTTTGCACATTCGGCTTCCCTTGCAGTCGCAGAATCTCCGGGAGAAGCATATAATCCGCTTTACATTTACGGCGGTCCGGGACTGGGAAAAACCCATCTTATGCACTCCATCGGGCACTTTATTTTAAACCAGAATCCGAATGCCAAGGTTATCTACGTTACATCCGAAGAATTTACGAATGAAGTAATTGAATCCATTCGAAACGGTAATGCTTCATCCATGACAAAATTTCGTGACAAATACCGGAAAGTGGATGTCCTTATGATTGACGATATCCAGTTTATCATCGGAAAAGAAAGTACACAGGAAGAGTTTTTCCACACATTCAACGCACTCCAGACACAGGGAAAACAGATTATACTGACATCCGATAAACCACCAAAAGAAATGGAAACCCTTGAAGAGCGTATCCGTTCCCGTTTTGAGTGGGGACTGATGGCAGATATCGGAGTGCCGGATTATGAAACACGTATGGCTATTCTCCGGAAAAAAGCCGAATCGGATAACTTTGACATTGATGATGAAGTATTAAGCTACATTGCAAACAACATTAAATCAAACGTGCGTGAACTTGAAGGAGCATTAAATAAACTTCTTGCTTATAACAATCTTGTCCACATTCCAATTACAATGGATATTGCAGAAAAGGAACTTTCCAACATTATCACGCCGGACAAGCCACGGGAAATCACACCACAGCTCATTATTGAAGTTGTTTCTGAACATTATCACATCTCTGTAGATCAGATGATTTCAAAGACAAGAAGCAGTGATGTTGCAAAACCACGCCAAATTGCTATGTATTTATGCAAAAATATGACCGAAAGCCCATTAGATACCATCGGTTCTTTGCTTGGCGGACGCGATCATTCCACAATTATCCACGGTATCAAGAAAGTTACCGAAGAATATGAAAAAAACGAAACTACAAGAAATATGATTGAAACCATCAAAAAGAAAATAAATCCAAACTAAATGAGTTTCTTCCTATTATAATGTGGTTTTATTTGCTTTTTTTAATTTCAACTTATTCACGTTTATCCACAGTGGATGGATTGTGCATGAGGTTCTTAACGTAAATCTCCTAAAATTTGTTCCACAGACTTACTTTAAGTATCCTCACGCCTTTCACATGCTTTCAAGCCGGTTATCAAACGCCGGAAACCGCTTAACATCTAACATGAAGGGGCTTATTCACATATTAACAGCCCCTATTAAGACTAAGACGAATGTCTTAATATATTTTTATTTATACCAGGAGGGAGTTTTTCATGAAACTGATCTGTTCTAAATCAAATTTATTGCGCGGAGTAAATATTGTATCCAAAGCTGTTCCTACCCGTACAACTATGGCAATACTCGAATGTATTCTTATCGATGCTTCTACGAATGAAATTAAATTAATGGCAAACGATATGGAACTAGGAATCGAAACCCGCGTAGAAGGAGAAATTGCGGAACGTGGAGTTATTGCACTGGATGCAAAAATCTTTTCTGAAATTGTACGTAAACTTCCAGACAGTGATGTTACGATTGAAACAGATGCCTCCTTTAAGACAGTTATCTCCTGTGAAAAAGCAAAATTCAATATTGTAGGAAAATCCGGAGACGATTTTTCATATCTTCCATACATTGAAAAAAATGATGCAATCGTGATTTCCCAGTTCACACTGAAGGAAGTGATCAGACAAACAATCTTTTCCATTGCTGATAACGACAATAACAAACTTATGACAGGTGAACTGTTTGAAATTAATGAGAATGAACTGAAAGTTGTTTCTCTTGATGGTCATCGTATCTCCATTCGTAATATAGAACTTAAGAATAATTACAAAAATAAAAAGGTTGTCGTTCCTGGAAAAACATTACAGGAAATCAGCAAAATTGTTCCAGGTGGAGTTGATGATGATGTACTCATCTACCTGACGGACAACCATATCGTTTTTGAATTTGATACTACTACGGTTGTATCCCGTCTGATCGAAGGAGAATATTTCCGCATTGATCAGATGCTCTCATCTGCTTATGAAACGAAAGTTATAGTCAATAAAAAAGAATTACTTGATTGTATTGATCGTGCTACTCTTCTTGTCAAAGAAGGTGACAAAAAGCCGATCATTATGAATATCACAGATGGAAGTATGGAGTTAAAAATCAATTCTTTCATCGGTTCCATGAATGAAGATATCGATATCGAGAAAGAAGGAAAAGACATCCTGATTGGATTTAATCCAAAATTCTTTATTGATGCATTGCGTGTTATCGATGAAGAAAATGTAAGTCTTTATATGGTAAACCCAAAAGCTCCATGTTTTATCAAAGATGATGAAGGAAAATTCATTTATCTTATTCTTCCTGTTAACTTTAATAATGCTGCAAATTAGGAGATTACATGATTACAGTAAATATCCGTGAAGAAGACGAATTTATCAAACTTGGACAGGCGTTGAAAAAAGCCGGAGTTGTTGGTTCCGGTGTGGATGCCAAAATGGTTATTTTAGATGGGCAGGTTTCGGTAAACGGTCAGACAGAACTTCAACGAGGAAAAAAATTACATAATGGGGATGTTGTTACCTTTCAGGGTGAAACAATTCAGATAGTTCAATGATCATAAAATCAATCGAGCTGCGAAATTTTCGAAATTATGAAAATCTGGATATTCACCTGGATGAAGGAACCAATATTCTTTACGGAGACAATGCACAGGGGAAAACCAATATTCTCGAAGCTGCTTATCTGAGTGGTACAACAAAATCCCACAAAGGAAGCCGTGATAAAGAGATGATTCGGTTTGGTGAGAAAGAATCACATATCCGTACTGTCGTAAAGAAAAAAGAAAAAGAGTACCAGATTGATATGCATCTTAGAAAAAGTGGATCAAAAGGCGTGGCTGTGAATAAGATTCCGATCAAAAAGGCAAGTGAGTTGTTTGGAATACTCAATATCGTTTTCTTTTCGCCCGAAGATTTAAATATTATAAAAAACGGACCTGCGGAGAGAAGAAGATTTATTGATTTAGAACTCTGTCAGTTGGATA
>OGHY01001141.1_pt1 | contig 12797 bp, 7 predicted proteins | sample 1571541 | NCBI WGS metagenome assembly OGHY01 (sample SAMEA2581943, study PRJEB24529) | metagenome | biome: Human gut stool | place: China | collected 2011
ATCCCCAATACATATATACTCTTCCATCATCGTCTTTATAAAACGCCGGATCATGCAATCGGTAAGTCAACTTCGTATCTACCGGTTCCCATGTATCTTTTTCCGGATGAGCGTTTTTGAATATTTGAGTTTTCCCACTAGAGGTAGTGAAGTACAATGTATCTCCTATCGGAAGAATCGTAGGAGCATAATCTTCCAATGTGGGAATAGTTGTACAAGGAATATACTCCCAGTCCGCCAGATTGTCGGAACGCCAATATCCTCCGGACTTGGAGGCAAACAGATAATAATAACCTTTGAAGTATTCCAATACCGGATCAGCGGCTTCACGACGAGACTCGTCTTTCGGTTGAAATCGATAATTCAGATTGATCGGGTTAGCAACAATCCGGTGAGCGGCTATTTGCTTTTGTGATTGGCAGGAAGTGACACTTCCTGCCAACAACATACCAATTATTATAGAGGTGGTTCCTTTCATTGTGTTTTCCTAAATTGATACCTCTATAAAGCAACCATTTTATATTTGGTAGTGAAAGCAACAGGCTGCTTATTATCTTTGCTCAGCTTGAAAGGAATCAACTTTTCTTCTCCCGGCCCGAGTTCATAGTGAATGGCATCTCCCATCTTCTTACCGTCAACAAACATTTCCACCTTACCGGTATCCATCAAAGTACCGCCATTCTTCACACTCACCCATACAGTCTTTTGGTCTTTCAACAGATTCTCTTCCACTTTCGATACAGAGAGAGCAAAATCAGCTCCGAACTCATGCGTATAATTGAGTATTCCGGATACCCCTCTCTTCTTATCACTGTAACCTACACTATGCTTAATTTCATTGTTTGCCTTATAATCAGGGCTCATACCACCAACACAAATCTTGAACTCCCCTTTTTCAACTACTCTATCCATACGGTCATTAAGCAATGACAAATCATACGGTGTCAGTTCAAAAGAGACAGTCTTTGACTCTCCGGGATTCAAGTGAATACGGGTAAAGTCCTTCAGTTCCATGATACGTGTTTTTACACTGGCATACATATCCGTAACATACAATTGGGCAACTTCGTCACCGGCACGGTTTCCTACATTCTTCACGGTAGCCTCAACCGTCACATTTCCATTCGTTTTTTCCTGTACTTTCAATCCCGAATATTCAAACGAAGTATAGCTTAATCCGTATCCGAAACGATAAAGAGGATAATATTCCATATCTACATATTCATAACGACGTCCCGAAGTTTTGAAGTTATAGTATAAAGGAAGCTGCCCTACATGACGTGGGAAAGTCATCGGCAAACGACCACCCGGATTATAATCACCAAACAAAACATCTGCCGTAGCCGGTCCTCCTTCTTGTCCAGGCAACCAGTTTACCAGAATAGCTTTACACATTTCCGAAGCCTCCAAAAGATCATAGGGACGTCCGGCTTGAAGAATTAAAATCACAGGTTTTCCGGTTGCACAAACCGCTTCCAACAATTCCTGTTGCTTACCCGGCAAGACCAAAGTGGCTAAATCATTGTTTTCACCACATGTTTTACGCACATCCTTAGTAGCCTCACTCGTCGAACAGTCTCCCAATACCATGACTACAACATCCGCTTGAGAAGCGGTTCTCACAGCTTTAGGAATATCTGTCGCACCCGTTTCCGTAAAGTCGCACCCCTTTTCATAAAGCACTTTAGTCTGTTTGCTTACAGCCGCCTTAATACCGGTCAATACAGATTTTAACTGTCCCGGTTGAAGTTTCGGAGTGTAATCACCCGGTTGAAGATCATCCGCTCCGGGACCCAGAACTGCAATCGTACGAAGTTCCTTTGATAAAGGTAGAAGGTTGTCTTTATTTTCCAACATCACGATCGACTCGCAGGCTGCCCGACGTGCCATAGCTTTATGACTGTCCGAGTTCCATCCCGGATAGATTTTCTTCCAATCGAGAGGCTTGCAAGGATTCTTCTCAAAAAGCTCATTCCGGAACATGGTAGCCAACATTGTACGGCATACATTACCCAGGTTTTCCATATTGATACGTCCATCCTTTGCAGCTTGAATCACTTCTTTATTATTGTAAGTGTCACCGCAGTTGGTTGCTATTCCGGCAGCCAACGCCTGATTGGCAGCCTCGATCTTATCCTTTGCCGTATAATGCTTACGGGAAGTCAGGTTACCTACAGCACCACAATCACTGACAATAAAACCATTGAATCCCCATTCCTGACGTAAAATCTGCTGCAACAATTCTGTGCTTTTTGCAATTGGAATTCCCATATAGTCGGAATAAGCCATCATCAACGACTGACAGTCATAATTACGAATCACATGACGGAACGGTACTAAATGTATTTCACGCATCTCACGCTCGGACAAACCTATATCGTGCGAATCACGCCCGCCTAAAGGCGCTCCATGCCCACCGAAATGCTTGGGAGTACTACACAATCATTTAGATTGCTATACTTTAATCCATGCACCTCCCATTTGAGAGACCAATACCGGGTCTTCTCCGAACGTTTCTTCACAACGTCCCCAACGTGCATCCTGAGCTACATCCAACACCGGTGACCATGCCTGTTTGGTATTGGCTATCACCGTCTCATCTCCAATAGCCATTGCTACTTCTTCCGTCAGTTGCCTGTTCCAGGTAGCTCCCATTGCCAGAGCCTGGGGGAAAATGGTAGCCCCACTGCCATAAGAGAATCCATGTACTGCCTCCACTTTTGTAATAGGCGGTACATACAAATGAGGAATACCGGGAATTCCCCATCCCTCACGGATAAGTTCCATCTTATCTGCCGGAGTCATTACAGCCAACAAACTTTCTACCCGTTCATCTACGGGGAGCGATGCATCCATATAGGGACGGTCGGTCACTTTCCCTTTACTGTCTGTCAGCACTTTTTCCGTGAGATATACGGTAATTTCCTTCAATGAAAAAGGTTTATCCGCTTTTCCGGGTTTAAAATTCAACTTGACGTGAGCACCATATTTAGGAGTAAACTTGACTTTCATTGATTTATCGCTCCCACTCACCTGATAGTCCACCGGATCTCCCAGATTCATCGGATCATAGGTGACATAAATATCCAATAATCCTTTCAGATCATTCTTATTGATTCCCTGCACCTGGAGGTCCAGTTCACAAACATCCCCCGGTTGCTGGATAGTGAACATTAACCATTGTTCGGCTTTCAACGCCTGAGACGGCAACGTCCACATCGTTTTCACATTTTTATCAACAGCCAATGCAGCTCTTTCCGCATTCACAGAAGCCGATACTGACATAATATCGCTCTGTTGTTGCGCCATCACCGCAGAACATGACAATAATCCTATTGCCAACATCCATTTCATTTTGTTTCTCATGTTATGCTTTTTCAAATATAATTATTTATCTATCGTATAAGTATCTCCTGTAAGTTTCAAAGCAGTTTCTACAGTTTTTAAAGGAGCAGTTAGCGTAGCCACAGGTGAACAGCCGCCAACTTGTATCTTTACTGTGCCAGGCAGAACTTTACGAATGCCGTTTTCATCGACGCAGGACAAATCTTCAGAAGATAAGGAGAAAGTTATTTGTTTTGCTTCACCAGCCTTCAAATGTATCCGCTTAAAACCTTTTAAAGCCGTCACCGGAACCAGTATTTTTTTATCCAGATGGGATACATAAAGCTGGACAACTTCTTCCCCATCCATCTTTCCTGTGTTTTTCACTGTAACTGTTACCGGAATTTCTTTATCAGTAGTATTGCAAGCCGTAGGCATTTTCAAAGAAGAATACCTAAAATCGGTATAACTCAATCCGTAGCCGAAAGGATAAAGTGCTTTTCCCTTAAAATAACGATATGTCCGTCCTTGCATATCATAGGATTCGAAATCCGGCAAATCGCTGTCTTTGGCATAGAAAGTTACCGGAAGCTTTCCGGAAGGATTATAATCTCCAAACAGAACATCCGCAATCGCTTCTCCACCATATTGACCTCCATACCAAGCATTCAAGATTGCCGGAACGTGCTTTGCTTCCCAAGGAATGGCAAGTGCGCTTCCCGTCATCATCACGAATACAGTCGGAATACGCCCTGCCACCAATGCTTTCATCAGTTGTGTCTGGACTGCCGGCAAAGCAATGGAAGTACGGTCACCGCCATCAAATCCGTCTTTATTGACCGACATTTCCTCACCTTCCAATCTCGGACTAATACCGCCTATGAAAATAACCGCATCAGCACCTTTCGCCTGATTAACATATCGCTTCAGTTCATCTTCCGATAGGGTATTTATGTAATCAATACCACTCACATATACAACTTCCGCCACTCCTTTCAGACGTTCACGGATAGCCTGCAAAGGAGTTAACATACGGGAAGGATGACCATTATAATTTCCCAACAGAGCGTCTTTGCAATCAGCGTTCGGCCCCATCACTACCACCTTCTTCAATTTATTTTTCTGAAGGGGCAGCAATCGGTCATTCTTGAGAAGTACCATTGATTCACGCGCCAATTGCTTCGCTAAATCCTGATGTTTTTTACATTCCAATATAGATATGGGAATATGGGCATAATCCACCTGTTCTGCGGGATCGAATAAACCCAAACGAAAACGTATCGTAAACAAACGCTTCACAGAGACATCCAATTGTTTTTCCGTAATGATTCCGTCTTTTACAGCTTTTACTAAAGCCAGATATGCACTTTGACCGCAATCCAAATCAGTCCCATGAAATACTGCATCGGCTGCTGCTGTAGCCGCATCCGGATGTGCCTTATGATGATTGAATATGTCATCGATAGCGCCACAATCAGAAGTAACATAACCTTTGAAGTTCCACTTATCACGCAAGATAGACTGCATTAACAAATCATTTCCACAACAAGGCTGTCCCTTAAAAGCATTATACGCACACATGACACCGGATACATTTGCATCGACTACCAATGTGCGGAAAGCCGGCAGATAAGTATCCCACAAATCATAAGTACTTACATCGGAATTGAAGCTATGCCTATTCTTTTCCGGACCGCTATGCACAGCATAATGTTTAGCACAAGCCGAAGCTTTCAGATAACGGGGATCATCTCCTTGGAGCCCAAGAACAAAGGCTTTTCCTATTTTAGATGTCAGATAGGGATCTTCACCATACGTTTCCTGACCACGTCCCCAACGAGGATCACGGAAGATATTTATATTGGGGGTCCAATACGTCAAAGCATGATATTGACTGTAATCCCCTCTCTTTTGTGCATCATTATAAATAGCACGTCCTTCATCTGCTATAGAAGAAGCGACTTCTTTCATTAACACATCATTCCATGAAGCTGCCATTCCTATTGCCTGCGGAAATACTGTGACATGATATTTAGTACGTCCAACACCATGCAAACATTCATTCCACCAGTTATAGGCAGGAATTCCCAAACGTTTGATCGCCGGAGCATTGTTCAACATCTGTCTCACCTTTTCTTCCAGAGTCAAACGGGAAACTAAATCATCAACACGTTGTTCTATGGAAAGTTGAGGATTACGGAACGGATACTTTTTCTGTACCGTTATCGGCGTACTTTTCGTCTGTTTTACGAGCTTAATCGTCCCGTCAGGATTGTGATATAATTTATCTACACAAATGGAACGGAGCCAATCATGATTGGAGAGCGCACTATTATGATAAAAGGCATACCACTGTCCTTTAAACTCTACGATAGAACCATGATTCGTATAGCTGTCAGTCGGTTCCATATAGATTCCTTTTGATTCCCAAGGTCCCAAAGGAGAATCACTGACGGCATAACGCATTCGGTTATCCCCTTTGACTCCATCATTCCAACTTTCATCATGATTGTCGGAATAAGACAGATAATATTTACCATTATACTTATGTATCCAAGTCGCCTCGTGAAAATCTTCCAAACCTTCCATTACCTGCATAGGTCCGTCCAATTCCATCATGTTATCTTTCAGTTTCCCCCCTTTACAAAGACCGCCACCTCCATTATAGATATAGGCTTGTCCATCGTCGTCCACAAAAACACAAGGATCGATCAACGGGTCCATTCCTTTTATATAACCTTTTACCTTAAACCCTTCGGCAGGCTTACGACTCGTAGCCACTCCGATTTTCCAGCTATCATTCCAATCCGTTCCACTAGGATGAGGAAAATAAAAATAATAGGTTCCATTCTTATATGCACAATCCGGTGCCCACATAAAACCTCCTTCCTTGCGTCCCCAAGATACTTGAGCTGAATTCAAGATCTCACCATGATCTGTCCAATGTACCATATCGTCGGTAGAGAAAACATGATAACGGTCCATTAAATCACATCCGTGGGGCGGAGCAATATCATGCGAAGCATATACATACAACCTGCCATCTTTCCAAACGTGTGCGGAAGGATCTGCCGTATACATATGGCGGATAAAAGGATTAGGCGCCGAAGGATTCAAACTAGTATCGAATGCCATCGCCTTTTCCTTACGTAAGATTTTCCCAGCCTCACCGACCAGCTTCAAGTAATGATCACTTTCCACTTCCTCTTCAACAGGAATAAATATACTTTCCCCTACCGGAACTTTTTTTGCACATTTAAAGATCGCTGTGCCTTCATCCACTTCATCAAACATTGCTACGTAAATCATTTCGGCTCCTGCACGAATAGCTCCCATCAGCTGTTTCCAAAGGAAAGAACCTTTGTTGCGGGGAATGAATGAATTGTGATCTTGGCCTTTCATATTGCCCCACGAGAAACCTGGAAATACCAATGGAGCATAATCCACTTGATTCTTCTTTGACCATTGGATATCCGCCTCTACCAATTTTTGAAATTTTGGATAAGTGTTCTCATTATAACGTCCTACGAACCAAGGCATCACGATATCGCATTTTCTGATAAGCTGATGAAGGTGGGGATCTGATTCTGTATCTCCTTTCAGTTCGCGCCATTGGGTAGGCACTCCAAGCATTACACTGAATCCTTGCAATTTTAAACCGTCAATAATACGCTCCGCCTCTTTCAGCCCATAACGTCGGTTATCATTAAATCCAACTCCCCATACGGTAACCAACGGTTTCCCATTATGATATAGATAAGACGGATTCTTGACATGATCTTTCATAGAATATTGACGTGCGATTTCTGCAATATCTTTTAATAACAACCCTTCTTCTCCCGGCTTCATACCACTCAAGTCATACATCACACAGATAGCCCGTTCATATTTATTTGCTGCCTTCATTGCCGAATTGAGGACTTTATTGAAATGTTTCAATCCGCTTTCATTCCGAATTTCGGAAACAAAGCGTTGCATAAATACTCCATCCAACCCATATTGGTTCATCCACTTAAAATGAAGTTCGACTGTAGATTCGTCATAAGAAGAAAAGACTGATGCTGGTTTGCCATCCTCAAAAGTAAACTCTGTCTTATAGAGTTTTTTATATTCCGACACTTCCGGCCAAAAATCAACTGAACAGGAACCGGGACGAAAACCCTTCGGACCATTATAATGATGCCAGCCGCGGCCGGAGCCGTCATCAGGGGTATTGAACCACCCCTGATAACCGGCCATCACTAACCCCTTATAAGAGTTATATTGCCTGCCTCCACCTTTGGCTGTTATACCTACTGAAAACAATAAACAAAAAACCAACCAACTAAATCTTTTTACCATATTCCTTTGTTTTTCATGTTATATTAAAAGTTCTCCAATACTATTTTTCAGCAAAGTAAAGGAGCGCCCCTTAATAAATCCCACTAAAAGGAATTAATAAAGACTTAAAATCGAATTAATCGGGAAAAAAAGTAGAAAAATAATGAGACAAAGCCTGTGCACACGCGTATCCCTCTTCATAAAATTCCGTCAGTTTGCGCACATTCTTTTCAATACGGTCTACCACCACAGGCTTCAATGGACGGATAACGATAATCTTTCCTTCGTCTTCCATACGCTCCACCATTTCCAATTGTTCATTATAAACAGCACAACGACGGCTCAACGCTTCACGTAACTTCGGATATTTCCGATAAACAAATGCCGGAATGCGAATATCCTTCGAATCTTTCCGATACCCCCTGTTACGGGTAAGTACAACGACATTATGTGTGTAACCATCCGCAATAGCCCGTTGCAGGGGAATGGAATCTACAATTCCTCCGTCGAGCATCGGTATACCGTCTACATAGGCAATAGGGCAAACAAAAGGCAGACTGCTGGAAGCACGAACGATATCGATCACTCGCTTTTTATCTTTCTTCTCTTCAAAGTAATTGGGCTCTCCCGTCACGCAATTCGTAGTCACCATCACAAAACGATCGGATGAAGCAAAATAAGTTTCATAATCGTAAGGAAGGATATGCTCGGGGAACTCATTGAAAAGTAAATCGAAATCGAGAATGTTACGCTTCTTGAGTAAATACTTCAAACCGATATAGTTGTATTTCTCCAACAAGTCAATATTGCTGTATTTGGCACGTCCCCGTTGACGGGAAACATACGACAACCCATTACACGCTCCTGCCGATACTCCTATCGTATAAGGAAAACGAATATTGTGATCCATCAGATAGTCGAGTACACCACAAGTAAACACACCGCGCATACCTCCGCCTTCCAATACCAATCCTATAGATTCATCTACTTTCAAATCTTTCATATCCTTACTCCCATTCTCGTTTTCACACTCTATGTTGCATAAACAAGCCTTTGTCTTTTATTGCATATTTATGACAAATTCAAACAAAAAGGCTGATTGTTGGGCAAAAATAGCAAATATTTAAACAGATACTTGTTTTTTCGGTTCAATATATGTAACTTTAGGCTAGCTTAATTGTTTAAGGAGGAAAAATTTAAAAAGTCCTGCCCGCAGGCAAGCACCATGAGAATACAGTTTGAGATTAAAGAAAATTTGCCGGAAATTATCGAAGAGATCTTACACTCTGATAAGTGGCAAACTTCCGTGAAGGAAGAACTTAGCGGTCGGACGACCGTTGTGATCCGTGACCAGGCGTATGGTTCAGAAGCCACTATTGAGATTTATGCTACGTCCATTGAAATCAAAACCGCATGGTCAAAGTACTCCTATCGCATATTCGTAACCAATGACATCGTATGGTGCGAATATAACGGAGCCTATCGTGGACTATTGGAACAAGTACTTCTGCCGACTATTACCCCCAAAGAGAGTTTGCTCAATTCCGATGTGACCGAAAGTTCGCTTTATGGAAACGAGCCTAAGAAACTTAGAGAGTACGCAGAAGACAATCTGAAATTAAAACAATTCCGCCGAGACAACTTCAACGAACAGAAAAACGGAACTGCACCGTTCGACCATCCGAAACGCGTCTACGATGAATTCATTAAAGAAGATTACATAGTAACATCCAAGGATAAGGAAAAGAAAGAATAACACACATCTAATGATACATCTACCTATACCGCTTTGTTGTTAGAACAAAGCGGTATTTTCGTACCCCAATATACTAATATTCATTCTTTTTTTATACATATTAATTCAAACGGATGGTTATCAAAAGAGGAATCCTTATATTTGTAGCCAAAACAAATTTAATATTAATGTCATAAGAATGAAAAAGAGTATCCTTATCGCTGCTTTGGGCTTATTCAGCCTAAGCATGACGGCACAAGACACAAAACCCGAAGAGGGCTTCGTTTTCACGACAGTGAAAGAAAATCCGATTACTTCCATTAAGAACCAGAACCGTTCGAGCACCTGCTGGAGTTTCTCTACTCTTGGATTCGTAGAGTCCGAATTACTCCGGCTAGGAAAAGGTGAATATGACCTTTCTGAAATGTTCGTAGTACACAAAACGATGGAAGATCGTGGAGTGAATTATGTACGCTATCATGGCGACAGTTCTTTTTCACCGGGTGGAAGTTTCTATGATGTGATGTATTGTATTAAGAATTACGGTATCGTTCCGCAAGAAGTAATGCCGGGTATCATGTATGGTGATACTCTACCGGTGCACAATGAACTGGACGCAGTTGCCGAAGGATACATTAATGCAATAGCCAAAGGCAAGTTAAGCAAATTGACTCCGGTTTGGAAAAACGGTCTGACAGCTATTTATGATACATATTTGGGAGAATGTCCTGAGAAGTTCACTTACAAAGGAAAAGAATATACGCCGAAAAGTTTCGCCGAATCACTTGGTCTGAACTGCGATGACTATATATCACTGACTTCTTATACTCATCATCCGTTCTATACTCAATTTGCCGTAGAAGTTCAGGATAATTGGCGTAACGGTCTGTCATACAACCTGCCAATCGATGAACTGATGGCTGTAATGGACAATGCCGTAAAGAAAGGATATACTTTTGCATGGGGTAGTGATGTCAGTGAACAAGGGTTCAGCCGCAATGGTACCGCCGTTATGCCGGATATCATCAAAGGAGCTGAACTTTCAGGTTCGGATATGGCCCGTTGGACAGGTATGACTCCTGCCGACAAACGCAGAGAATTGAGTAGCAAACCATCACCGGAAATGGAAATTACTCAAGAAATGCGTCAGGCTGCTTTTGATAACTGGGAAACAACAGATGATCACGGAATGCAGATTTATGGAATCGCCAAAGATCAGACAGGGAAAGAATATTTCATGGTAAAGAATTCTTGGGGAAAAGCCGGCAAATATAACGGTATCTGGTATGCCTCCAAAGCCTTTGTTGCTTATAAGACTATGAATATTCTAGTACACAAGGATGCACTTCCTAAGGAAATTGCCAAGAAACTGGGTATCAAATAAGTCTGCCAGAAAATAGTATTAAAAAACATAACTGACTAATATAGAGAACGGTATTCCTACATCAAATGTGCAAGAATACCGTTCTTTTATTTCATAATTACTTCTCTCTATATTCCTGTGGAGTCATCCCTACATGCTTCCGAAAATATTTATTGAAAAAAGACAAATTGCTAAAGCCTAACGAGAATGCTATTTCTTTCACCGGTAAACGGGTAGACTTTAATTGTGCCTTAGCATTCATTATTATCATACCTGTAATAATCACCAACGGACTATGCCCACTTGCCTTTCGAATTGTACTGGAGAAATGTGCCGGTGTCACTCCGCATTTATCAGCATAGAAAGCAACTTCATGCTCTTTTGTGTAATTCGCCATTAATATTTGAACAAATTGCCGATATAATTCATGTTCACGTTTGAGAGGTTCATTCACTACTGTTTGTTGTCGACTATACAACTCTTTCACTCCTTGAAAAAAGATAGTAAGAATAGAACGAAGGATTTCTTTATTTTCCAATGTATTAGGCAAAGAATAAGCCCTGATTAATAAGCTATAAGCATTACGATACAAAGTTGCAATCTCTTCCGGTAAAGGAACAACCGGAGTATTCAGTATGTTTGGCAATAAGCCCAACAACGAATCGACATAATTCACTGAGGCGACAAAGTCAGAAGAAAATCCGGCAAAGCAAACACGAGTATCCGAAGATACTTCATGTATTTGGATAAATGAATTAGGAAGAAGAGTGATAAAGTCATTTCGACGAATGACTACCTCCAACAAATTTATGGTGGCACGAACAGTTCCCTCCGTACAAAGTATAAAAAGCCCGGCTTTTATCTGACAGGGAAATCGACTATACATATTTAATATATCACCAGTAATACTATCATCCGCTATAAAATCAATAGGAAGATCAAATTTAGGAAGATTACCATCTATTATCATAATCAAAAAAATTAAGTTGCCCAAAGATAGTTTTTCTTTTGAGACCTTTGTTATAACACATTAAGAATAGAACAACATATCTAATAAATGGAACATCTATTTAATATTTCATTAGATTATACGAATTAAAATAGTAAATATAGAACATTGAATCCCAAATATGGAGCTTGATAGCGAATAAACATTAAACGACCTTTGCAGAGTTTTAATTAATATTCTAATAAAAACTAAAAGAGAATGAAAACTTCTAAGAAACTATTTTATGTCGCCTGTATGGCTTTACTCTTGGCTTCCTGCGAGAAAACCTACAACGACAAACTCTTTTGGCCGGGAGAAATCAGCCAGGAATATGGTTCGTATATCAAGCCATACACTTTAGACCTAACCTACAGTGGAGAGAAATTGGCTGGAAAAACAGTCAACTTTAAAACGGAAGACAGTGAGACAGGAACACTGACATTAAACGATGTAATTCCGGGAGAAAACACCACTCCAATCAATGATGTGCAATTGAATGAAAGTGGAGAAAAAGATGCTTATACATTCAATGGGACAAGCGTTACGAAAACAGGGGCTGAAGTTAAATATAGCGGTAGAATTACACCGAAAGCTATGCAATTGTCACTTGAGGTGACGATGGCTCATTACGGTTCCGTTGCGAATACATACGTATTCCCTCCATATTCACACACTTACGAAGGTTCCACAGTACGTAATAGTGGTGCCAGCTATGTCCGAATGACTGCGACAGAAGGTTCAGGAGGAGCCTTTCTCGTTCCATTTATCCAAGCAATTGCGACTAATCTTTTAGATGCGTTATTACCACATATTTTGTCAGATATAACCCTCGAAAAGAATGGTATAACAACAGCTCAATATACTACTAGTCCCATTAATATGGATGAAATAATGGATATTGTCAATAGCGAAATGAGCGATGCAGATTTTCAGAGTATCATTAACAATCGTACCTACACGCTTTCTCCTAAAGGACTCATTTTTTGGAATCAAATAAACAATACCAACCTAGTGATGCAACTAAACCTCCCGCAAATCCTCTCACTCATAACACAAAACAGTGAACA
>OGHY01001142.1_pt1 | contig 12793 bp, 7 predicted proteins | sample 1571541 | NCBI WGS metagenome assembly OGHY01 (sample SAMEA2581943, study PRJEB24529) | metagenome | biome: Human gut stool | place: China | collected 2011
GTTTTCGGCTAAGAACCTGAAATTCCTGACGGGACCGTTCTCTGCGAACAACCCGGTCATCGTGCAGATCCTCGGTATCTGCTCGGCGCTGGCCGTCACCGTACAGCTCAAACCCGCCATCGTCATGGCCTTGTCCGTGACGGTCGTGACGGGATTCTCGAATCTGGTGATGTCGCTGCTGCGCAACGGCGTGCCCTCGCGCATCCGCATCATCGTACAGCTGGTGGTTATCGCCGCGCTGGTAATTCTGGTCGATCAGGTGCTTAAAGCCTACGTTTTCGAGGTTTCCAAGCAGCTGTCGGTTTACGTGGGCCTTATCATCACCAACTGTATCGTCATGGGCCGCATCGAGGCCTTCGCGCTGGCCAACAAGCCGTGGGCGTCACTGCTCGACGGTATCGGCAACGGTCTGGGCTACGGCCTGATTCTGGTGATCGTGGCTTTCTTCCGCGAGCTTTTCGGTTCGGGTTCGCTGCTGGGCTTCCGCATCGTTCCTGAGAGCTGGTATATCGCCGAGGGCGGTTTCTACTCCAACTGCGGCCTGATGCTCTTCCCGCCGATGGCGCTGATCATCGTGGGCTGCATCATCTGGGTGCACCGTTCGCGCAACAAGGATTTACAGGAAAAATAGGAGAATAGCGTATGGAATCATTGAATATCTTTATCCGGTCGATCTTTATCGACAACATGGTCTTCGCGTTCTTCTTCGGCATGTGTTCCTACATCGCCGTTTCGAAGAGCGTCAAAACCGCCCTCGGCCTCGGCGCCGCCGTTACGTTCGTAATGGTGATGACCGTGCCGCTGAACTACTTCCTGTATGAATACGTACTCAAGGCGGGCGCCCTCGCGTGGGCCGGGCTTCCGGACGTCAATCTGGACTTCCTGACCTTCATCGTCTTCATCGCCACCATCGCGGCTTTCGTGCAGCTGGTGGAGATGGCCGTCGAGAAGTTCTCGCCGACGCTTTACAGCCAGCTGGGCATCTTCCTGCCGCTGATCGCCGTGAACTGCGCCATCATGGGCGGCTCGCTCTTCATGCAGCAGAAAGTCGATGCGCTGGAGCTTACGTCGCTCTGGCAGTCGATCGTCTACGGTCTGGGCTCCGGTCTGGGCTGGTGGCTGGCGATCGTGATGATGGCCGCGATCCGCGAGAAGACGACTTACTCGCAGATTCCTGCGGCGCTCAAGGGTCCGGGTATCGCCTTTATCATCACCGGCCTGATGGGTATCGCCTTCATGATCTTCTCCGGTATTCAGTTCTAACCTTAAAAGAGATTCGGAAAACATGGAATTGACTATTATAGTTGCAATCATTGCCTTTCTGGCTGTAACCCTCCTCTTGGTGGGGCTGCTTCTCTTCGCAAAGGCTAAACTGACCTCGTCGGGCGAAGTGACGATCGACATCAACGACGGCGAGAAGGTCATCACCGCCGAGAGCGGCTCGACGCTGCTTTCGACGCTGGCCAACAACAAGGTGTTCCTGCCTTCGGCCTGCGGCGGCGGCGGTTCGTGCGGCATGTGCAAATGTCAGGTGCTCGAAGGCGGCGGCGATATCCTGCCGACCGAAACCGGATTCATTTCGCGCAAGCTGGCTAAGGACCACTGGCGTCTGGGCTGTCAGGTCAAGGTGAAGGAAAACCTCAGGATCAAGGTCCCCGAAGCCGTGCTCGGCGTCAAGAAGTGGGAGTGTACGGTCGTCTCCAACCGCAACATTTCGACCTTCCTCAAGGAGTTCGTCGTGAAGCTGCCCGAAGGCGAGAACCTCAAGTTCCGCAGCGGCGGTTACATTCAGATCGACATCCCGAAGTACGACGCCATCAAGTTCTCGGACATGGACGTCGATGAGAAGTACCGCGCCGACTGGGACAAGTTCAAGATGTGGGATCTGGTTACGACCAACCCCGAAGACACGTTCCGCGCCTACTCGATGGCCAACCACCCGGCCGAGGGCAATATCATCATGCTCAATATCCGTATCGCCACTCCGCCGTTCGACAAGGCGACGGGCGGCTTCATGAAGGTCAATCCGGGTATCTGCTCGTCGTATGTCTTCTCGCGCAAGCCGGGCGACAAGATCACGATTTCGGGTCCTTACGGCGAGTTCTTCCTGCCGGACGACCTGCCCGACACGCAGGAGCTGATCTTCATCGGCGGCGGCGCCGGCATGGCGCCCATGCGCAGCCACCTGATGCACCTGTTCAAGACCGAGAAGACCAAGCGTCCCGTTTCGTTCTGGTACGGCGCGCGTGCGCTGAAGGAGGTTCCCTATCTCGACGAGTTCCACGCCATCGAGAAGGATTTCCCCAACTTCTCGTTCAATCTGGCGCTCGACCGTCCCGATCCCGAAGCGGACGCCGCAGGCGTGAAGTACACGCCGGGCTTCGTCCACAACGTGCTCTACGAGAATTACCTGAAGAACCATCAGGCGCCTGAGGACTGCATCTATCTCATGTGTGGACCTCCGATGATGATCGCTTCGGTGGTGAAGATGCTTGACAGTCTCGGCGTGCCGCCCGAAAATATCCTCTACGACAACTTCGGTTCGTAATCCGATTTGTCGGTATTCGAATCCCCGGACAGCTGTCCGGGGATTTTTTTGTGCTACGGAACGGTCCCTTTGCGGGGACGGCGTTTCGGGAATTTTATTATATTTGTAGTAATAACCGATTTACCAACTAAAAACCAAATTCTATCGAAATGAACATTCCTTCCATTTTCTGGTTCATTCCCGCTGCCGCGGTTATCGCCCTGCTGCTGGCTTGGGCGTTTTACCGTGCGATGAAGCGCGAGGATGAAGGCACGCCGCGCATGCGCGAGATCGCCGGGCACGTGCGCCGGGGCGCCATGGCCTACCTGCGCCAGCAGTACAAGGTCGTCGCCATCGTATTCGTGGTGCTGGCGCTGTTTTTCGCCTATCTGGCCTACGGCGCCGGGGTGCAGAACCCGTGGGTGCCCTTCGCCTTCCTGACGGGCGGATTCTTTTCGGGACTGGCCGGCTATTTCGGCATGAAGACCGCGACCTACGCTTCGGCGCGTACGGCCAACGCCGCGCGCCAGTCGCTCGACCGCGGCCTGAAGGTCGCATTCCGCAGCGGCGCGGTGATGGGGCTGGTCGTAGTGGGGCTGGGCCTGCTCGACATTTCGTTCTGGTACGTCATTCTGAACCATTTCGTCGAGGTCGCCGGGCCGCAGAAGCTCGTGGTCATCACCACGACGATGCTGACCTTCGGCATGGGCGCCTCGACGCAGGCTCTGTTCGCGCGTGTCGGCGGCGGCATCTACACCAAGGCGGCCGACGTGGGCGCCGACCTGGTGGGCAAGGTCGAGGCGGGCATCCCCGAGGACGATCCGCGCAATCCCGCGACCATCGCCGACAATGTGGGCGACAACGTGGGCGACGTGGCCGGCATGGGCGCCGACCTTTACGAAAGCTACTGTGGCTCGATACTCGCCACCGCGGCCCTCGGAGCCGCCGCCTTCGCTTCGGCGGACGGGATGGCCATGCAGCTGCGCGCCGTGCTGGCGCCGATGCTGATCGCTGCCGTGGGCATCGTGCTTTCGATCATCGGCATCTTCCTCGTGCGCACCAAGGAGGGCGCCACGATGCGCGAACTGCTCCGTTCGCTGGGCGTGGGCGTCAATTTCAGTTCGCTGCTGATCGCCGGCGCGACGTTCGGCATCCTCTATCTGCTGGGAATCGAGAACTGGATCGGACTGTCGTTCTCGGTCATCACGGGACTCTTGGCCGGCATCATCATCGGGCAGGCCACCGAATACTTCACCTCCCATTCTTATAAACCGACGCAGAAGATCGCCGGGAGCGCCCAGACAGGCCCTGCGACGGTCATCATCGCCGGCATCGGCTCGGGAATGATCTCCACGGCCATCCCCGTCGTGACGATCGGCGTGGCGATCATCCTTGCCTACCTCTGCGCCATCGGCTTCGACATCGAGAATATGATGGCTCCGCAGAATATGTCGATGGGTCTCTACGGCATCGGCATCGCGGCCGTGGGCATGCTCTCGACGCTGGGCATCACCCTCGCCACGGACGCTTACGGCCCGATCGCCGACAATGCCGGCGGCAATGCCGAGATGAGCGGGCTGGGGCCCGAAGTGCGCAAACGCACCGATGCGCTCGATGCGCTGGGCAACACGACGGCCGCCACGGGCAAGGGCTTCGCCATCGGTTCGGCCGCGCTGACGGCCCTCGCGCTGCTGGCCTCCTATATCGAGGAGATACGCATCGGACTGCTGCACAACGGCGTGACGGCCCTCGACCTGCCCAACGGCACGACGCAGCTGGTCGAGAAGGCTTCGCTCCTCGATTTTATGGAGTATTACCACGTGTCGCTGATGAATCCGACGGTGCTGATCGGCGTGTTTGTCGGCGCGATGATGTCGTTCCTCTTCTGCGGGCTGACGATGAACGCCGTGGGCCGCGCCGCGCAGAGCATGGTCGAGGAGGTGCGCCGCCAGTTCCGCGAGATCAAGGGCATCCTTACGGGCGAGGGCACTCCCGACTATGCCCGTTGCGTCGAGATTTCGACGCGCGGCGCCCAGCGCGAGATGCTGCTGCCGAGTCTGCTTGCTATCGTCGTGCCGGTGGTCGTCGGCTTGGTGTTCGGCGTGGCGGGCGTCATGGGACTGCTTGTCGGCGGCCTGAGTTCGGGCTTTGTGCTGGCCGTGTTCATGGCCAATGCGGGCGGTGCGTGGGACAACGCCAAGAAGATGGTCGAAGAGGGACATTTCGGCGGTAAAGGCTCCGACTGCCACAAGGCGACCGTCGTGGGCGATACCGTGGGCGACCCCTTCAAGGATACGTCGGGTCCGTCGCTCAATATCCTCATCAAACTGATGTCGATGGTCTCGATCGTCATGGCCGGCCTGACGGTAGCTTTCCACCTTTTTTAGTCTGCCGGAATCCCTTGCTGCGACGGCTGCCTGCATCTGCGGGCGGCCGTCGCTGATTCGGCGGGAGTGCGGATTCGAGACGGAGCATCCAGTCCGACGCTCTTGAGACGTTCTCCGCCGTCTGCTGCTGGCGGTCGTCCGCCGTCGGTTGTCCGCAGCCTGCCTCTCTCCGGCGGCGGTTCTCTGCGCGTCGCTTTGTATCTGCCGCACCGCCGTCCGCCGCCATATGTGAAAAAGCCTTTCGGCCCTAACGGACGAAAGGCTTTCGTGTGTCGGAAGAGCGCGTTTGCGGAGGTGCCGTTATTTCTTGCTCGCGCCGCTTTCGAGAATCGAGACGATGGAGTAGAGCGTGAAGCAGATGGCGCCGAATCCCGTCAGCACGCGCGCTGGGACGAAGTATTTGGTTTCGAACAGCGCCGCTTCGTAGAGGAACGCGGCGAGGAAAAGGCACGCCAGCGCCGTGAGTACCGGAATGATCGGAATGCGGTTGGCCAGCGGGAAATCGGCGTGCCAGATTTTCGCCAGCAGAATCACCTTGCTCGAAATGCTCCAGCAGATCAGTGCCAGTCCGATCAGCACGAAGCCCACGAAATTGATCGACTCGCCCCGGAATGTGAAGATCATGATCAGCCCCAGTACAAAAGACAGTCCGCCCATGCAGAGTACCAGACTCATCCAGCGGCGGCGTTCGCCCATCGTGTAGCTGCCACGTGCCTGACGGGCGATGCTGGCGACCAGCGCGATCAGCGAGGTGCAGACGCAGGCGATGCCGAACATGACGCTGCCCGCGACGATATGCGCCGGGAGCGTCCCGATCGAAAACAGCAGGATGCACCAGAGCCATGCTCCGGCGGCCACGGCCGATACGATGAAGATCAGCAGCGAGCTTTGTCCGCGCGAGAATCCCGCAGGATTGATCGAGAAGCTGCTGTCGCCTGAGTTTTTGGGAATCAGGCTGAATCTGGTCGAGGAGGTGGCGGCCGTCGAGACGCAGGCCGTGATGAGTCCGAGTCCGCAGACCACATGCCCCGTGACGTATGCGCCCGTCATGTTCGACGTGATGATGAAGATTCCGCAGATGACCGTCATGGCGGCGAAAGCGTAACCGACGGCCGGGAAAAGGTACTTCGCGGCGGCGCTGTAGGTGCCGATGATCTGGCGGATGATGGTCGCGGCCGTGCAGTAGAGCGCGACGCAGATCGAGCCGAGGAAAAAGACGACGGGACCTGCGGTCAGCCGTGAAGGATCGCTTCCGGCGGCGAAGACGTAGGCGCCGTAACCGAAACAGAATGCCGCCATCACGAGGGGTATGGCGCGGAAAAGAATGCTTATGCCGTGGTTCATAAACTGAGTTTTTGTTCGAACGCAGACCTGCAAATCCCGAACCAAAGAAAAAATGGCTATCTTTACGCCATGAAAAATATCGTTTTCGACCTCGGCGGGGTGCTTTTCGCCCGCGACAAAAATAAGTCCACACAGGAATTCCATGAATTTTTCAGCTTCATCCGCTCGGAGCGGATGCCCCTTTTCTGGGAGGAGTACGACCGGGGCGCATCGACGCTCGGCGAGGTGACCGACATGCTCGCCCGGACGACCGGCTGCCCGCGCGAAAAGTGCGAACGTTTTCTGCTGCTGTCGATCGACATGCAGGAGCCCGTCGCGCCGACCGAACGGCTCGTCGGCGACCTGAAGGCCGCGGGGTACAGGCTTTACGTGCTTTCGAACATGTCGCGCGAGTTCATCGACTTCCTGCGCCGCTTCCCCGTCTACGGGCTTTTCGACGGCGAGGTGGTCTCCTGCGAGGAGGGGACGGTGAAGCCCGAACCGCGGATTTACGAAATCCTGCTGGAACGCTACGGACTCGATCCCGCCGAAACCCTCTTCATCGACGACCGCGCGGCGAATATCGCCGCCGCCGAAGGGCTGGGCATCGCCGGATACCTTTTCGACCACCGGAATCCCGCCGCCGCATGCGACGAGCTGCGCCGCAGGCTGCTGTAACGATAGAACGCGATAAAAAAAAGAGAGGCCGGTGAAAACCGGCCTCTCTTTGCATTGCAGTCTCTCGGAGACTTAGTTGAACGTGTAGCGGATGCTGAACATGGCCGACCAAGTCGCAACCGTGCTCGCATACTTCGACCAAACGGGCTTGGTGAAGTTGTAGGCGTTGGTCTTGGTGTTGTATTTCAGAATCTGCGACGATTCGAGATGGTCGATGCCGCACCAGTTGCGGTTGATCAGGTTGGCGAGGTTGTTGATATCGACGCCCAGCGTGATCGTGTTGCGCTTGCCGTTGATATTGATGTAGAAATCCTGCGAGAATTTGAAATTCACCATGTGCTGCCACGGCATCACGGCGCCGCCGCGCTTCGAGTATTCGCCGATGTGCTTCGACAGGTAGGAATCCTTGTTGATGAATGCCCAGAAGTCGTTTTTCTGGTCGGCGGCCGAGTAGATGACCTTGCCGTTGTCCACCAGATCGGCGAACGTCATCTGGTCGAGCTGTTCGCGGGTCGGGATGTAGAGAAGCAGGTCTGCACCGCCGTCGCCGGTGACGTTACCCATCGTATAGGAGTAGCGCGAGTAGGAGTAACCGCCGATATAGCCGTGCTGGAACGCTTCGTAGTAGAGTCCGAAGTTCGATGCGCCGTTCTTCTGCGCCAGACGGTAGCCTACGTTGAAGAGAATGCGGTGGGGCGATACGTACGATGCGTATCCCAGTTCGGGCGTGTTCGAACCGTTGCGGTTGAACGTATTGGGGTTATATGCCGAAGTCACTTGGTCGCCGATGCCGTCGATCACGTTCTTGGCGCTCGAATAGGGGTAGGCAGCCATCAGCGAGAGACCGAAGCCCCAGCGTTTCGACACCTGAGCGGAAACCGATGCGTAATATCCGTCGATATCGGCGTTGTTGATCAGGTAAGGATTGATGGAGTATTTTTCTTCGGGATTCTTGTTTCTGATATTCTGGCTCTTCCATGCCTTGCGCAGGGCAGGTTCGCCCGGAAGCTGAATACCTGCGGGGTCCTCTTCGATACCGAGTTTGGTTACGGTTACCGAGTTGAAATCCTTGTTGTAGATTCCCTCGATATTCAGGTCAACGTCACCCGGCAGTTTCAGATCCAGCGCCAGTGAGGTCTTCCACGTGGAGGGCATCTTGAGCTTCTTGTCCAGAATGGTAGGCTGCGTGTTGGCCGCCAGATCCTGCTGTTTGTAGGTGCCGCCGTAAATGTCCTTCAGCATGTCGTTGACGTTGGTGTGGAAGCTGGGCATGCGCGAATCGCCCTTGTAGAGCGAGAGTCCGTTCTGGATGCAGTTGCTGTTTCCGGCCACCGACACCAGCCATACGAACGGCAGACGGCCGTTGAAGACGCCCGTACCGCCGCGGAGAATGTATTTGCGTTCGCCGGTCATATCCCAGTTGAAACCTACGCGGGGAGCTACGGCCAGACGTGCTTTGGGCATGTCCGAGGTCTTATAGCCGCCGTAGTTGGCGAAAGCCTGCGTGAAGTCCTTGTTCTCGTTGTTGTCGATGGAGGGGTAGGAGGGCACCTCGAAACGAATGCCGACCGTGGCCTTGAAGCGCTCGCTGAAATTGATCTCGTCCTGCAGGTAGATCGAATACTGCATGTAGGTGAACTGGGGATACTCCTGAGCCAGTGCGTCGTTGTTGCCGTGGGCGATACGGAACGCCAGCGGTTCGCGGTCGTTCTTGAAATCGTCCCATGTCTCATAGACGTAGTAGCCGGCGCCGCCCTGCAGGTAGCCGTTCTTGGCCACGTTGTGCTCGAACTGCAGACCGGCGACGAAACGGTTCTTGCCGACCGTATAGCCGATTTCGTCCGTCACGACGTGCGTGCTGACCTCGCGCAGGTTGCCGTACGTGAAGGGGTCGAGACCGAACGAGGCGTATACGGCGCGGTTGCCTTGGTATTCTTCGAGAATGTCTACGGTCGGGAAGAGCTTGCCGTCGTAGCTGCGCGGCTCGTACTGATGCGAGTAGGTGTAGCGCAGCGTGTTGGTCAGACGGCCTTCGAGGAAGCGCGAATTCAGCTCGGCGGCTACCGACGTGAAGTTCTGCTCCTGATAGTAGCGCGAATTCTGGAAATACATGGCGTAATTCGAAGTACGGCCGTAGTTGTTGCGGTCATAGGCCAGCTTGCTGTCCAGCGGGCTGATCGAACTGGACGGCGACGACGAATACTTGTTCTGGGTACGGCTGAAGCGTACGTTGAGCGAGTTGTTGCGGTTGATGTTCCAGTCTACGCGGGCCATGAGTTTGTAGCCGGGCGTTTTTACCGAATAGCCTTGGTAGGGACCGGGGTTGTAGCCGTATTTGTCGATCAGGAAATTGCTGATTTCGTCGAGTTTTTCGACCGTCGGACGGTTGTACTGGGTGCCGCTGCCGAAGTTCTGGCCCTCGTTGGTGCGTGCCAGACGCGACGTTCCCGGCGTGGTGTTCCACTCGCGCTCGAAGTTGGCGAACACGAAGAGCTTGTCCTTGACGATCGGGGCGCCGATGCTGAAGCCGAGGGTGGTGTTGCGCATTTCGCTCAGCGACAGTTTGCCGCCGTCGTACTTGTCGCCCTGAAGCTGGTCGCTCTTGGCGAAAACATATGCCGAAGCCTTGAATTCGTTGGTTCCCGACTTGGTTACGGCGTTGATCGCACCGCCCGTAAAGCCGCTCTGGCGAACGTCGTAGGGGGTGACCGATACCGACATCTGCTCCAGTGCGTCGAGCGAGATGGGCGAGCCGCCTGCGGGCAGGTTGCCGCCGATGCCGAAGGCGTTGTTGAACGCGGCGCCGTCGACCGTTACGTACGACTGACGGTAGTTACCGCCGCCGATGGCCAGACCCGACGTGGTGGTCGAAGCCTGCGGCGTGAGTTTCATGATATCGTTCATGCTGCGGCTTACCGAAGGCATCAGCTCGATCTGCTCGCTGGAGATGCTCGTAACGGCGCCTGCGCGGTTTACGTTCATCGAGCTGTTGCGGCCGTCGGCCGTAACGACTACGGCTTCGAGCGTCTGGCTGTCCTTCAGGAAAGCGTTGCGCGTGAGGGTTTCGCCCAGCTGCAGTTCGAGTCCGGGGAACTCGACGCCCTGATAACCCACGAACGAGAAGGTCACGGTGTAGGGACCGCCCGTACGCAGGCCCTGCAGGTTGTAGCGGCCGTCCTTGTTGGTCACGGCGCCGTACTGCGTACCCGAAGGGGTGTGCACGGCGATAACGGTGGCGCCGGCGAGGGGCTGGCCCTGTTCGTCGGTAACCGTACCGTTCATGCCCGAAGTCGTCACCTGCGCGGAAGCCGCGGCGACGGTGAAAATCGAGAGCATCAGAATGAAAAGTTTCTTCATACCAAATAATTTAGTTAATAAAAAAGGGTTTTGTTGTCGTTTTCGTTGCATTTGCGATTCGCTTCCCTGCCGCAGACTCCTGCAAGGCCGTTTTCCGGAGAGTCCGTAAAAGCAGAGAGGGATACACCTCGTCCGGAGTATCCCTCGTTACTTATATTATATAGTCACGATGATCTAGTTGCGTTCGTTTTCGCACGTTATAAAAGCCCCCCCCCGCATATATACGGAAAAGATGCGAACAGACCGATATATTGACTAAGTCAGCCATAAGTTTCATAGCACAAATATAAATCAAATATTCCGACGCCGCAATAGAACATGCGAAATTTTTATCAAACAAATTTTCAGTGCGTTGCCGGGGCCGCCGGAGGGGCTTCCGGCACGTTCCTTGCGCCCGCTGCGGCGTATGCGGAACTTCAGGGAAAGATACTGGCGCTATTCGCTTTTCGTGCTGATCCTCGGACTGGGGATCACGATCTGCATCGAGCTGACTCCGTTTCTGGGCGGTCTGCTCGGCGCGGCGACGATCTACGTGCTGCTCCGGCGGCAGATGCAGGTCCTGACGGCCTGCCGCCGCTGGCGGCGCAGTCTTGCCGCCTCGCTGCTGCTGGCCGAGGCGGTGCTCTGTTTTCTGGTCCCCATCAGCCTGATCGTCTGGATGGTGGTCAATCAGGTGCAGGACATCACGCTCCGGCCCGATTCGATCATTACGCCGCTCAAGCACATCGCGGCGCTCATTCACGAGAAAACCGGCTACAACCTCTGGCAGGAGGAGAATATCTCGTCGATGATCGGCATGATTCCCAAGCTGGGGCAGTGGGTCGTGTCGAGCATTTTCGATTTCGGGGTCAATATCGTCGTGCTGCTGTTCGTGCTTTACTTCATGCTGATCGGCGGCCGCCGCATGGAGGAGTACTGCCGCGAGATACTTCCCTTCGACAGCTCGGTGAGCGGCAGCGTCATGCGCGAAGTGCATATGATCGTCCGCTCGAACGCCATCGGAATCCCCCTGCTGGCCGTGGTGCAGGGTATCGTGGCCTACATCGGCTACCTGATCTTCGGCGCTCCCAGTCCGCTGTTCTGGGGCGTGCTGACCTGCTTCGCGACGATCATCCCGATCTTCGGCACGGCGCTGGTCTGGCTGCCGCTGGCCGGATACATGGCCCTTGCGGGCGAGTGGGGGCCGGCCGTGGGGCTGACGCTGTACGGCGGACTGGTGGTGACGCACGTGGACAACGTCGTGCGTTTCGTGATGCAGAAGAAGCTGGCCGACACGCACCCGCTCGTGACGATCTTCGGCGTATTCATCGGCCTCTCGCTCTTCGGGTTCATGGGCGTCATCTTCGGTCCGCTGCTGCTTGAGATGTTCGTCTTCTGCGTCAATATCTTCAAGAAGCGCTACCTCGACGGCACGCCTGATAAACAGCTCTTTGTGCCCGGCGGCGCTGTCAGGGCGCATGGCCCGGAAGCCCCTGCGGGGCGGGGTGTTTACGAAAAGTAATCTTTTCGGTCGTTTTTTGTGAAAATTCCGTGCAAAATAGTTGGAATTTGAAATTGTTTATTATCTTTGTTATTGGAATAACAGTAAAGACGGGAAACAAGAACCCTTAATTCAAATATCACAATGGCGAGAAATCTCAAAATCAGAGACCTTACGTTGCGCGACGGACAGCAGTCCTCGTTCGCGACGCGCATGTCGCAGGCGCAAGTAGACCGCTGCCTGCCGTACTACAAAGATGCAAATTTCTATGCGATGGAGGTCTGGGGCGGTGCCGTGCCCGACTCGGTGATGCGCTATCTCAATGAGAATCCGTGGACGCGTCTGGAGACCATTCACAAGGCCGTCGGCAACGTGTCGAAACTCACGGCCCTGTCGCGCGGCCGCAACCTGTTCGGCTACGCTCCCTATCCCGACGACGTGATCGACGGCTTCTGCCGCAACTCGATCGAGAGCGGGCTGGGCATCATGCGTATTTTCGACGCCCTGAACGACGTGGACAACGTCAAATCGACGGTCAAGTACGTCAAGCAGTACGGCGGCATCGCCGACTGCGCGGTTTGCTATACGGTCGATCCGAAATACCCCGAACCCGGTTTCTTCGCCAAGCTCATGGGCAGGAAGAGCCACGAGCAGGTCTTCACCGACGCCTATTTCCTCGACAAGGCCAAGCAGATGGCCGCGCTGGGTGCCGACATGATTACGATCAAGGACATGTCGGGTCTGATTCCGCCGCGCCGCGTCGCCACGCTGGTCAAGCTGTTCAAGAAGAACATCGACATTCCGGTCGATTTCCATACCCACTGTACGCCCGGCTACGGCCTTGCATCGGTGCTTGCGGCGATCGTCGCCGGCGTCGACGTCGTCGATACCAACTGCTGGTATTTCGCCGAAGGCACGGGCGCCCCGGCCATCGAGCTGGTGCACGTCTTCTGCAAGAAGCTCGGCGTCGATACCGGTGTGAACATGGAGGCCGTCGCCAAGATCAACACCCAGCTGCGCGAGATCCGCAAGGAACTCAAC
>OGHY01001148.1_pt1 | contig 12761 bp, 9 predicted proteins | sample 1571541 | NCBI WGS metagenome assembly OGHY01 (sample SAMEA2581943, study PRJEB24529) | metagenome | biome: Human gut stool | place: China | collected 2011
AAACGGAACTTCCGGAAGATAAATCAAATGTGGAGCGGAATTATATCCGTTTCTTGCAAGAGCAGCGGCAGCGGTCAGCCATCCTGCGTCACGTCCCATGATCTCAATGATCGTAACACTCTTGACTGCGTAAATAAAAGTGTCATGGGCAATCTCTAAAACAGAGGAAGCAATGTATTTTGCAGCGGAACCAAAACCAGGAGTGTGGTCTGTCTCACACAGATCGTTGTCGATCGTTTTTGGAATGCCGATAATGCGGACATCGCTGCCGATTTTTTTGCCGTATTCGGATAATTTTAAAACGGTGTCCATAGAGTCGTTTCCGCCAATGTAGAAGAAGGCGCCGACATTGTATAATTCAAACTGTTTGAAGATAAAAACATATGAGGAATCATCATCCAGATAATCCGGCAGTTTATGACGGCAGGAACCTAAATACATTGCCGGTGTTGTTTCCAGACGATCCAGATATGCCGGATTTTCATTCATAATTTCTGTCAGATTTAATAAATGATTGTTTAAGATGCCAAGGATTCCATTTACAGATCCATAGACAGTCTCATACTGATCAGATGCCATGACTCCACGGATCACACCTGCAAGGCTGGCGTTAATTGCAACTGTCGGGCCACCGGACTGTGCGACCATTACATTTTTTAAACTCATAGTTTACTCCTTAATAATTCATTAACTTTTGTTAAAAATAGTATCCATTTCTTTTTCTTTTGTTATAATGAAAAAGATAGATTTTTTGAAAAAATCTTTTTGACTGCTATATAATAGCGGAAAATAACGTGTTTAGCAAGAGGTAGCAGGTGTGAAATGTGATTTATGTCCAAGAAAATGCCTTGTAGACCGGAAAAAGGGTGAAAAAGGAATCTGTGGGCAGACAGAAAATTTAAAAGTAGCGAGGGCGGCACTTCATTTCTGGGAGGAACCTTGCATTTCGGGAGATGCGGGATCTGGAGCGGTATTTTTTTCGGGGTGTCCGCTGCATTGTGTATTCTGTCAGAATGAGAATATCGCAAACGGAACGGTTGGAAAAGAAATCTCTCTGGAGCGGCTCGTGGATATTTTTCTTGAATTGCAGGAAAAAAGAGCCAATAATATCAATCTTGTGACACCGGGACATTTTGTGCCGCAGATCGTGAAGGCTCTGGATCAGGCACGAAAGGAAGGGCTTACGCTTCCGGTTGTATACAATACAAGCAGTTATGAGACGGTTGACACGATCAAAATGCTAGAGGGTTACGTCGATATTTATTTGCCGGATTTTAAATATATGAGCCCGGTTTTGAGTAAAAAGTATTCTCATGCTCCGGATTATGCAGAGGTTGCAAAGGCAGCGATCGCAGAGATGGTGCGGCAGACAGGAAAGGCTGTGTTTGTAAATGGAGATGAAGATAACCTTATTTTAAGTGGAACGATAGTAAGACATCTGACACTGCCCGGTTGTATGGCGGATTCCATGCAGATTTTAAAATATCTGCATGATACTTACGGAGATATGATTTATATCAGTATCATGAACCAGTTCACCCCGCTTTCCAATCTGGAAAAGTATCCGGAATTAAATCGCAGGATTACCGATGAGGAATATGAGACACTGGTGGATTATGCGATCGAGATCGGAATAGAAAATGGTTTTATCCAGGAGGGGAACACAGCGGAAGAGAGTTTTATCCCGGCATTTGACTGTGAGGGTGTGTAACCTTGAAAATGAGAACCATATTTTCTGGTGGAAAAAATTTCCAAAAAAATAAGGAAAATTATATTTACATAATATGGGAAAATGCTATAATTAGCTTCGTATGATTACAAAGAAGGAATAGCAGCGAAATTACTGCAGACAGATTCTTTATCATAATAGAGTGAATTACGAAAATTTACTGAAAGTAAAGGAAAATGCAGACGAGGAGGAGACGAGAATGAATTTTCTGAATTTAATTCAGGGCGCAGCCGGAAAGGTAAAAGGGGTTGCGACTTTGCTTAGCGGACTGACAAAGACACAGGCGATCATAGCAGGTGTAGCTACTGTGACAGCAGTTGGCGGTGTCGGAACAGGAGGATATTTCTTATATGACCATTTTCATCAGCCGGAACCAATTGTGGCAGATGTTGTGATAAGTACAGAGGTGGCAGAACCGACGGAAGAAGTTGTGGCAGCCGAAGAAGTTGTCACGGAAGAGACAGAGGCGGCAGAACCGGAAACCGTTACATTGGTCGGAAGTTCTATTGAGAAGGATCTGAAGATCAAGATACAGGACGAGTCCTCGAAAAATGTAAAGGGACAGCCTTTTGAGATCACGATCAAGGCAGACAAGAAGAAGGCAAAATCAACTACATATTCAGATGATGATAAAGATGGTATTATTTACATTAAAAGTATTGATGCCGGAAAATATGATGTCTCTTTGAATGAGATTGATGGATATATTTCAAAAGAAAATTCTTACAAATTAACGGTTAAGGATAAGATTGAATACACCAAGGTAGATGTCAAAGACGAGATCAAATCCGCATCAGAAGTAGCACCGGCAGAGGATGCAGAGGTAGACAATGTTGAGGTGGAGGCTGTTATTCAGGATACAGTGGAAACAGTTGACAGCACCTGTACGCCATCCAAAGTCGGAGCAGGAGATGTGGATACTTCCAATTTCCCGAAAGCTTCTGTTGGTGGATCAACAAAAGTGGACATTGCACAGGCAGCAGTGACGGCTTCCGCAAAACGTGTGGGATACCATGCTACAGGAACGGAATCATCTGGTGTGACTACATCATCCGAGACATCATCGGAAACAGCAACACCAAAATCATCAGAAACAACAGCACCAAAATCATCAGAAACAACAGCACCAAAATCATCAGAAACAACAACACCATCGGAAACGACAACACCGAGTGAAGGCAGTTCGGAAACTACTGGTGGTCAGGGAACTGGCAGTGGTCAGAATAATGGTTCTGGAAATAGTGGAAGTGGTGAGAGTACAGGTGGTCAGCAGGGAGCATCTGGTGGAAACAGTAGCCAGAATGGAACATCTGGAGACAAAACAGATGGTACAGAGACAAAGCCGGATGATACGAAACCAGATAAATATGAAATTACCATTGTCCATATGTTTTATAAAAACGATGGAAAAACAAAAGCAGACAAAGCAGATGAAAAAGAGACAGTAACTGTTGCAAAGGATGCGAAAACGGTGTCATCTGCAAAAACATATGACGGATATAAAGCTTCCAACGGTACAACCCTTACGATTCAGGATGGTGCAAAAGAATATACCATCATGTGGGTTGCAACAGCAGCAGATAAGGCTACTTATAAGGTAACACATAATTTCTTTCAGGCTGATGGAAAGACCAAAGCAGAAGAATCCAAAAGTGAAGATATCACAGTAGATGCTACTGCTACTGAGATACAGGCATCTTCTTATGAGGCACAGGGATATAAACTGGCAGAAGGTTCCACGAAGATCAAAGTGGCAGCAGGCACAACAGCATACACACTAAAATGGGTAAAAGCTGCAGCCGCAGCCAGCGCATCCGTCACAGCACCACAGACGGCAGCTTTATATAACAGCACTATTAATAATGCAAATGCAATTGGTCTCACAGCAACATTGACAGACGCAGGCAATATTATTACAAATATTACATGGACAAGCAGCAACGAAAAAGTTGTAAAGGTATCCAATGGAGCAAAAACAGGATGTACCTTAACCGCAGTTGGAAAAGGAAGTGCAACTGTTACAGGTACGATCACATACTTATCAAAACCGGGCGATACAAAGACAACCGCAAATGACAAGAAAATCACATGTACAGTTACAGTCAATGATTTTACTGGAAATACAACAACCCAGTTAAAAGATAAATCCGGTAGATTACTTTACAAAGATTCCGAGTGTAAAAAACCAGCAACCGTGGCAGATTACAATGCAAACGGAACTTACTACACCGAGCCGGTTTACACCGGATGGCAGACCATTGATGGAAAAGTATATTACTATACCAGCAACCATCAGCGTGTAACAGGAAGTCAGGTGATCAGCGGTATCTCTTACAACTTCGGAAGTGATGGAGCATTACAGCAGGGTTCCGGAAAGAATGGTATTGATGTATCCAGCCATCAGGGAAATATTGACTGGGCATCTGTAAAGGCAGCAGGTATCAACTTTGCAATTATCCGTGTCGGTTACCGCGGATCACAGACAGGAGCATTGGTAGAGGATTCCTGCTTCAAGAAAAATATTCAGGGTGCAACTGCAAACGGCATTAACGTTGGTGTTTACTTCTTCACACAGGCTACAACTGAGGCAGAGGCTGTTGAGGAGGCAAGTATGGCATTGACCTTATGCTCCGGCTACAATCTCTCTTACCCGATCTTTGTCGATACAGAGAACGGAAGCGGAGCAGCCCGTGCCAACGGATTAGATAAAGGCACCAGAACAGCATGCGTGGCTGCGTTCTGTAAGACCATTGCAAATGGTGGAAGAAAAGCAGGTGTTTACGCAAGCAAGAGCTGGTACAACAATAAAATTGATGCATCTGCATTCAGTAACTACTTTATCTGGGTTGCACAGTACAACACAACCTGCAATTACAAAGGAAAATATAACATGTGGCAGTACTCTTCCAAGGGAAGTGTTCCTGGAATCAAGGGAAATGTTGATGTAAATATTGCATATTAATTTATGGGTTTTAAAAGGATGACCGGTATCTGTTCAGATACCGGTTGTTTTGCGCATAACAATCAATAAGGAGAACAGGTTTGCCATATTATAATAAGAAAGAGTATCCAAAACAGATATGGGTGTCGCAGATACCGGAGCGAGAAGTTTCTTTGTTAAGAGAAAATCTTGCAGGAATAAAACAAACTACGCTTGTATTAATAAAAAAAGAGGAAGCATTTTATCAGCTGTCAGAGAAGCGGAGCAGAGATATCATTTTTCTATCTTCGAATCAGTCTCTTTTAGACCTTGCCAGAGATGTGGACGTCCCGGCGATTGCCTATCAGAAGACGGAAACGGATACATTTCTTCATGCTGATATGGTCGTTGAGGGGTTCGAGGAAGTCGATATGATTTTTTTACAGCGCGTGTATGAGAGACATTTCAATATCCCGTGGACGATTCTGGAGACGAAACGCTGTATTGTGAGAGAATTGGAGCTTTCTGATATGGATGACCTTTTTTCCATGTATGCAGAACCCGGAATGACCGATTATATGGAGGGGTTATATGAATATGAGGAAGAGCTGGAATATCAGAAAGCCTATATCGAAAATATGTATCGTTTTTACGGATATGGAATGTGGCTCGTTTTTGAGAAAAAAACGGGTACGCTGATCGGCAGGGCTGGTGTGGAACACCGGGAAGAGTTAAATGGAGATATGGAATTGGGGTATGCGATCCGGACATCCTTTCAACATCAGGGTTATGCCTATGAAGTCTGTCAGGCGATCATGCAATATGCAGGAGAGGAGCTGCAGGTACATCTCTTGCACTGTCTGATTCAAAAAGAAAATGCTCTTTCTGAAAAACTTGCCATAAAATTAGGTTTTTCATATTGCGGTGACCGGGAAATAGACGGCGTCCTGATGTCAGATTATCAGATAGAATGGTGATGGAAGCCGGATGCAAAGTTTAAGCGTTGATTTTTGATAGAAAATAAAATATAATCATATATTATACACAAAAGCATAGATAAAGTGGGTGATCTACATGGCAGAACTTTCATCAGAAGAATTAGAGAAAATCGTAAAAGAAGAGGACAATAGTATCAAACCAATGAAGGAGTTTGAGAGTCCCGAAAAATTATATCAGGAATTGATCGCCAGTGTCCGTAAGTATCATCCATCTACGGATATCAGTCTGATAGAGAAGGCATACAACATTGCATACGAGGCACATAAGGGGCAGGTAAGAAAATCGGGAGAACCGTATATCATCCATCCATTGTGCGTTGCGATTATTTTAGCAGAGTTAGAGCTTGATAAGGAGACGATCGTAGCGGGACTTTTGCATGATGTGGTGGAAGATACCGTTATGACCGATGAGGAGATCAGGCAGGAGTTTGGTGCAGAGGTTGCACTGCTGGTAGATGGAGTTACAAAATTGGGGCAGTTGTCCTACGATGCGGATAAGGTGGAAGTTCAGGCAGAGAATTTAAGAAAAATGTTCCTTGCCATGGCAAAGGATATCCGTGTGATCCTGATCAAACTGGCAGACCGCCTGCATAATATGCGGACACTGAAATACATGACGCCGGAGAAACAGAAGGAAAAGGCGCGCGAGACAATGGATATCTATGCGCCGATCGCCCAGCGTCTTGGTATTTCCAAAATTAAGATCGAATTAGACGATCTGTCTTTAAAATATTTAGAGCCGGAAGCATACTATGATCTGGTTCATCAGATCGCCCAGAGAAAAAGTGTCAGGGATGATTATGTCCAGAGCCTTGTGGAAGAGGTAAAAAAACATATCCACGAAGCCGGAATTCCGGCGCAGATCGATGGGCGGGCAAAGCACTTTTTCAGTATTTATAAGAAAATGAAGAATCAGGATAAAACGCTGGATCAGATATATGATCTGTTTGCGATCCGTATTATCGTGGATTCCGTAAAAGACTGTTATGCGGCACTCGGCGTCATCCATGAGATGTATAAACCGATCCCTGGCCGGTTCAAAGATTACATTGCCATGCCAAAACCGAACATGTATCAGTCACTTCACACGACATTGATCGGACCGACCGGACAGCCGTTCGAGATCCAGATCCGTACCTATGAGATGCACCGCACTGCTGAGTACGGTATCGCCGCTCACTGGAAATACAAAGAGGCAAGCAATAATGGCGGTGCTGCAGCACCAATGACCGTTACCGAGGAAGAGAAGTTAAGCTGGCTGAGACAGATTTTAGAGTGGCAGAGGGATATGTCCGATAACAAGGAGTTTATGAGTCTGTTAAAAAGTGATCTCGACCTGTTTTCGGATACGGTTTTCTGCTTCACACCGACAGGAGATGTAAAAAACCTGCCAAACGGTTCTACGCCAATTGATTTTGCGTACAGCATCCATTCGGCGGTCGGAAACAAAATGATCGGAGCCAAAGTCAACGGAAAGCTTGTTCCGATTGATTATGTGATCCAGAATGGTGACCGGATTGAGGTGTTGACTTCTCAGAATTCCAAGGGACCAAGCCGCGACTGGCTGAATATTGTAAAGAGCACGCAGGCAAAGAATAAGATCAATCAGTGGTTCCGAAGTGAGTTGAAGGAAGAAAATATCGTAAGAGGAAAAGAACTGCTTGCATCCTGTTGTAAATCAAAGGGGATCAACCTTTCCGATATCAACAGACCAGAGTATCAGGATAAAATCATGCGAAAGTATGGTTTTCACGACTGGAATTCCTGCCTTGCAACTGTTGGTCATGGCGGTTTAAAAGAAGGTCAGATCGTGAACCGCATGTACGAGGAATATAAGAAAGACCACCTTGCACGTATTACAGACGAGGAAGTTCTTGAGACAATCTCCGAAAATAAAGAAAAAGTCCCGGAGAAAAAATCAAAGAGCGGTATCATTGTAAAGGGACTTTATGACGTGGCAGTCCATTTTTCAAAATGCTGCAGTCCGGTTCCGGGGGACGAGATCGTAGGATTTGTGACAAGAGGACGCGGTGTTTCCATTCACCGGACAGATTGCATCAACATCATCAATCTTTCAGATATGGAGAGAGAACGTCTCATCGATGCAGAGTGGCAGCATGATGAAGAATCCGGCAATTCCGGTCTTTATCTGGCAGAGATCAAAGTATTCTGCAATAACCGTACCGGGCTTCTCGTGGATATCACAAGAGCCTTTACAGAGCGTGCGATTGATATCAATGCGATCCATTCCAAGACGAGTAAGCAGGGAATCGCAACCATTGATATTTCATTTAACACAAAAGGAAAAGCAGAGTTGACGAGCGTGATCGACAAGCTTCGTCAGATAGACAGTATTATTGATATTGAGAGAACCACCGGCTGATCTGGCTCAGGTGGTTTCTTTCATCTTTTTATGGAGGAAGAAAAAGATGGCACCATTAAGTATACAGATATATGTAGTAGGTCCGGTACAGACCAATTGCTATTTTGCGATCAATGATGACACAAAAGAAGTACTGATCATTGATCCGGGTGCAAGTGCAAAACAACTTGCAGAGAAAGTGAAAGAGCAGGGATTGAAACCTGTGGCAATTCTTCTGACACATGGACATTTTGACCATGCGACAGGGGCAGGGGAGCTGGCGCAGCTTTTGCATATAAAAATATACGCGCAGGAAAAAGAAAAAGAGACACTGGAAAATCCGCAGTTGAATCTGAGCGGATGGCAGGGAAGCGAGCTTGTGTTCTATGCCGATGAATATTTAAAAGATGAGCAGGAAATAGATCTTGCAGGATTTCATATACGGGTATTTTTAACACCGGGACATACGGTGGGAGGCTGCTGCTATTATTTTCCTTATCAGAACACGTTATTCAGCGGAGACAGCCTCTTCCAGACTTCTATTGGAAGGACTGATTTCCCGAAGGGAAGTGCTTCCCAGCTGATCCATGCGATCCGGGAAAAACTCATGCCGCTTCCTGATGAGACCGCCGTGTATACAGGGCATGGAGATATGACAACGATTGGAACAGAGCGGATGTACAATCCATATTTGTAGGAGGAAAGCATGATATTAGCAAAATTAAACCAGCCGGAATTTGAGTATGACATACATTCGCTCATCAAAGCATTTTTCCCGGAGGAAAATGTGAGTGCAACGGCAGAAGATAAAAAATATGAGGAAGAGATCACCTTACAGTTTCAGGTGGAGTATGAGCCACAGCAGATAAAAATTGAGTGGAAGGGAAAAAATCAGGAAAGTCATGACCGAAGTTTTCCGGTAGATTTTTCAGACCGCACGGAAACGAAAAACGAATTGAAACAGAATTTTTATCAGATATTATCAGAGATCACGGGCAAAAAGCTTCCGTGGGGGACTCTGACAGGAATCCGGCCAACGAAAATCCCGATGAAATTTTTAGAGGAAGGAAAAACGGAGGCAGAGATCAGAGCCTACATGCAAAAAACGTACTTTGCATCCGATGAGAAAATCGATCTTTCCATTGATATCGCAGAGCGTGAGCTTGAAATCTTAAAAAAGATCGATTACGAGAACGGATACAGTCTTTATATCGGAATCCCATTCTGTCCGACCACCTGCCTGTATTGTTCGTTTACATCCTACCCATTAGTGAGCTGGAGACAGAAAGTGGACAGCTATCTGGATGCTTTGGAAAAAGAACTGGATTATGTAGCAGTAAAATTTGGAAAAAAACATCTGAATTCCATCTATATTGGAGGGGGCACACCGACAACACTGGAGCCATATCAGCTTGACCGGCTGATCCGTAAGATCCGATGCAGCTTTGATCTGTCACACTGTCTGGAGTTTACAGTGGAAGCCGGACGTCCGGACAGCATCACAAGAGAAAAATTAGAAACGTTGAAAAAATGGGACATCACAAGAATTTCCATCAATCCGCAGACGATGAAAGATGAGACATTAAAAATCATCGGGCGCAGACATACCGTGGCACAGACCGTGGAGAGTTTTCAGCTTGCGAGAGAGCTTGGATTCGATGATATTAACATGGATCTTATCATGGGACTGCCGGAGGAAAGCCTTGAGGATGTCAGGGATACCTTAGAGCAGGTAAAAGCGTTAAAACCGGATAATCTTACTGTGCATTCACTTGCATTAAAGAGGGCGGCACGGCTTAACATGTTTAAGGAAGATTATAAAGATTACAAGATGGTCAACACCACAGAGCATATGAACCTCACCGCAGAATATGCAAAGAAGATGGGATTAGAACCATATTATCTGTATCGGCAGAAGAGCATGGCTGGCAATCTGGAAAATGTCGGTTACGCAAGTCCGGGGAAAGCAGGAATTTATAACATTCTGATCATGGAGGAGAAACAGACCATCGTGGCGTGTGGAGCGGGAGCTTCGACAAAACGTGTCTGGAATGAGCCAAATCCGGACGGCACTCATCGGATCGAAAGATGCGAGAATGTCAAGGATGTCGGGCAGTATATCGAGAGAATTGATGAGATGATTGAGCGGAAGCAGAAACTTTTTGCAGAAGAATTAAAGGGTTTTTCTTCCTGAAATAGTACATCAAGATGTATTGAAACAAGCTAATAACTGTGCCTTAAAGGACGAATTCATTTTAGAAGATGAGTTCGTCCTTTTCTCATATATTCCAAAATGACGGTAGAACTGTTCACAAGTTTTATGGTAAAATTTGAATACAAATTGAGCAACAAATCTGGGAAAACATAATCATCAATGTGTAAAATGTGATAGTCATGAGGAAAAAACGAGAATCACCGAAAGGATGTGGGAGGCATTGTGCGGGACGAGGATCAAACAACCAGCAGCCTTGGCTGTATTATTTGTTCTAATGTTTATTGGTGGATGTTTTTTTGTGAAAGCCAATCAGGCAAAGGAATTTGAGAAAAACGATTATGGGGTGTTTTTAAATGCGGACGCCTCATCTTTGGAACGATTTAAAATGTATGAAACGATTGTAATTGATGCACAGTATTTTACAAAAAGGGATATTGAATTGCTCCATCAAAATGGAACAGTCGTATATACATATCTAAATATTGGGTCGATTGAAAACTTCAGGGAGTACTATACAACCTATGCGGAACTGGCAATCGGTGAGTATGAGCATTGGGAGGAAGAACAATGGGTGGATGTAGCAAAACCAGACTGGCAGAAGTTTATAGGACAGCTTTCTCAGGAACTATATGAAAAAGGTGTTGATGGATTCTTTATAGATAATTGTGATGTATATTATTACGCTCCATGCGAGAGTATTTTTGAAGGTCTTACAGCTATTCTGCAAATATTTGGAAGCGTGCAAAGCAGATGGAATGGAAGTATATCTGTTGGAATATACAACGAACCCAAAACTAATCCAAAAAATAAAAGAATACTGCAAGGAGCAAGACTTCCATTTTTATATTTCCAGTTCCCTTGAACTTAGATAATAAGTGCTGGGAAATACGAAAAGTATGCGGTTGCTTTTTCTGGAACGGGATAATGTTATTACTATTATTTGATTGACAAAAATTAGATAGGTTTTATAATTGATATTAAGAATTGTTCCTAATAACGAGTTGGATAGAAACAACTAAAAAATAGAAGAAAAGGGGTAAGATTATGTTTGAGATGAAACCAGAGTATTACATTGGAATAAAAATGATTGATGAACAACATAAACAGTTGTTTACATATGCGGATGAAGCATATAGCAGATTATGAAGATTTTGACATACCTTACGGAATGGTTAGTAAATCATATTTTGTATGTTGATGGACAGATTCCACAGGAATGATGTCATATATAGGAGTTTATGAAAGAGATTTATGGATGAAAAACAGTTAAGCATAGATATCGTTGGTTTGGCAGGAGGTTCCTTTATTTGCAAGGATTATTCATCTTGCGGATGTAATAGATGCGATTGCTAACAACATAAAATGTAGACAGGAAAAATGGGATAAATGTTGTGAATTTCTTGTAAAACAAAAAGGATTATTATTTGATGATGAGTGTGTAGAAGCCTTTTTTGAAATGATATCAAAAGAAACATTTGTTTCGTTAGAGGATGGATCTTTTGAGTCAAAGTTATGGGAGATCGTTCCAAGAAAAAAACAGATGTTTGATTGGAATACTTGTAAAAATATTGCAGATTTCTTTGCGAATATTGTTGATTATAAATCTCCCTTTACAAGTAGACACTCTATTGGTGTTGCAGAAAAGGCTGCGCAGTTTGCAAAGTATATTGGATATGATGTTTTAGATATCGAAAAAATGTATCTGGCGGGAGCATTGCATGATATCGGAAAAATGGCGGTCGGTAATGAAATATTAGAAAAACCGGATAAACTTACGGATGAAGAATTTGATAAAATGAAAAACCATGCGGGCTACACATATCTTATGTTGTCACAAGTAGATGGTTTTGAAGATATACGGGATTGGGCTGCACTACATCATGAAAAACTAAATGGGAAAGGGTATCCATTTGGAAAAACTGCAGATGAATTAAATGAACAAGAACGAATTATGGCATGTGTTGATATTTATCAGGCGCTTACGGAAGAACGTCCATATAAGAAAGGAATGTCGCATGAAAAAACATGTGATATACTTGATGAAATGGCAGAAAAAGGTTTTGTGGATGCAGATATTTCACGTAAAATGAGAGATTGTTTTCATTAGCATAGTATGAATGTTACAGAAAAACGGGTAGCCATTAACTCATTGGTATAGTTTGCGACGGGAGCAGATTCATTCATGATGCCCTTATAGATTTCAGCAGGGATGGTCCAAAGATCAGTATCTTTCTCTGCTTGTCGAAAGTGATGGATGGAATGTATAATATTGTTAATGATTCAGAGATATTTATTTTGGAAACAACTTAATCAATTTGGAGGTATAAAATGAAAGCACATAAGTATTGGTCAATCGGAGCGTTAATTACTATGATTGGAACTTTTTATACTGGATATAAAGGATCCAAATCAGGTCATAGGTATTTTGCGTGTAGCACTCTTATATGTATGATCATGTCCATGTATACGGGACATAAAATGATTTCAGTTAATAAGAGAGTAAGAAAACAGGTGGAAAATACAGAAGCGGAGGAATA
>OGHY01001152.1_pt1 | contig 12718 bp, 10 predicted proteins | sample 1571541 | NCBI WGS metagenome assembly OGHY01 (sample SAMEA2581943, study PRJEB24529) | metagenome | biome: Human gut stool | place: China | collected 2011
CGGCTGTCCGCTGCTGTACAATTCGATCATCGCATCAAAGAGAATTCCATACTGCTTGTGATAAAAATCTTCCTGCAGAAGGATCTCCATGGCTGTGACAATGGCATCCTGATCCATGATCATGGAACCAATGACCGACTGCTCGGCTTCCAAACTGTTCGGCATCACCCGCTTGATCAGCGTTTCTTCCAAGCGAACTTCCTCCTATTCCTCAACAACCTGAACACGCAGTGTTGCGGTTACCTTTGGATGAAGCTTCACCGGAATCTCATAAGTTCCAAGAGCCTTGATGGATTCGCCCAGCTGCATCTTCTTTTTATCCAGATCCAGCCCTGCCTGCTCTTTTGCAGCCTGTGCAATTTCCTTGGTGGAAACAGACCCGAAAATACGTCCGCCCTCACCGGATTTGATCTTTACAACAACTTTCTTTGTTCCGATCTCCTCCGCCAGTTCCTTTGCGTGCTCTAAATTTTCAGCTGCCACTTTGTCTGCATGCTGATTCTGCAATTTGAGGTCATTCAGATTCTTTGTCGTTGCCTCTACTCCAAGTTTCTTCGGCAGAATTGCATTGCGTGCATAACCGTCACTCACATTTACGATTTCGCCCTTTTTCCCAAGAGCTTTCACATCCTGTAATAAAATTACTTTCATTCCTGTATATCTCCTTCTTCAAGCATTTCATCAATGGTCCGCATAATGGCATGTTTTGCCTCGGAAATCGTACATCCCGTCAACTGTGCACCAGCCACATTCAAATGACCGCCGCCACCCATTCGTTCCATGATTAACTGTACATTAATTTCATCAATAGAACGTGAGCTGATGTATATTTTTCCTGCATACTCTGTCAGCACAAAAGATGCCTTGATTCCTATAATATTGAGCAGCTCATTTGCTGCCTGCGCGCCGACAATCGTCGGACTTTCCACGTCCTCACTCGGACAGACAGAAATTGCAAATGCACCGCGGTATACTTCCGCATGACGCACTGCCTCCGCACGGGCTTTATAGCATGCCATATCATTTCGCAGCATTTTACGCACACGGGTCACTTCTGCCCCGGAGCGTCTGAGATATGCTGCCGCCTCAAATGTACGGACACCTGTTTTGGTCATAAAGTTATTGGTATCAATCAAAATACCTGCATAAATGCAGTCTGCCTCTGCCGGAGAAAGCTTAAATCCTTCCTGGAAATACTGTAAAACTTCTGCTACCATCTCACAGGCAGAAGATGCGTATGGCTCAATATAGGACAGCAGCGGATTTTCAATCACTTCACTGCCCTGACGGTGATGGTCAAATACAACAATTGTATCGGTACGCGTAAGCAGTTCCGGGCATTCCGTATAACTTGGACGGTTCGTGTCCACCACCATAACAAGGGAATTGCGACTTACCTCTTCAATCGCAATCTCACTATTGATAAACATGTCTTCCGGATAGCCTTTTCCCGGAGTAAAACATTCCATAAGCGGCCGGATGGAAGTTGTTGGCTCATTGATCACGATCTGTGCCTTTTTTCCAAGCACACGGGCTGCACAGAAAATTCCAATCCCTGCACCAAGGGAATCGACATCTGTCAGGCTGTGCCCCATGATAATCACGTTCTCACGGCTCTCAATAATTTCATGCAGCGCATGTGCCTTAACCCTCGCTTTTACACGGGTGTTGCGCTCCACCTGTTTTGCCTTGCCTCCAAAATATGCAATGTCCTCACCATTTTTGACAACGACCTGATCCCCACCTCGTCCGAGTGCCAGATCAATTGCCGCACGTGCCTGCTCATAGTTCTCGTTATAAGAAGTCCCCTTGATACCGACACCGATACTCAGCGTAACCGCCATCTCATTGCCAACTTTGACCGTCTTGACATCTTCAAGTACACTGAACCGGTCATCCATAAGCTTCTGTAAATATTTATACTTAAATACTACAAAATACTTGTCTTTTTCGATTTTGCGGACAAGCGCGTCCATCTTTGAGAAATACTGGTTCACTTTTCGATCGACAAGCGCAATCAGAAGCGAACGCTTCACATCCTCGATACTGTCAAGTGCTTCGTCATAGTTATCAATATAAACAAGTGCCGATACCTGCTTCTGATCCAGATTTTCCTGCTTGCAATGCTGCAGTTCGGTCTCATCAAACAGATACAGTGCCGTCAGGAATTCATCGGAATCCTTCACGTCAATTTCCTTGCTCTCCTCCATGATATCGTCAAAATAAATACGATTCAGGGAAATCCGGAAAATGCGCTCCTTTTTTTCAATCGTAATATTCTGTGCATCTTCGTGTTTCTGAAGAAACTCACGGGTAATATTGGAAAAAAGGGTTGTAATTGATTTATGATAGTTTCTCCCCACTCCCGTCAGCTCGGAAAAGCGTTCATTCACCCAAAGAACTTTTCCTGTATAGTCCAACAGCGCATATGGAATTTCAAACTCATTCAAAAGTTTTTTCTGTACCGTTGCATACTGTGTGGCAAAATTGATAATCTCATTTGCAAGCCGCGGTCTGGTATTATAATATAATCCCAGTTCCAGTACAAAATAGATAGCAATAAATACCGTCAGCAAAAAGCCTGCCGTCACATCGTAAAAATAAAGCCCCACATCTGCGAGTGTCATCGGGATCGTCAGCCACAATGGCCAGCAGAGATACGATCTCAGTTTTCCCTTAAACCGAACCTTTGATTTCATTTACGCTCCTGTTCTTTCCACATCATCGCCCAACTGTGGAATATACCCCCACATCAATAATCTATAGTATAACATTTTCCCTGTGCAAAATAAAGACCTTACTGAGATAACAAAAACTGCCCCATTTTCATGGAGCAGTTTCGTCCAATGCATCACAGATGTATCTGCGTTATCCGTTTTCTTTTGCAATTTCCACAATGGATTTGCTCAGTCCTGCAATCCCCTGAATATCCGATGGGATAATAATCTTGGTTGCCTGACCGTCTGCTGCCTTGGCAAATGCCTCCAGGCTCTTAATCTGAAGTACCGCATTATCCGGAGCAGCTTCTTTGAGCATACGCAGACCATCTGCATTGGCCTGCTGGATCTTTAATGTAGCCTCTGCCTGACCTTCTGCCTCTTTGATGGTTGCTTCCTTCTGTGCCTCGGCACGCAGGATTGCAGCCTGTTTTTCAGCCTCTGCATCGAGAATTGCAGACTCCTTATTTCCTTCTGCAACCAGAATTGTAGATTTTTCTCACCTTCTGCACGCAGAATGGCTTCACGCCGCTCGCGCTCTGCCTTCATCTGTTTCTCCATGGCATCCTGAATTGCCTTTGGCGGAATAATGTTCTTTAACTCCACACGATTTACTTTGATACCCCACGGATCTGTTGCCACATCCAGCGTTGCACGCATCTTGGTGTTGATGGTCTCACGCGATGTCAGTGTCTCATCCAGTTCCAGATCACCAATGATATTACGAAGCGTCGTAGCAGTCAGATTTTCAATTGCCATGATTGGATTTTCCACACCGTATGCATACAGCTTTGGATCCGTGATCTGAAAATATACAACCGTATCAATCTGCATTGTTACGTTATCTTTTGTGATTACCGGCTGTGGTGGGAAATCAACCACCTGTTCCTTCAACAATACCCTTTTTGCAATACGGTCAATAAACGGCACCTTAAAATGCAGCCCTACCGACCATGTGGTAAGATACCCTCCAAGTCTCTCCACAACTACCGCATGCGCCTGTGGAACAATTTTCACACAGTTCACAATAACGACCAATGCAATGATCACTACAATGAGAATTACAACAGGCATAACTTTTTCCTCCTTTACCTATACCTTTTCTACTATAAGTTTGACACCACTGATTGCCAGAATTTTTGCTTCTTCTCCCGGTTCAATGATCTCATTATCATTACGGGTACGCACCGTCCACTCCTGTCCATGAACAACTGCCATCCCGGTCTGATCCATATTACTGACGCGCTCGGAAATCCGTATATTTTCCCCAATCAGGCTATCCGCGTTTGTTCTTTGCATTTTGGCATTTACATATTTACGCGCCCACGGTCTTGTCGCAGCAAGCAAAAGAATGGATACCACTAAGAATACCAGAAACTGCACCACCGGATTTACCCCTGCCATTGCCATAACCAGTGCCGCAAGTGCACCTGCGGCAAACCATATGCACGTTAGTCCGATTGTTGCAAGTTCTCCCAGAACAAACACAATCAAAAGTACTATCCAAAGCAATTCATACGGATCCATCGCTCTTATAATTATCATAGACTCTCCCTCTTTTCTGCCACTTTTTTATTTTAGCGGATGCACAGAATACATACCGGCATTTTCCATCCGGATCACAAATGCTTTTGCAAATCCGGCTGCTTTTGCATAATGCTGAATTTGTGGCTGTTGCACCAGTTTTAAGTCCCATCCGTGCATCTGCACGATTTTTGACACGATGGAAAGTCCAAGTCCGTTTCTCCCATCGCTTCCCCGCGCTTTGTCCCCACGCGTAAAAGGATCAAACAAATGCTGCGCCTGTTCCTCCGGAATTAGAATTCCGCTGTCTGCCACCAATACATAAATCCGCTCCAGCTCCCTATAAGCAAACAGTCCGATTCTTGTTCCCTTTGGATTGTGCTGCATGGCATTTGTCAGAAGATTTGTCACTACACGGGATAACTGAAGTTCATCCGCCCAGACCGGTATCGTTTCCTCCGGAATATCTGCTGTCAGTGTCATTCCGTTTTCTTCCATCTCTGCATACAGCATTGCCGCATTTTCTCTGAGAAGTTCACACAAATCAAGTGTTTTTCCATTTAATGCAAACCCTTCACTATCCAGTTTTACATATTCAAACAGCAAATTGATCAGATTTCCGATCCGAACCGATTTATTCTGGATGGCGTTCAGATATTCCTGCTGTTTTTCCGGTTCCTGTACCATATGATCCGCCAATGCTTTTGCGTAACCGGATACGGTCGTGACCGGTGTCCGAAGATCATGTGCGATATCGGAAAGCATCAGATTCCGCTTACGGTCAAACTCTCTCTGCTGCTGTTCGCGCTCCTCCTGGATCTGATGAAACTCCGCCATCACAATCCGCGCGAACGTTATCGCACCCAAAATATAAGGAAGCAGCATACACACCATTAACAGCAGAAGAACCACAAACAGCAGGATGGCTTTCCATCCTTCCATCTCCTGTACGACGACGGAACTCCTTGTCGCCGGAAGTGAATTGCCCAGCCAGTCCTGTAACCTTTCCCCTGTCCACTGCATCATTCCCTGCAGCGGTGATGGCAAAAGCATCCGGACGGCATTTACTATCAGCAATAACAGAACACATATGATAAAAATAAACAGATCCGTCTTTCCAACGGATGACTGCCTCTGGTAATCCGGGAAAAAAACTTTCATCACCACAGGCATAACCGCCTGACTGATCAAAAAACTGATCAGCGACTGTGCAACTGTCACCAGTACAAGGATATAAATAAACCGTTTGATCAAAAATGCCTGTAAATCACGCATTGCTATTTCTCCAGCCGATAGCCCAATCCGCGGATGGTTCGAATATAAGCTGCCGGGTCTTCATCAAGTTTTGCCCTCAGCTTGCTGATGCAGACCATAATATTATTGTCTGCAACCACATAAGTGTCACCCCATCCCTGTTCATAGATCTGTTGTTTGGTAAACACTTTTCCCGGATGCTTCATAAATAACTCCATGATCCGGTACTCTACCGAAGTCAGTTCAATCGGTTCTCCATTTTTTTTGAGTACGCAGCCTTCCGGATCCAGTTCCAGATCCCGGACGGTCAGTATACCGGATGACAGTTCCGCTGTCCCCAGCGCATAAAACCGACGGATATTTGAATTGACACGTGCTACTGCCTCCAAAGGATTGAACGGTTTTGCCAGATAATCATCTGCCCCGAGATTTAACCCCAGAATCTTCTCGGAATCCGCATCCTTTGCCGAAAGTATCATAACGGGAATATTGCTTGTTTTACGTAATTCCTGCAACACATGGTATCCGTCCATCTCCGGCATCATAATATCCAGCAGACACAGATCCACATGTTCTTTCTTTAGCAGTTCCAGTGCCTGCTTCCCGTTTTCTGCCTCAATAATCTGATAATTTTCATTTTCCAGATACAGCCGGAGAAGCGTTCGTATCTCCGGCTCATCATCTGCAATTAAAATCGTATAATTCATACATTCTCCTGCCGGAAAGGTGAATTCACCGGATCCGCCTGCTGTGTAAATCCGTTTGAACCAGCCGGGTTTGCATAGCACAGTGCCTCATACAGTGCGGCATGTGTTGCATTCACATATGGTGACACATAAAAGATTGCAAGAATTCCAAGTGTCAGTCCGGATAAAATATACCATCCGATAAAGGACAGATCCAAAACAAATGCTTTCCACTTCTGTCCCTGCATCATACGCTTGCTTTCCGCGAATGCCTGCTCTTTGGTCATCTGTGGGTTATCTGCCAGAAGGTACGGAATCATCATATATTCATATGCCTTTACAATACCCGGAATGATAAAAAGCAATGACCATAAAACCGTAAACAAATCACGGAAAAACATTGTCTTTGCAACATTCCTGTAATTATTGTCAAATCCATATCCAATGTTCCCAATCTGTGCCGGCTCATTTAAGTTGCGGATAAAGAATCTCCTGCATCCGACCTCAAACGGATTTATGATAAATACATCAACCAGAAGTATAAGGACAAAAATCACCAGAAAAACAACTATGAATATGCCGATGGCGATCGCTGCTGCGACCATACCGCCCATCACTCCCCTGTTTCCTGCTTTCAGTCCGTCCTTAAAGCCTTCTTCAAGCCCAGCCTCAAAATCGCGCAGTGAACCATCATCACTGTCATAACCGCTGTCATAATCATAGGAACTGCCTGCCTGATTCTCCGATCCATGTAAGGAACCGGTTGCACTGCTGAGGTTGCCCGAAGCAGCTCCGCTTCCCCCTGCAATCAGTGTCAGCAACAGGCTGATCAGAATACATTTCCAATAATTTCGTTTAAATGTTGCTTTCTCCCTTCCCTTTAATTGTGCGCGACTCCACATATCAAATTCCTCCATTTCCTTTTTGATGATATCATCATAACACCAAATCCTTATCTTAAAAATCGCTGCACCTTAACGTTACCTTAACAACGTGTATTTAATTTGCCTGTTTCTTCTTCGGCAAAAGAAGGCTCAGCAGAAGGGAAACAATAATCATTGTACGGTCATTAAATTCGCAATTTTTTAACATTTTGATCCCCTCATACATGATTGAACCAAACATCATAACGGTACATCCGCCAAGCACTGCCTGCGGCAGCGAATTAAAAAATGCTCCGAGTGGCGGGAACAAAGAAGCAAGAATTAAAATCAGTGCCCCAATAAAAATCGTAAAACGGTTGATCACCCTTGTCATGGTAACCAGTCCGACATTCTGGCTGAACGATGTCAGTGGCAGGCATCCAAAACATCCGGAAATTGCACTGGAAAATCCATCCACGGCAAGTGAGCCCTGAGGTTCCTCCATTTTAAGGTCACGTCCAAGTGCTCCGGTACACACAGCAGTTGTCGCTCCAGTTGTCTCTGCTGCAGAAACCAGAAAAACAATCGCAATGGTTAAAAAGGCTCCAAGATTAAATACCGGCTTGTGACTGGTAAAAAACACAAGTTTTGGAATGCTGAAAAATCCTACCTGATCAATGGTCTCCTGAATTCCGGAGAAATCCACCATAGGTACAATCCCTGCAACCGTAAATATAATAGAAAGAATATATCCGAAAATAAGTCCTACCAGAATATTCAGATTCTTATAAACGCCCTTTAACACATATCTGGACACCAGACACACGATAAGTGTCAGAGCACCTACCAACAGATGATACCATGCCCCGAACCAGAGCTGCACTGCAGACGATCAGTACGGGTGCCAGATTTGCTACAAACATGGCAAGCACATGTTGAAGGCCAAACGGAATTGCTTTTCTCATGTATAGACAAAGACAGTTTATCATCTTATTGCCCATAGTGTCAAACAGGATTTCCCGGTTGCGGTATAATTATCATCTGTGCTATACTATGAACAATTAGCGTGTGAAAGCGTACAAAAGAGGAGGATTTATTTATGACATCTGCACAAATATGCATCATGATTGCCATTATCGTATACCTTATTGGTATGATCTATATTGGTTTCCGATGTTCCAAGAAAAACAACAGTACTGACGATTTCTATCTGGGTGGCAGAAAACTCGGTCCTTTCGTAACCGCGATGAGTGCCGAAGCTTCCGACATGAGCAGCTGGCTTCTGATGGGACTTCCGGGTGTTGCTTACCTCACCGGAATTTCAGATGCCGGATGGACCGCAATCGGACTGGCTGTTGGTACATACATTAACTGGCTGATCGTTGCCAAACGTATCCGCCGCTATACGCACACCTGCAACAATTCCATTACCATCCCATCGTTCTTCAGCAACCGCTATCGCGATGAAAAAAAGATGCTGCAGGTCATTGCTGCTATTTTTATTGTTATCTTTTTTATTCCTTATACGGCCTCGGGATTTGCCGCATGCGGAAAACTTTTTTCCAGCTTATTCGGGGTAAAGTATCTGACCGCCATGATCATCAGTGCTATCGTAATTGTGGCATACACGACACTTGGCGGATTTCTTGCTGCTTCCACAACGGACTTTATCCAGAGTATCATCATGTCGGTTGCTCTGATTGTAGTTCTGATCTTTGGTGTAGAAACTGCTGGCGGTATCGGTGCTGTTATCCACAACGCCTCCGAGCTTCCGGGATATCTCTCCATGACACTTTCCTATGATGTAAACACCGGAAAGGCCGCTCCTTACAGTGCCCTGACCATTGTTTCCACTGCCGCATGGGGACTTGGATATTTCGGTATGCCGCATATCCTGCTCCGCTTTATGGCAATCGAGGATGAAAAAAAACTGAAACTGTCCCGCCGCGTTGCAACCATCTGGGTCGTAATCTCCCTGTTCGTTGCCGTCTTTATCGGTGTGATCGGTTATACCATGAGCAAAGTCGGCGCGCTGGAGATGCTGACCGGATCGAATTCCGAAACCATTATCGTAAAAATTTCCGCCCTGCTCTCCCAGCACGGTGTGATATTTGCCCTGCTTGCGGGTGTGATTCTCGCCGGCATTTTAGCTTCCACCATGTCCACTTCGGACTCGCAGCTGCTGGCTGCATCTTCTGCGGTTTCTTCCGACATTCTCGGTGCTTTCCGCAAAGATTCTTCCAACAAAAACGGAAGCATGGCAGCCGCAAGAATTACACTCCTTGTAATTTCTGTCGTTGCCGCATTCATTGCCAGAAATCCGGACAGTTCCGTATTTGCCATCGTTTCTTTCGCCTGGGCTGGATTCGGTGCCGCATTCGGACCGGTTGTTCTGTTTTCCCTGTTCTGGAAACGTACCAACAAATGGGGCGCACTTGCCGGTATGGTCTGCGGGGGTTCCATGGTATTTATCTGGAAATACCTGATCCGCCCGCTCGGTGGTATCTGGAACATCTATGAACTGCTTCCTGCATTCCTGATTGCCTGCGCTGCGATCGTAATCGTCAGTCTGCTGACACCAAAACCTTCCAAAGAAAGCGAAGAGGAATTTGACCGGGTCGCACAGATGAAATAAATCTTTTAACTTTGTATACCAAAAATGTCGGTAGATATCTGACAGATATCTACCGACATTTTTAATTCTTATTTTCAATTATGCTTTGATCCTAGCGGCGGATCTTTACAGACTTCACACTGCTGTATGGACTGTAATACTTTGTTCCATCTACCGTAACATAGCTGCGGATCTTGTAATAATAAGTTCCTTTGGTGAGTTTTGCCCTTGTATAAGACTGCATCTCACCATCTTTTGTAGCCGCAATCTTCTTGTATCCATAATCATATGCTCCCTTGGAGCGGTAGATTTCATAGCCGGTAACGGAAGTACCTGGCAGCCATGTGATACGGACTTTTGATCCGTGTGCACGCAATCTTGTGATAACCGGCTTCTCCGGCTTAATAATAAAGCTTGTCTTTGCAGATCCCGTATAATTACCGGTTCCCACTACCATAACAGCAGCTTTTCCCGGTGCACCATTGTCACTGTAATTCAGATAGTAATCCGAACCTTCTTTTAAAACAATGTTATTTAATGTAACGGTAACTTCCGGTTTTACGGAAGATCCCGTATATCTTTGTGCTGCAATCTTACTGATCACCGCATTTGCAAGGTTATTGGATGAAACCGTTGTATTTCCGTTCCCATGATTTACGATACGGAAATAAACCGTCCGGCTTCCATAATAATTTCCGATTCCGTTAATTGTAACGGATGCAGTACCGATATTGCGGTTGTTGCTGTAAGTAAGGGTATAATCTCTTCCCTCATACAGATATCCGCCATTCAGCCATACCGATACAGACGGACGGATATCATATCCGGTGTATATCTGGTCAACGATTGTACCAACGGAAGCATTTGGAATATAGTACGAATAGGTATTGCTGCTGTTATTGGTTCCTGTTACCTGAACCGGAATCTGCAGGGGAATTTTACCATCCGGACGGTTCAGTGTCAGTGTTGTAGACCCTGTCGAATTTGCGATCAGTTTTGTTCCGCTGATATAGGCAACCGCAGTATTGGATACATACATATTCAGCCCCTGTACAATCGGGCAGTTTGCATTGCCTGGCCAGTGATTCGATACCTTAATGTTTTCATAGCATCCGGATAAATCTTTCGTCTGTCCGACAGACATCTGGATATAGGTTCCAATAGATGACGGAACAACAATCTGGTCAGAAGTAATATTGCTTTCCGCAATCTGAATATTGTTTACCGTTGTCGTCTGGTTGTTCGGTGTTGTATAGGATGTTCTGGTTACCGTGTTGGCAAATTCCTCTACCCAGTAATGGTAGCCATTGTAATATACATGTCCGATTCCGACAGCTGTAAACTGGCTGTTTAACATATTTCTACGCTGTTCCTGTCCGGAATAATTTGCATTGTCTTCCCGCATTGCGTTGTGAAGTGCAGATGCGGAAGAATAATTCACACCGATATTCTCTGCATAAACTCCCGCATAGACACCGTTTTCACTGTAAGCAGTATAATAATTTGTGCCATTTGGTCTGGTGTGTGAATACGAAAGTGCAATCTCTGCTGCACGTTTCATGGCTACCTGCTCCAGTGCATAGTCGTAAGTAAGCGGCTGCAGATTATTACAATATGTCTTCGTGTAATTGTTTGCATCCCAGTACCATGCATCGGATGAATTTCTGCGCATACTGTTGATCATGCCATAGACATTTCTGGCATCCGTCTGTCCGTATGTAACCTGAATACTTACGTTCCGTGTACCGGTTGTTGCAGCCATCACATTGCCCGCATACCCCAGTGGAAGCAGTGAAACAATCAGGACAAACGCAAGCAGACGCCTGAGTACATTGTGCGTTTTGGTTTTTCTCATAATCTTGATCCCTTCCTTTATTTTAAAATTTTGTTATCCCTATTGTACGCTTTTTAGCGGCTTCCCGCAATGATAATTTCATAAAGTTTGCTTGACAAGCATAACAGAAAAGCTATACTCTAATTAGCAGATGGAGAAGGGAGAAATGACTGACTATGACATATCAGGAATTAGTTTCAAAATTAAAAGATACTTATCAGGAGAAAGATGCTTCCAAAATCAGTGAACATCTTGCCATCCAGTTTAACATACAGGGAGAAGCCGAAGGTGCCCTGTATCTGGAAATTGCAAACGGACAGCTTCATGTTGAACCATATGAATATTACGACCGTGACATTTTAGTCACAACTTCAGCTGCTGATCTGCTTGCACTCGCGCAGGGCAGCCTTGACATTCTCGAAGCTTACCAGAGTGGGAAAATTTCTGCGGAAGGAAATCTTGCAAAAGCATTGCTGTTAAATGAAATTGTCACCGGTTCATCCGAAGCTCCGTCACCAGCGGAATCTGCTCCTGTGGAAACTTCGGCATCAGCGGAATCTGCTCCTGTGGAAGCTCCGGCACCGGCTGAATCTGCTACTGTGGAAACTCCAGCTGGCGAAAATACTCCGGCTGCAAAACCATCCGTTAAAGCACCACGCATGTCCCGGAAGAAAAACAGAAAAAGACATAAATAATCTGTAAACTTCCTTGTGTTTTTCAGACAGCATGTTATGATAATTCATAACATAAGGTTTTTGATATAGGAAAGGAGTGAAATATATGTCTTTTTTAAACAACTTAGGACAAAAGATCAGTGATGTGAGCCAGACTACCATTAAAAAAACAAAAGATCTGGCAGATACTGCAAAATTAAACTTAAATATCTCCGAGGAAGAACGCAAGATTGATACTACATACGAACAGATTGGCAAATGGTATGTGGAAAAACATCGCGAAGATGCCGAAGAAGATGTAAAAACCTGGCTGGATGCGATTGCTGTTTCCGAAGCCAGAATTAAGGAATGCCGTGAAAGCATTCACCAGATGAAAGGTGTAGCGATCTGCCCATCCTGCGGTGCAAGCGTGGATGCTGATGCTGCATTCTGCAGTGCCTGTGGACAGAAAATGCCGGAAAAGCCAAAGCCGGAACCGGTTAAGGAAGAGGATGTCGAGGTGATTCCTCCGGAACAGCCGTCTGAGGAACCAGCTTCTGAGACCGTGTCGGA
>OGHY01001155.1_pt1 | contig 12697 bp, 8 predicted proteins | sample 1571541 | NCBI WGS metagenome assembly OGHY01 (sample SAMEA2581943, study PRJEB24529) | metagenome | biome: Human gut stool | place: China | collected 2011
GTATACGACACCTGCCCCGTCGAAGAGACTGAAACGGCCTATGCCAGAATCGCAGGGACCGAGCCGCTCTATGCCGGCTATACCGACGAGCAGGGGCGTTTCGAAGGGACGATCGAACTGCCCTCGTATATCCGGAAGGCTTATGTATTGACCCCCGCCTTCTATGCGCGCACCCTGCTCGAAGCGACCCGCAGCGGCGATATGCTGACCGCATCGGCCGAATCGGGAGCACCCGCGAACGCGGCCCCCGCATCGACGCGCGCCAAGGAGTATCATTCGACGGCCGTCGAGCGGGACGGTTGGAAAACATGGCTGGGCAGCTACGACACGACCTACGGCAGCATCGGCTACGAATACAAGGGCGACCTGAAAGTCAAGAATTACGGAGCGCTCCTCAAGGCGCACGCAAGCGTGTTCGACACGACCAAAAAGTGTCCGGAGGAGTACCGCTCCTCGCGCGACCTCTACCTCGAAAAATCGGCCGAAGTAGTCATCACCCTGCTGGGCAGCAACACCTGCTGGAACAGCTCGATGGGTTATTATTACTACAAGACCGGCAACAAACCCAAGTCGCTCGCCGACGCCGACGTGGTGATGATCTTCCCCAATACGCAGGACGGCCGGTGGAGCAACTCGCCGTGGGAATCACGGCTCTATCAGGGCGTGGAGCGCGGCACAGCCGTACAGCTGATCTATTATCCCGAAATCGCCGACGGCAGCAAGGCCGGAGCTACGACCGTATTCCCGGCCGATTACCGCATCGGATTCGTACTGGCCACCAACGCATGGACCAACCGGCTGAGAGCCGGAGACAAAAAGTACCGCGCCGCGACTTCCGACGGTCTGAGCGTCAATAACAACGGTGTCGCCTATCAGACGCCCCGCACGACCGTATTCCGCTATACGGACAAGAAAAGCGGCATCAACTCTGTGCTCTTCTCGTTCGAGGACCACAACAACGACGAAAATTTCAGCGACGTGGTATTCACGATGACCTCCAATCCCGTGGACGCCGTGACGGACATTCCGTCGGTCGATGTCAACGACGGCAAGAAGACGGCCAACGTACTGCGCGGCATCTATGCCTTCGAGGACCTCTGGCCCAGCCGCGGCGACTACGACATGAACGACGTGATGGTCCGCAGCGATTACGAGAAGGTGTTCAACGAAAAGGGCATTTTCGAGGAGTCGTTCATGCTGAAGACCTTCGCCAACTTCGCAGGCAACGCCAACGGACTCGCCGTGACCCTTACGGGAGCGGCGGCGGACGCAAAACTCGAATTCAGCGTCCGCAAGCCCGGTGCCGAGACGTTCGAAGCCGCGGATTTCGAGCGCGACGGCAAGGTTGTGCTGCTGACGCCCGACGTTAAGGAGACGATGGGTGCGACCTACCGGATTACGGCGAAATACGACGCGCCGGTCGCCGAAGCGCAGGCCGGAACGATCAAGCCGTTCATCTACCGCACCGACCGCGACGGGCTGACCGCCGGCAAACGCTGGGAGGTGCATATCCCCTACGAAGCGCCGACGGCACGCGCCGAAATGTCGTTCTTCGGCACGAACGACGACAAGTCTGTTCCCGAAAAAGGCATCTACTACGTACGCGCCGAGAATTATCCGTTCGCTTTCTTCCTTTCGGGTGCGAACGACGGGGACGTGGCCAAACTGCTCGACCAGACAAATGAAAAGTCCCCGATCGATCAGGTCTACCCCGCTTATGCGGAATGGGCCGCTACGAACGGCGAAAAGAATAAAGACTGGTACAAGAAATAATACTCCGCTCTTCAAACAAATACGACCTGCCGTCACTGCGGCAGGTCGTATTTTTTGTTGCGGTGTGGAGGTGGCGGGAGTCGACCTGCTACACATAGCATTTAATAATCAGATGCTTACATCTGCGTTAAATTACATTTTCCACGATTAGGCCTGCAAATTTCCACGCTGTTTCAGCGGGGATTTAATCAAGTACCGCATGACATACCCGAAGAATAATTTGTATAGAATTCGTACCATAGCTATTGCGCTGTTTCATTCCACAAACCAACTGTACCGGATATCTCCTGCAAACGCTTTTGCCAGTCCGTCTGCAAATACCGCAGCATTGCGGCTCCTCGTAAGGAACGAATCGATATAACTCGACTTGTTGGCTCCAGTAAAGAGGTTGAACACCCGCCATAGGTCTATCTCTCCTTGCTTGTCGCAGGCAAATGCCGGGTCGTTGTAATAGGCCCTTGCAATGGTGTTCAGATGGCAGTCCGTGAACTCGAACTCCGGGAGCAGTTTCCGCTGTGCCGGTGGCAGGAACTGGTATAACCTCGCCTTGCCTACCAGCTGTGCGAACTGACTCTCCGACATGGAGGTATCGAGCAATGCCCGCATCCGCTCCAGATGGCGTTTGGCATTATAGCTTACCACCAGTTCGGTAATCTTCGCCGTCAGTTCCTGCGTATTCGTCACCCGTATCTCTTCGGCCACACCGTCCGTAGCCACACACATATTGCAGCACACCATGTTCTTGAAGCCGATAAAGACCTTGAACTTCTCGAAGCCTTTCTTGCTGTACAGGTTCTCTTGGTTATAGGCTCTGACACCCCCTATCGTAAGGTTCAGCCTGCATCCGTCGATGGTTTCCGTGACAGAGGGAATTTCGATGCAGAACATCATCCGCTCGTAATAAATCGTCTTGTCTGCATCCGTAAGTTCGTTCACCGCCTTGTGGATGGCTTCGGGAGTTCGGCCCTTGACGATATGGCTCACCCGGATTTCGGGATTGTCTACCGTATCTCCTCTGAACATCCGCTGCGCACACTCCCATGCGGTTTCGATGAACTGGTTATGGGATATGGTCACTTCGTTGTCTTTGGAGAATACCGGGGTAATACAGTCGTTCTTAAGGTGGTAAAGGCTGACCTGTTTGGTGTTGGCCTCGATAAAGGGTTTACGGGGCTGCGGCGCGGGAATCTCCAGAAACGGGGATTCTTCATCCTCACCGAACGAGGGCGAGGAAATAATCGGCTGCACATCGTCCTTTGCATCTTCAACGGGCACAAAGGGCAGCAGGTGGGGTTGGTTATCGGGCTGTATTGCCCGCCGGATAGCTGCTTCCATAGTTTACAGGGGTTGGGGTTTGACATTGGTTGCACCAGTCGAGAATCCGTGTCCCGACTTGGCTGGTAATGGGAAATTCCGGTTTCCCGGCGAACAGTTCCGTACGGTCTTTGGATGCCGTGGCATAGTGCTTCATGTTCACGTCGAAGACGATGGTGAACTCATAGTCCACGTTGTCACGCTGCACGGCCTTCAACCCTACTTTCTCCGGAATCATCTTCCCGTTACGCTCGTTGAGTACGTACTCCTGTTTGCTGCGCATGGTACAGATGACATGGCACGAGGAATTGAGGATACGCTGGATAAAGGCGTTCTGACGCGGCGTGACTTTGGCCCAGTTGGCAAAGGAGTTGCCTTGCAGATTGGCGTGGAAATCCAGCAGGTAATCCCAGCAATGCGAGATACTGTCGATGATGATTACTTCCATGCCTGCGCTTTCGCAGATACCGATGGCATCGATGTATTTCTCCGGGTTGTAAGGCTCCGAGAGGGAGAGTACGTTGTAGGCTCCCAGATGGGCATAGAGGTCTGCGCTGCCGTTCTCGGTGTCGATAACGGCGATTTTCGTCCAGTCGGAAGCCATACCGCAGGCCAGCAGCAGGCTGGAATAGGTCTTGCCCGAACCCGATGCTCCTTGCAGGGCCAGCCGCATCTTGGCCGCCCGGCGTTGTGAATGTCGTAATTGCATAGATAAATGGTTATTTGATATGAGAATGATTGTAGTACGGTGATAAAAAAGCAAGGCTGCTCCTTTTGCGAGGAACAGCCTTTTAAATGAAGAGGGCGATTCTTACAGTACGGCAACCGTGGTAAACTGCGGATTGTCGCCTGCATTGTGAAGCAGGAGGAACTGCTCGCCGCTCTCCTCGGAGAGAACTTCCGAAATGACGGGATGGTCGAGTGCTTCGGCGGGATACTTCGATGTGACGGCGCCCGCCTTATCGCCATACCCGAAGAAATGCTTGCCCGTCTGCTCGTTGCGGATGATGCGGATTTGAAGGATGCCTTTCCACTCCTTGAACTCGTCGAGGGTGAACGTCCGCAGGAATTTGAGCGTGTGGTTCATAGTCATGGATTTATTAGATTCGACAACATGGGCAATAATATGATATGCCCCAAAGCCCAGACGGGGTCGTAACCCCAAACCGCCAAAGCGGGGGGGGGTATTCGGGGGATATATTGCACGGGCATACATTTTCAGCCTTTCAGAAAAATTTTTATTGCAGAAAATGATGAATTCGACTCTAGTAACCACAAGAATTCATCGTATGATGGGTGGTACTTGAGCCGATTCGCATGTGGGGACAGAGGATATTCGGTTATATCATTTTAATAGCCGTAGTTACTTGATTCACATATTGCAGGAGAAAAGTCCCGGAGAAAGGCAAGGTTACTCACTCAAACATAAATTTTATATAAAATAATTAATCTGAATGAGTAAAACGGTATCAATACAGCATGAATGCATGTTCAAATGTACTGTAGAGATATGAATGGGTATTATCTATAAAAGGACAGACCTATGTAGACGACTTCATTAGATAAATAGCCCAAAAGGTCTGTCCTCAATAGAATTAATCTTTCAAAATTGAAACAATTTGCTGGGTGGACAATGTTCTCTCTAGTACTGCTTTTTGCCTCAACTCAAACAATAATTTGTGCTGCTTTTTTTTAAACTTCTTTTTTGCACAATATTCGCAAGTATAAAATATCAAGCTCAATATTACCGAGATAAATGATACTCCAAAAAAGATATAATATGCTTTGTTTAATAATGAGCATGTATTTTGATTGCTCGGATAGTTTATGAAAATGAAGCTTATAATTAAGCATATCAGATTTTGATTTATATATAATTTATCCAAAATCTTCACATTAGTTATTTTATTGTCCATTGCATTTTATGGTTTATCGATGAAATTGATTCAAGATAAGTTACTCATTAAAGTCATATCCAAAAATCCGGTCTACATAATTTTCCCACCCAGTAGCTGTTTTATAGCTATCTATAGAAATTGTTGGAACATAAAATACAGCATTGGATGCAGCATCATAAAATGTATACTCACTTATTGTTGGTGGAGTTGTTGGTGTACAATAAATTTCTTTTAAATTGGTGCAATTCTGAAATGCAAAGTCTTCAATTGATATAATATTACAAGGGATGGTAATATAAGCAAGACTAGTACAATCCTTAAATGTATTGAACTCAATTGATTTAACACCTTTCCCAATAGCAATGTTTTTTAGATTGGTACAACCATAGAATACAGCACTTCCAATTGATGTAACATTATCTGGTATAACTACATTTGTAAGTCCAGTACATCTTAAAAAGGCACCTGATTCAATTAAAAATACATTTTTTGGGATAGTAATATTGGTTAGGTTTATGCAGTCTGCGAATGTATTCTCTCCGATTGCAATAATATTTTCTGGTATTGTATAGGATGATAATTTGGCTGGAGCAAAAGCGATTAAACTTTCACCACATATCAAGCATCTGTTATCTGTAGAAGCATATTTACCGTAAAATGTTGCTAAATTTTTGCAACTGCTGAAAGCACCATCTCCAATCAAAGTAATATTATTAGGTATATTAATAGTAGTTAAACTGTGACATGCCTGAAATGCATAAGACCCAATTGAAGTTAGATTCTCTGGAAAAATAATTTCTTTTAGATTCTCACACCCCCCAAATGCCATATTCTTAATAGATGTGACTCCAAATGGTATAGTGATGTTGGTTAAACTTTTACAACCATACAATACACTTTCTTCAATTGAAGTTATTTTTTGGGGAATATTGATATTAATTAGGTTTTCGCAAAGGCTGAATGCACCTGTTCCAATAGAGGTTATACTTTCTGGAAGAAAAATGTCCGTCAAATTAGTACAAACCCGGAATGCATACTGCCCAATTGATGTAACACTATTGGGAATAGTAATATTGGTTAAACTTTTACACTCTGAAAATGCATGTCGTCCAATTGATGTAACACTATTGGGGATAGCAATATTGGTTAAACTACTGCAGTCCTTGAATGCATCATTTCCAATTGATTTGATAATATCAGGAATAGTGATATGAGTTAAATTACTGCACCCTTCAAATGCTCCACCATAAAGTCCTGACAAGTTTGTTAAGCCGATAAAATGCTGTAATTCATTAAATTTTCGGATTGCTTTCTCATTTTGGAAGGTGGAACCCAAACTCTTTATAGCCGCGGCTTCTCTTGCAGAAAGTTCATCATCTCCATTTGTATCCCAATTCTGAATGCAAATCATTTTTACAACAGGGTCTTCAAACTGAATTATGGGATTTTCTCCGTCTTGAGTGATAGTAATGGATTCCGAGAAGTTACTGCTATGAATCGTTATTTTTCCTATACGTTCCTGCAAAGTTGTATTCGGGGTAATATCAAATACGAGCGTAGAAGTCTGCATGGAGCGTGTCCCTTTAAAAGCAATCCAATCAGTACACTCCTTGTCGATTGTATATTCAAAGTCTATATTCGCTAAAACTTCGATAATTGCGTCCCCGCCTGCTGCATCTATTTCGATATTGGATGGTGTAACAGTCAATGCATTTCGTTGCTTCTGCGTTACTGTAAGTTTCTCTCTGACTGCACCGCATAGAAACGTAAATACGGCATTACGCTCTTCGGTATCTTTGTTGTCCATTACAGTAAAGGTAACCTCATCACCGTCTTTTCCACTTGTCATAGAGGGAGTACACCATGATTCATCTCCAACCAATTGCCATTGGGTTTCGGATTCCTGCGTTGGAATGTCATAGGCAAATTTGACAGTAATAGATTTTTTTCCACCCTTTGTTTCAAAGTCCAAGTTATAGGTGGATAAATAAATTTTCGTTACAACGGAATTGGGTTTAGGATTGGAATTATCATCCGTTCCGCTGTCGGAACATCCGTAAATCAGCACTACGGACATAATAAGTAGAAATAGCTGTTTCATAAATCAATTTATTTATTATTGTTGTAAAATCGTTTCACGCAATATCTTGTTGTATAGGCAATTAATGTTATTATTACAGAAATAGTACTGGTAATGGATAACCATTTTGCACAACAATATAGAACCGGCATGGATGTATCATGTTCAATATGGAAATATTCAACAACACCAAGAGCTAAATAAGAGCAGATGCAAATTAGAACATTCTGATTTACGGACACATTATTCAAAGCAGCTTTGACAGCTTTAATAAAATCACCTATGGACATTTAAAAGAATTATTATCCCGCCCAACTCCGATTCGGGTGATTATAAAAAGAAAGTGTGGAGTTGTTAGTTTATCGTACTGGAGGCTCTGGTAAGCCATAGGACAAATAAACAATACCCCACACTTGGGCAGTATACCAAGAATGATATATCTACGCAAGTGATGAGTGTTTGTATTGCCTATCCCTGTCCTTAAAATTTACCAGATTCCCAGTACAGGATGAAGCTAAACACTTTCATCAATCAATATGTCACCGCTCTGATGAACGGTATCACAAAGTTAGAAAATGTTTTTGAAATACAACACACTCTTGGGGTATTGTAGGTGCAAATTTCGGTCAAAAGTTTCTGAAAATCAATATTGAATTCTATGAATGATTATCCTACGTTGGGAATTACTGTTTTACTTGATTCAAGTAACCAGAATAAATCCCCAAGATAAGAATAAAGGCCTGCCATTACTGACAAGCCTTTATATCCTCAATTACTCACTCAACTTATAATATTTATATAAATATATTGATATAAGTGAGTACTAGAGTTTGAATTCTTCGTTAATCGGAGTTGCCATCGAAATTGTTTGTGCAATCTCACAATTCAAGTATTTTTCGGAACAGTAATTTTTAACTATATAATAGTTGCCCTTGACGGCATCTTTATTTCGCTGCAAGGTACACAGGCATTTTAGCCATTTCACAGCTTCACGTTCCTCTTTAACAGGTTTCATCCCCATTTGTTCGAAAATGATATTCAAATGCTCCTGAATATCTAAAGAGCGCCACTTTGTTTCTGGCTTAAAGCTCGCTTTGATAACTTGTTTGAATGGGTGATTCTCTGCCAGCGCATTGAAGATAACCGCATTGTGATACCATTTGTACCAAGCGTTACTTTTGTCCCTCATATCCGAAAGCCTTTGTACCAGATTTTCAAATGGGACATACCGGGATAATTCCATATAACGCTCGACAAATCCGCGTTGAGTTCGATTGCATTTACGCTTGAGAATTTCCATAGAAGCCGGGATACAGTCTATTCTCCGCCCATGCATCTCCTTGATTGCATCAACAACCGCATCGACACTCTGGCACTGCAACTCTTTTAAATCCTTATTTGTTGCCGCAACGACTTTTTGAGTAACCTTAACGTTTTCATACCATATTTTCCCCCAGTCTGCGATATGGCATGTTTTTCCCAATACTTCAATCAAACCGTCCGGTTTCAGATAAATCGATTCACGCAATCGCACGAATTCAACAAGAGCGTCGATATTGAAGTAGGATATCACATAATTCCCATGAATACTCTTCCGAATCAGACTGACAGGCGTACTTCCGTAGAATGTTTGCTTGGATTGACGAATCAACGACTGCATTGAACTCAAGAAACTGTACGTCAATACGCCATTAAAATTTTCATAGATTTTAACAGTCGCATTATACATATTACATAGTTCATCAGCCAAACACAACAACTTGTTTTTATTGTATACAGCATAGCGTTCATTCAATTTTGAAGAGGAGTTGTAGATAATCGTTTCATCGTATAGACCTTGGGGATGCCTGCATCGGCCTGCAATCTGCAACATTTTTTCCGGTGAAAGAATCGTATATATCTGCTTGATATCCGACACGGATAATAGGTGAAATCGCTCGTCGATATCAATTCCAACGAAGTAGGTACACGTTATAAATGTAATTGGCTTGGGAAGACACGTCCCCTCTAAATTCGCATAATAGGCTCCTGCTTCACTTTGGCTCTGCGCACTGCACAAGATTGCGCATTCCGTCCTTAATTCTTCCGGCAGCAGATTGATGACGGCCCGGATAGCCGATATCCTGTTATATGCGACCGCAATTTTATGCCCTGAGCCGTACATGTCACGCAAGCGGATTATCGTTTGGGCCGTTGCCAAATGAATGTTGTTTGTATATAGCAATTTTACCTTGCGCTTAATCAATCGCCTGAAATTTACTTCGATAACGGGCATTTTCAATATCTCCGGATTGGAAAACGGGCGCATTGTCGCAGACACCAGACAGCGTTGCCGTTCCGGGAATTTGAAGAAATAGTCCATTACCCAGCCCAAAGCACGATTCCGATAAGTACTATCCGACTGATAGGAATCAATCTCATCCACCATTATATACCAATCCCGAAGCTTCGGCTCGATTCCCTCCATTACTTTCCGAAGACTGTCTGCTACGACCAGAATCTTTTTATAGCGTATCGTCTTGTTTGATAAATATTTATTGATAGCTTTCGAGGAAGGGGATTGTTTAATATCCCCAAATCCGCCGCCCACATATAAATATGGATTTTTCCCCGTTTGAGGGTCTATGCCCGTCAGATATTTCTCATATGCCAAAGCTTTGGTGGGACACACGACGATACAGTTGTTCGGCGAACGCAATGCCAGCGTTGTAGCACCGATGCCGGGAACGTTCTTCTTGATTACTCCGTAGGGCAACTGCATGAAAACATCCCCCAACTTCTTGCTTTCATCATTGATAATAATTTGGAGTGCATCTATCTTGTCCGGATCATCCGGATTTATGCTCAACTCATAATCGATTCCGGGTACATCCTTTATCTCCGCATTATTGACGATACACCTGACTACCTCTCCGTTTTTCTCTTCCGTCAGAAATTCATAACGCGAGTCATTCATTTTATGACGCCCAAGCGTTATGGCAGACAATGATTGGAAAACTCTTTTTGTTACCATATCAACATGTATTATCCCCATACTTCTCCTATAGGGTGTTAAACGAGGGAAGCCCATGCATACACACGGGCTATCCCCAGACTAAACTTGCTTCCGATTGCATCGGGCAATGTAAAGACCTGACTATAAGTCTTTAACTGTATTAACAATATACGAAAAATATTCGAGATTTCCAAATAATTCAACAACTATTTTGCTGGTTATCAGCACTTTTTTTTCCTAAAATCATTTTAACAAGCTGGCTTCCACTTTTGCCATATCCCGTTCAATGGAACTATTGAGGATTTTGGCATAATGCTGGGTCATACGAATACTGCTGTGACCTAACATTTTGGAAACCGTTTCCAATGATGCTCCATTACCCAATGTAACAGTTGTGGCGAAAGTATGCCGGGCAAGGTGCGTTGTCAAATTTTTAGTTACTCCGCATAATATAGCCAGTTCTTTGAGGTAAGCATTCATCTTCTGATTAGTGGGCACCGGAAGTAGCTTCCTAGTCTTTTGTTGGTACTCCTCATATCTTTCAAGAATAGACAATGCAGGCTTCAATAAGGGGATATTACACATATTGCTGGTCTTGTTACGAGCCTTGCGTATCCACAATTTACCGTGCTTACTTGAAACAATATTGGCCGGAGTAAGCGTAGCAACATCCGTATATGCCAGTCCCGTATAGCAGCAGAATACGAATATATCCCTGACCTGCGACAAGCGCATAAACTCGATGGACTTTTCACACAGGCGATTCAACTCCTCATCCGTAAGAAACTCTCGCTCTACGGGCTGCATTTTCAAGGGCAGCAAATCAATAGGATTTGTATGTATCACTCCTCTGGCCTTTACTTGATTTATTACTTTACTTAAATTGCGCAAATATTTGACTGTAGTGTTATTATTATTGCTGCGAACGGTCATTAGATAGTGCTTGTATTCTTCAATGAGCTGCACCGATAGTTCTTTGGCAGGCAAGTCTGCTACACCCTTTGCAGCCATCAAAAACTCCCGAAATAGTTTCAGAGAAGTTACGTGACGCTTATACGTATTGAGTGCCACAGACTTATCAACAAGTTCCTTAAGTTTTGCATTATGTTCTTCATAGATGGCGCAAATAAAGTCTTTTGATTGCTCAATGCCTTTGTAACGGTGCATTATCTCACGAGCTGTCACCATGCATCCTTCCCGTTGCATAGCCTGACCGATATTAAACAAATCGATTTCTATTTGGTCTAAATAGGCATTGAGAGCTTTATTTTTCGATGCCAAGGGTTTTGCCCGGCCGCGGGCAGTTATCCATTGCTCCGGTTCTACTTCACGGTCACTCGTAAATTCAACGGATACACTATCAACCGTTATACGCACATATATAGGGGTGCGTCCGTTACGTCGCAGCCTGTTTTTACGGACGATAAATAGTATTGAAATCATTTTGGCTTATTTGAAATAATTAATGACAATTTTTTAGGCTATTTCCATCTCGACCTACTCCATACATCAATTTAGTTATCAGCACAATACATGACTTCGCGTGGAAATTTTTCAAGAAACGGATTTTCCACGAATCGTCCATGAGGGATGTATTTGAAATGCCTTCGGAGTGCATTCCAGAAGGGGTATGATAAGACAGGAAGATATAAAAGAAATCCCCGTAATCACTTGGATTACAGGGAAATTCATCGAAAAACAATTGATTTTCAGTGGAGGTGGCGGGAGTCGAACCCGCGTCCAAACAGGGAACCCGAAAGCTTTCTACACGCTTAGCCGCCACTTGATCCTTCTACCCCGGTCCGGCAGGCGGCCGCCTAACCGAGGTCCCAGTCCCTGAATTTCGCACGCCGGCCGGGACGGTCCGGCGCACTATCTCTAAATCGATGATACCCCGTATGGAAAGCGGTTAAAGAGCGGAACCACTCTCCGGGATACTCGTCGCCAAGCCTCCTTGGACCCGGCGATTAAGCTAACTTTCTCTGAAAATTAGGCAGCGAGTGCATAGCTGTTATTGCCATTTGTAAATCGAGCATCGGGATTAACGAGCCGCCACACAGCGCTCGGCGTGCTTACAATCAAACTCTGCCTGCTGTCAAAACCGGGCACCCCCGTTTTGCGAAACAAAGTCTCATGGAAACATTGCAAAGATAGTACAAATTTTCGGAATAATGCAGCCGCACCGGGAGAAATCGTCTATTCGGCTCCGCCCAAGGGCGTTGCGCCGGGGAATCCGGCCCCGGTTCACGCACTCGTCCGGCCCGGCAGGAAAAACTGCGCGCAACTGCATGAGCGTCTCCTTGCACCGCGACAGGTCGCCGCCGGGAAGGGTGGCTGAACCGGGCGCAGACAGGTCTCTGTTTGCGGAAAACTCCGCGATGCGCTTATGAGCCGGTCGGGCAACGGCCCGTTTTCCGTTTCGGGCCGGGCGCACCTGCATGAGCAGAGTATGAGAGCCGCAACGACACCCATGACAGCCCGAATCCCGCCGGACGGCATACCGCAGAGCCACTGTTTCCGGAGCTGTCCTATTCTTCCGAAAGCAGCTCGCGGAGCGTCTGCCGCAGCCGTTCGCCGTTAAGGGGTTTAGACAGGTATTCGCTGGCCCCGGCGTCGAGCGCCTTCTGCCGGTCGCGG
>OGHY01001163.1_pt1 | contig 12647 bp, 10 predicted proteins | sample 1571541 | NCBI WGS metagenome assembly OGHY01 (sample SAMEA2581943, study PRJEB24529) | metagenome | biome: Human gut stool | place: China | collected 2011
GTATAGATATAGGTATCTTCTCCTATTTCTACTTTTATCAATGGTTTCTCCCACATTTCACAAGGAACCATCATAGCTTCGCCGTTTCTATAATATTCTCCTTTTGTGTCATGAGTAGAAATCAATTGGTCAGCGTCGCCTACCGTTGTGATTTCTCCATTAGTATACGTTACACTTCCATAACCGATAAACGAAACTTTAGCGGTGTTCACTTCTCCATCTGTGTATCCTTCAAATTTCTGCAGTTCCCACCACATACGGGTCATTTTGTGTCTGAATACAAAATGTACATTCTTTGCTTCCACTTTCGCATTACTTGCCAATAAGTCACAGTCGAAGAGTTTTTCTTCGGTAGTTTGGTCTGTTAGGTTTATCTGTTCTGCTGTGAGGGGAGTCCATGCCAGCAGATCATAGCTTGTGCCATCCCATGTATAAGGTGTATCTTCAGTAGACATTTTTCCATTGGTTGTCACTTTGTAAGTTTTTACTGTTTCTCCCGCTTTCACACCTATCAGTTCGTCACCATCCCATGCGCTTTCTGTGGCTCTGCTCATCGTTTTTCCTACTTGAGCTGAGAAAGCAATGTCGCCTTTATCCAGCGAATTGGCAAATTCCGTTTCGTTCGTACATGAAACCGCTCCAAGACTTATGACTGCCATAAGCCCTAAATAGTATCTTTGTATTTTTATTAAATTCATAATTTTAATCTTTAGCAGTTACATTGTTATTCATTTTAATTCTGGTTCTATAAGTCCTTTATCAGAATCCGGTCCGTTAAAATCCCATCCGGGAATTGAACCGTTTGAAGAGATATCTCCGGTATTAGTTCCGGGTTGTACTTCTATTGATTTCTGATAAACCCTGACATAGTCTACATACATACTTTGGGGGAATACAGTGTCTGCTGTGGGATTACCACCGAATGTACCGCCTACCGCTACATTCAGAATAATGAAAAATGGATGATCGAATATCCATTCGCCATCTGTTACATCAGCGGCTTTCACTCTTTTGTAAAGTATATTATCCACAAAGAAGTCTATTTTGGATTCATCCCATTCTACGGCAAATACGTGGAAGTCTGTGTCAAAACGTTGGTCCTCATAGCCAAAAGTCTGTGTTATGGGATTTCCACCCGAATGTCCCGGAAAATGTAGAGCACTTGATACGATATTAGGTTGGTATCCTTTATTTTCCATAATATCTATTTCACCGCATTTTGGCCATACATCGGTGGCATAGTTTGCTCCTAACATCCAAAATGCAGGCCAAAGTCCCGGACCGTACGGAAGTTTCAGACGTGCTTCGAAACGTCCGTATCGTTGTTCGAACAGTCCTTCGGTCTTTATTCTGGCAGAAGAGTAAGCTATTCCGTCATAATTGTCGTTCAAAGCTGTTATTTTCAGACATCCTAAACCTTTGTGAGTCGTGTATGAAGCGTTTTCTACTCTGTCGGTATAGTTCTGAAGTTCCTGATTACCATATCCTGAAGCGCCTTTTTCATACGTCCACTTTGAAGGATCGGGTCTGTTGTCGGGAGTCGGTGTGTCAAATTCGTCCGACCACACCAATACCCATCGGGTGTTTTCTATCTCTTCTTCTTTCTCGCAACTTCCAAGTAACAGTGGCAAAGGAAGTATCAGCAAGCTAAGCAATATTGTTTTATATGGTTTCATAAGTTATCATTTTTAATAGAAATAAATATTGTCCAAAAGAATGTTCCTGGTGTTGTCATCACATGCCAATGCCAATTGTGGTATTAGTTTATTTTCTTTTTCAAGTTCCAGATCGAGTGACAACCACTGTTTTGATTTGAAATCAGGATATTTCTCCAATGTTATCGGATGCTTTATTTCCGTTGTTCCATAGTATATAGAGATTGTTATAATAGTGCTTTCACTTACTTCGTCCATGCATAATACATCCAGGTGGAGGTGAGTCTTTGACGAACAATCCGCAGTTTTGTTGAATACAATACCTACAAAGTTCAAACCGCTATACCGTGCTATATGATTATCACCGGTATCTATTTCCGTATATTCAGCTGTTGACCATTCCCATCTAGGATTCCAGTTTGCGGAAATCTTATTAGTATAAGAATCACTGAACAGAGATAACACTTCCGATTCGTCTCTCGTTGGTGTTGGAGCGAAATCGTAGCAATGTACCTTTATTTCGCCTTCAGCCTCCTTTAACGAGATAACGGCTTCTCCTGTTTTGTGCACGGTTATGTTACCATCATTTGTTACCGAAGCCACATTGGCGTCAGATGACTCGAATGTAAAATAATTAGGAGAGACCCGCATTTTACGGTTAATGCCGTTCGGAAGATTGATGGTCTCGGTCAGAGTTCCTATTGTCAGTTTTCCGGGAAAACCGGGAACCTCTATATCTTCTATTTTGGCATGAGCCAATGTACCGAGTTTTTCAAACTTGACCTCATCGAACCAGATGGTGTAGCCTTCGTCATTTACTGCACCGGCGGAGTAGTAGAATAATCCCTTTTCCGATAAAAGTTTTGCGGAATTAGGAATAGGGATGATAATCTTGCTCCAGTTTGTATTCAGTTGGACATCATTAACTTGAACCAGATATTCGGTAGTATCATAATTTCCTATTCCAACTTCAATAGCGGTAGCTACGGAAGACTTGGCATAAAAAGTCAGTGCGTCATATCCGGACAGGTTTCTGCCTGTAGCGGAATAGAAAGTACCTCCTGCCCAACTTCCCATAGGATCACTCGGATTGGGAACTTCTATTCGCATAGATGACGTGCCATCGTAGGTGGTTTCAGTATCCACCCCGAAATTAGTTACTTTTCCCCATGCCTGGTATTGCAGGTCGGATGCAAATTCATCGATAAAGACATCAGACAAGTTTGGGTAAGTTGCCAGCACATCCGTATTTATATCTCTCGTACATCCTGTCAACGAAAAGAGAACAGCGACAACAGAGAGCTTACATGATATATTGATTTTGTGATTCATAAAACTATCTTATTAATTAGTTCGTAGATTAGAAAATGCTGAATGAAATGTAGGTTCTTATTTCCCATTCGTTGCCACGACCTGCGCCTACAATATCTGTGCTTGGTTCAAAACCACCGGAACCGTCCGGTATATATCCGGCAACGTAACGAGGAGAATATTGATCTAATGTTCTGAAAGTACCTCTGATTCCTACGCGAGTGGATACTGGGCCCAACCATTTAGGCTTGGCGAGACTGGTCGAAAAGTCTAACATACATTGGAAAGGGAAAGTAAGGTTAAAATCCCTGTGATAGTCGTACGGTCCCCAGTCATTAAACTTCACCATTGCGTTCAGCCGCAGTTTCTTATAAATCATTTTGGCGTCTGCACCTACCCGCTTAACTAAACGGGTATCATCTCCGTTGGCTTGGGTAGTACCACAGTAGACACTTGATATGATACCAAAATCTCTTGATATTCTAGACGCTATTTTCAGGTTTGTTTCCCATAAATCATGAGCCGGTGCAGCTCCTCCGAAAGCAAAGGTAGAACGCCCGTTGGCAAGTATACCTATGGCTGCATCCTGTGAAGTGGGATGATGGCGGTAAATGAAACCAAGTGAAGCGGCAAACGGTGCATCTTCGTTATTGTCATTCTCCCAGTCGTACATCCAAGTAGCGGGTGTCGGGTCATAAGTCAGCAACAATTCTCCCGCTGTTGTCTCCCTGTTATCCCTAACAGCAAAAGGATCATCAATAATATTTCGTAATCTTCCGGGAGCATCGATTCCATTAGGCATTGGACCTACAAGCGGTTTCTGCCACAGGAAATTAGGGGCAATCTGGAAGTTGCCTATCTGATAAGTAAAACCGGCAAGGACGTTCGATTGATTTCCGCTACCGCTATCTTTTAGCCTCCATCCTGTTAAAGTCTGTGTGTAATCGGCTCCGCCACTGGCTACCAATCCCATTATCGCCCCCTGCGCATAGGCATTAAACTTTCCTCCGCTATATACCACTTTCATCTTCCCTCCGAATGTATCGGATGTTTTTATTACGTCGGAATATACGATAGCTTCTTTATTGTATTCTGTGGTAGCTTGAAATTCCCGTCCTACAAGCGTTGTTCCTGACCATAATCCGCCCGCTGTAATATTGAAACGTCCGAAATTTCTTTCCACCATAAGAGAGGCCCGTGTATTCTTGGGGCGGGGTATGGCGTAAGAAGTAGTCGTTCCTTCACGCTGGTCTATATCATAATGGAAAATACCTGCTACGTTATATTTACCTATATTCCGTTGGTATTTGACAAGCAGAGCCGGGTTTGCACCCCACCATAGTTCGGGACCGAAAGCAATTTTCAGCCCTTTGAAGTATTTCTTACCTTCAATTTCACTTCCGAAAGGAGCTTCGCCACCATAGATATCCATATTATCGCCGTAGCTCGCTTCTGGATACAATCCAAAGAAGTCTCCTTCGTATCCCCAATGATAGTGTCCCTTGCGGTAAAATGTTTTCAGATTAAAAAGTTTGCCATCCCAGTCAAAACTCGCACTATAAAGTCTTAAGCGTTCCAATGGACCCAGATCTACTACTTCTCCGCTTTCGTCCGTTATATATCTGGAGCGTCCTCTGTTCTCATAAAAGATTTCGTCTATCGGGTTCTCTGCCACATTTCCAAGAACATTTACAGTGACTTCCGCCTGTACATTCTCTGCCGGTTTTGAGGCTACGCCTACGTAGAACGATTCAGTATGGTCAAAGCCTTTAAAGCTGGGGAAACTTGTCGGATTCTTCGGCCTGGAACTTGGAGTGGTAGTATTCTTTGCTCCTGTATTGTAGGTAGTTATGTCACCTCTCAGTTCGCTCAGGCGTATTAGCTGAGTCTTTTCGCCTTGCAAGGCAGCTTTATCACTTCTGGAGGATAAAACGGCTGACATTACATTGATATCGGAAAGTTTGCTTATTATCGAAGAAGTGGTACTTCCGGGAGAATAAGGATTAATCTTGTGGACATCTTTCAGCACATAGTATGCGGCACGCGGGTAAAGTTCGTATATTCCCCTACTGTCAGGAGTTCCTTTTGCGCATATACCGAACCATTCTTCGTTCATATTGTTTTCACCGTTCACATAGTCAAATACATATCCGCCGTTGGCCCATGATGCATTGGTGTCATGTATGCTCAGGTTAGTATTTTGGCCGAATTTCCACCAACCGTCGGCAAATTGGAAAGTGAAACCTCCGAGTGAGTTATTGTTGTTGCCTAGTCCTGCCGCATTCAGATATATTTCAGTCCAATTCTTCAACAGAATGTCTGCTTGCTCTTTTTGTGCTTCACTTTGAGTTATGGCATTGAATGCATCGGATCCGAACTCTGTAAACAATACCGGTTTTCCATACTCCGCTTTTACCCTGCTGAACAAGTCGCCGAACGAGTCACCGCGATAGCAGTTGATTCCCAGAATGTCAACATCCTTACATTCTTTGGCTATAATATCAAGGAATAGAAGGTCACCGTTGCAAATGGCTATAGGAGCTGAAGCATTCATTTTCTTCATCTCGACAGTCGCTTCGTTGAACAGTTTATATAAGTGAACCGCTTGAATAGTGGATTTACGATCTTCTACCGGAATATCTTCCGTTTCTGCTCCTTGCCAGAATAAACCATAATTGTTTTCATTTCCAAGAAGATAGAGGAGTATTCCAGGAGTATTATTGTATTCCTTTACCAATTCTCTCGCCTCGTCGAGAAGTACTTTTTTTACTCTAGGGTCGGAATAGTCGGTGTTAGCCATCCATGCCCCGTCCAAAGCTACTCCATAGCGTCCGAAGGAGCTATATATCATTGTGTGAATACCATATTGTTCATAGATATATTTTACCCATCTGGGGGGAACGCCTATGTGTTGTCTGATAGCGTTTACACCCATGTTCTTCAATAAAGACATATCCGTATCGAGAGCAGCCTTGATTATATCGTCAGGCTTTGTCCATAAGGAATATGAATAATTGGTGCCGATTGGGAAGTAATCCCAGTTCATACCATTCACCATAAAAGACTTACCGTTCACAAGCAACTTGGAACCTGTTCTGTCGTTGACTAAGGAGACTTTTTCCTGTTGTGCCGAAAGGGGAATGGACAAAAGGATTAGCAAAGATAATAATATTACATTTTTCATGATAAGTAAAATAACAAATTAGCACTTTGTGAAAAGAAAGCGTCTGAGATTACAAACGTATGTTTCATAGTTTGCTTTGGATTTAGTAGTTTCTCTTGCCTCATAGATTAAATTTAAAAAGTATATACTCGATTAATTTCTCGGAGGACAAAGGTAGTATAGTATAAGGTATGGTGTATATACAAGTAAATAGTAAGAGTAAATAAATAAAAAGTTAATATGTTGATTATTAATTATATAGTGTTTGGTGGAGGTAAATAGTTTATGAAGTAAAATGGTTTGTTTGCTCTCTCTATTTTTGCATTTTACCCAATGAACGTACCGTCTCGGTGAATTCTTCCTTAGGAATTATTGCCTTGTTTCTGGTTTTTAAACGATTATTGTAAACCGTCTGCGGAGAGCAATGAAGAAATTCTGCAATCTTTATACTGTCGTTTATTCCGAGTCTGACAAGCGCATATATCCTCAACTCCGTGTTCAGGAGTTCGCCTTCTTTAAGCATTATCTTTTCTTCGGGACGCAGGAGAGAATTGAAGTCTTTTACAAAATCGGGATATACGTGTAGGAAAATGGCGTCGAAACTATGATAGAACTCCTTCAACTCACTTTGTACCATCGTAATGTTGGAAGTTAATGATTGGATATCGTCTATTTGACCGGCTTTAAGTTTTCTGCTGATATTCTTCCTGTATTCCTCAAGTTTGGTTATATAATTGGAGCATATTGAGAATACATATCCGATGTATTCTTCTTTCACATAATTGGACTCTAGTAATTGGTTATTGATCACTTTTAGCTTTTCATTTACTTCGCTAAGTTCTCCGTTCACTTCACCCAGCATTCGTTGGGCCTCAGAAAGTTCTCTGACGTGTGAATTAAGCAGTCGGTTACTTTCGTTCAGTTTTTTACGTGAACGGGACAGTTTTCTGAATTGGAAATAAATGAGTAGTATGGAGATGAGTAATACAATGGATAATATACTTGTGGTGTAGAGTGATTTACGCAATTTGCTTTCCTGTATTTTGTTCCTTTCGCGATAGGCCTGCTGTAGTTTATCCATAACGGTCGATATGTTTATTACGCGCACCCTGTTGGGATACAGCAATGCGGCTTTAAAGCAATAACTGATGTAAGTGTAGCCTCTGTCTATGTCTTCACGCAAATAGAGGATATTGGAAAGTTCCTCCAATGAAGCTATATCGCGGTTGCAGATTTTAATATCGGCTATGGCAGAATAAATAAGGTATTTTACGTAATTATCTTCATCACCTTCATTGTAAAACATGATAGCAAGCATATAAGAATTGATGGCATCCACCCGCGTGGACAATGATGACTTGTCTACTATATCTTTTAATTTTAATTTTATACTGTCTCCCTCTGCAGAACGGGGATATTCTCTATGTAGTGACGCGCAAAAACTATAATATGAAGGATGATCAGGAGTTATGTATTTCTTGGCTTCGTGCTTGAATTCCTTCTCAAGATTGTAATAAGAATTTGTCAGTTCCAGGCGGTTACCGATGAATTGCACCAAATGGGAGTATAGATAGATTTTTGTATCATAATACTGATACATATTTTCTTTACTTAATGAAGCTATATCTACATTCAATAATTCTTTCTCAGCCTCATTCAGTAGCCCCTGGGCTGTAAGAAGGAAAACTTTATGCAGTAGCCACTCCTGTTCTTTGTCCTTTCGGCCTAATACGTCGGCTATCTCTATATTATTGTTTACATAAACCATAGCCGAGTCCGCATTATAGACAAAATATTCATCATACAGCATTTTGTTAAGCCATAGTTTTTCTTCCGGTTTTAGAGGCATAGACTGTTTCTTACGCAGTTCTTCTATTTTATCTTCTTTCTCTAAAACGTACTTTTCACTGTTTGTCAATACGGAATCCAATCTGGAAAACAATTGTTCCATTTTTTTATTCTTGGAATAAACATTCCCGAAAGCAATAAACAGTAGGAACAATACTGATAATTTTCTGTATATAAAGGGATTCGTCATATTAAATACTTCTTTTTCTGATACTGTGACCAGCTTTCATATCATGTTCTTGAAACAGGTTGTCGATCTGCAAATATATATTCTTTTTTGATACTATATGGCAGGTAATAAGACTTTTGTTTCACTGCTTGCGAAATTAACATGTTTTTTTTCTATCTTTGCCGAAGATGGAAAAGTTTGAGTTACATATATTAGGGTGCGGTTCCGCTTTGCCCACTACACGACATTTTGCGACTTCACAAGTCGTCAATTTGCGTGAAAAATTATTTATGATTGATTGTGGGGAAGGGGCTCAGATGCAATTACGGCGTTCCCGGCTTAAATTTTCCCGTTTGAATCACATCTTTATCTCTCATCTGCACGGTGATCATTGCTTTGGACTCTTGGGGCTAATCTCTACATTCGGATTATTGGGGAGGACGGCCGATTTACATATTCATTCTCCTAAGGGGCTGGAAGAATTATTCGCGCCGATGCTAGCTTTTTTTTGTAAGACACTGACCTATAAAGTGTTTTTTCACGAATTTGAGACGAAAGAACCGACACAGATTTATGATGACCGTTCGGTGACTGTAACTACGATTCCTCTTAAACATCGAATTCCCTGTTGCGGATTCCTGTTTGAGGAGAAGCAACGTCCGAATCATATCATCAGGGAAATGGTGGATTTTTATAAAGTCCCGGTTTACGAACTGAACCGTATTAAGAACGGAGCGGATTTTGTTACTCCCGAAGGAGAAGTTATTCCCAATCAGCGTTTGACCCGTCCTTCGGCCCCGGCACGCAAATACGCTTATTGCTCTGATACAATCTATCGTCCGTCCATTGTGGAACAAATCAGCAATGTAGATTTGCTGTTCCATGAGGCTACTTTTGCACAAACGGAACAGGCACGGGCGAAAGAAACTTATCATACGACGGCTGCACAAGCTGCGCAAATCGCTTTGGATGCGAATGTAAAACAATTGGTTATCGGACATTTCTCTGCCCGATATGAAGATGAATCGGTTTTACTTAATGAAGCGTCCGCCATTTTTCCGCAGACAATTTTAGCGAAAGAAAATCTATGTATTGACGTTGACGGAGGAACTGTATATGAAAAGTAGTCGGTTGTTTTGGGGAGTAATAGTATGTATAATTTGCTTGGCTGCTTGTAAAAAGGAGAAACCTTTGTCTCCGATACCCGATTCTCTGTCTAATCTTCAGGAACTGTTTAATCCAGCCTATCGGATCAGTGCGGATAGTATTCGGCAGATTATTCGTGTCTATTTGAAAGACAATAAACAGGCTACTTATCAGAAGGAAGGTGATTTCTTATGGTTGAATGATTCATTAGTCTCCGATAAGCCGACCGTGCAGGCGGCGGACTCAATGTTGTATTGGCTGGAGAATATCTCGCGGCATGGGATTAATCCGAATCTTTATTCTGCGGATAGTATCCGTAGCGGGCTGCAGCAGATACGTACATTGCAATTGCAGGATGGAAAAACGATGAATAGTCTGTTGGCGGATTTGGAATATCAGTTAACGACCGCCTACCTTTCGTATGTGTGCCGGTTAAAGTTTGGTTTTCTACCTCCGGAGCGCAGATGGAATGATTCGATAGACCGTATTCCTCTGAAGCGTTGTGATATGAAATTTGCATTGTCGGCTCTTGATTCTTTGCGTGCCAATCCCACTGCCGCCTTTCATTGGGCGCAACCCTCTTCCCGTCTTTATAAGAAAATGCAGGAGGAATTGGTGCGCGTGAATGATTGGGGAAAGACGGATACTACGGATTATTACCGGGATCGTTTATTGCTGAATCTGGAACGGGAGCGTTGGCAGTATGCTCTGGATAAAGGGAAGAAATATGTGGTGGCAAATGTGGCGGCATTCATGCTGCAAGCCGTCAACGAGGAAGCAGACTCTATTTTGGAAATGCGCATTTGTGTGGGAAGTGTGAGGAATAAAACACCTTTGTTGTCCAGCAGAATCTACTATATGGAGCTGAATCCGTATTGGAATGTTCCTCAAAGTATTATCCGGAAAGAGATTATTCCTACTTATCGCAGGGATACAACTTACTTTACCCGTAACCGCATGAAGGTGTATGATAAGAATGGTATACAAGTCGATCCTCATAGTATCAAATGGGCGAGGTATGCGGGCAAGGGAGTACCTTATACTGTGAAACAGGATAATAAGACGGGAAATTCGTTGGGGCGTATCATTTTCCGTTTCCCAAATCCTTATTCCGTTTATTTGCACGATACTCCTTCCCGTTGGGCTTTCACGCGAAAGAACCGGGCGGTGAGCCATGGTTGTGTACGTCTTCAGAAAGCACTCGATTTTGCTTTCTTCTTATTAGAAGAACCGGATGAATTACTGGAAGACCGCATCCGCATTGCAATGGACCTCAAGCCGATAAGCGAGGAAGGAAAGAAGCTTCCTATCAGTGCGGCCTACCGTGAATTGAAACATTATAGTTTGGAGAAATATGTGCCTTTGTTTATAGATTATCAGACTGTTTATCTGTCTGCCGATAATAATTTGATGTATTGTGATGACATTTATAAGTATGATCCGTCTTTACTAAAGGCAATGACCGCTCTGGATTTGAAACCATAAATAAACATAGAGATACAAGAGATTATGACCCCTTATAACGAGCGCGAAGTTCTGAAGCTCCTCCAGGAGGAGAGTACGCAGCGACAAGGATTTGAAATGATTGTGGCGCAGTATAGCGAACAATTGTATTGGCAGATCCGTCGGCTGGTGCTGTCGCATGAGGATGCGAACGATCTCCTGCAAAATACTTTTATCAAGGCATGGACGAATATTGATTATTTCCGTGCTGAGGCGAAGTTGTCTACCTGGCTCTATCGTATTGCGTTGAATGAATGCCTCACTTTCCTGAATAGGCAACGTGCCGTCACTACCTTGGCCATTGATGATCCGGAAGCGGCGGTTGTGCAGAAACTGGAAAGCGACCCGTACTTTTCGGGTGATGAGGCGCAGTTGTGTTTGCAAAAGGCATTAATGACTTTACCGGAGAAACAGCGCATGGTGTTCAATCTGAAATACTATCAAGAAATGAAATATGAAGAAATGTCTGAAATCTTCGGTACCTCAGTCGGTGCTTTGAAAGCATCTTATCATCATGCAGTGAAGAAAATAGAGAAGTTTTTAGAAGACATTGATTAAACCTTTGGACTCGGACTATGTCTAAATCAAAGAGAGGAGAAAAACGAATGAAAGAAGAAGATATCCTATTGAAGAAACTTGGTAAGGAAGATTCCTTCAAAGTTCCTGGTGGTTACTTTGAGAACCTGACTTCAGAGGTGATGAATAAACTTCCTGAAAAAGAGAAAGTGGTTTTCAAGGAAGAACCTGTCAGTACATGGACAAGACTGAAACCATTGCTCTATATGGCAGCTATGTTTGTGGGGGCTGCCTTGATTATACGGGTGGCGTCGTCAGATCGTAAGTCTGTTGCAGATATTGATGTGGCGGTGACTGAGATAGAAACTGAAGTCATATCCGATGAAATGATTGATATGGCATTGGATCGTGCCATGTTGGATGATTATTCGTTGTATGTCTATCTGAGTGACGCGAGTGTAGAATGATTTATTAAAACTGATTGAATACGGAAAATGAAAAAATTAATTGCATTACTTGTTTTGTTGTGTGGCTTTATGCCCCTTCTTTGGGCTGCCGACGGATGTGAACAACATTTATCTCGCGAGGAATTCAGAACAAAACAAAAGGCATATATTATTGAACAAGCAAAACTGACTAAAGAAGAAGCTGCAAAGTTCTTTCCTATTTATTTTGAACTTCAGGATAAGAAGAAAAAATTGAATGATGAATCATGGAATCTGATGCGTAAAGGCAAGGATGATAAAACTACGGAAGCTCAATACAAAGAAATCAATGAGAAGATTGCTGAGAACCGTATTGCTGCCGACCAACTAGATAGAACCTATTTGGGCAAGTTCAATAAAATCCTTTCCAGCAAGAAGATCTTTCTTGTGCAACGGGCGGAAATGCGTTTCCATAGGGAAATGATCAAAGGTATGCACCGTAAGGGAGAAAGTAAAGATACAAAAAAAAAGTAAGTGAATAAACCAGACGCTCTGTCGGAGTGCGGACAGACGTTTCGTCTGTGGGAAATGAAGGCTCTGTTTTCGTAGGAATAGAGCCTTCATTTTTTTTCGGTATCAGGTTCATGCGAAACTATAATCCTTTTTTCTTGGCTTCGTTCCAAATGGCATCCATCTCTTCCAGGGTCATGTCTTTCAGATTCTTGCCTTCTTTGATGGTGTGCTCTTCCAGATAGTTGAAGCGGCGGATAAACTTCTGGTTGGTAAGTTCCAGTGCATTATCGGGATTGATTTTATAAAGGCGTGCCGCATTGATAAGACTGAACATGACATCGCCGAATTCTGCTTCCGCCTTATCCTTATCCATATTGGCTACTTCCTCCTGAAACTCA
>OGHY01001167.1_pt1 | contig 12623 bp, 10 predicted proteins | sample 1571541 | NCBI WGS metagenome assembly OGHY01 (sample SAMEA2581943, study PRJEB24529) | metagenome | biome: Human gut stool | place: China | collected 2011
AAAAGAATATGTCTGCTTCGCAGCCGCATTCTTTTCCTTTGCGCTCATTATATCATGATTTCGGATTTTTCTTTGCTCTTGTCTACTATGGCATTCAGTTTTCTGCATGGTTTTGCAATTACTAGTCCAATAAATAAACATATGCCAACATATACTAAAAGTGCAAGTATACATTTCCAGTAGTACCAGCTATATGTTCCACCTACACATTCTCTTAAAGCATCCATTGCATATGTGAATGGCAGGTACTTATAGATGGCCTGATATATGGCTGGAAGACACTGGATAGGGAAAGTACCTCCAGCACCAGCAACCTGGATAACCATTATTACTACAGCGGCTGCTTCACCGACATTTTCAAATGCTACAGTAAGGGAATAAGTTATCATAGTAAATACAAATGAAGTAAATGCAGCTGCAAACCAGAATTTGAATGGATGTATACATTGTATTCCTATAAAAAATAAATCCCCAAGTGTAATCAGTAATGCCTGTGCCTGTCCTATAAGGAAGAATGTAATGTATCTTCCAAAGAACGTTTCTACTGAATTTACTTTTATGCCATCAAAAGGATGAACCTTTACATGAATAATAGCTACTAATATAAGAGCCCCAACCCATATAGAAAGTACTGAATAGAATGGAGACATTGCTGAGCCATAATTCGTGATTGGATATAAATCTTCTGTTGTAATTGCAACTGGTGCTGATATAAACGATGCAAGCTCATCTGTGTTAAAAGATATGGCAGTCTGTAATAACGAGTATACTCCACTGTTTTTGAATTCCACAAGTTTATTAGTTGTTTCGTTTAAGTTATCTTCAATATTTCTGACCATGACAAGTGTATTGTTTATTGATTCACCCATCTGGCTTATTGATTTGTTAAAGTCATCAATGTTATATCCCATGTCATTATATATAGAGGAAATAGAATTCATATATCCACTCACCGCATCAATATCATGGGAAATTGTTGAAAACAAGGATGAATCTATAAGGGAACTCTGTCCTATAGTTTTGTTAAGTTCGTTAAGTATAGCGCGTTCACCTTCGAATGTACCTGAAATATCAGGACTTATACCTTTTGCTGTATCTGCACTGGTTTGTGCAGTAGTTATTATGTTTGATAGAGCAGAAAGTACATTGTCAAAAGTGACAACCTGTGTATTGATAACCTGGAACTTAGCTATAAGTATATCAATTAGTGAATTGTTCATAGAATCTGAACCAGACTCTAATGTGGAATCAGCTTTATTTTTGTTACCTATATTGTCGGCGACATCAGCAGATTTCATGATAGCTTCTGTTAATGTGCTGATGAATGTTGCATTAACCTGTTGTTGGACAGCGGTTTTTGCTTTATCTGTAATCTTTGGTGCTATGGCATTTTTTTTCTGGTTTGTATAGTATATTATTTCAGGGTGTGTCATATTATCAGCAAGAAAACTTACCATATCTTTAGAAAAATCCGCTGGCATGATAAGTGCTGCATAATAATCACCAGACCATACTCCTTCTATAGCTTCGTCAGTAGAATCTGTAAATACCCAGCCTATTGTATCGTTTGTTTTTAGTGCTTCAACAATGTTTGTGCTTATATTTATATCCATACCAGATATATTAATTCCGGTATCATCATATGCAACTGCAACTTTAATATTCGAAGTTGATTCAGGACCATATGGATCCCAGTTAGACAATATATTAAACCATGCATATAAAGAAGGAAGTACAGCAAGTCCCATAACGACTACCAGTGCCACTACATTACGTCCTATATGTTTACAGTCGTTTAAGAAGACTTTTATTATATTTTTCATTATCGGACAGCCTCCTTACTGGAATTATCAGGGTTAATTGTTATACAGACAGCGTTTGTCTTATTATCAACGCTTATTGTTACTTTGTTGTTGCCAGGTTTGTTGTCTATAACTATATTCTGGCAGTCAGATGATACTTTATCAGTTATAGTATTTTTTTCATTTATATCACTATCAAAATTATCAGATGTATCCTCTGTTATATTTTTTTTAACATGTTCAACAGGACTTACATAGTTCATGGCAATATCTTTGATTACTTTTGTTGTATCAATAAGTGCATCGCTATCAGAATTATCAATAATACCTTTCAGGTTTTCGCTCATATTGTAATCTTTATATTCTATTGCAATCAGGTATCCGCTTATTATGAATAACGAAGCAATCCACATTACTAGAAATATTACTTTTGAACTATTTACAACAAATAACAAAATAAGAAATATAATAGGGATGATAAGCATAGCGATTATTCCATATTTTATTCTGTCTTTATTACGCTTATGTTCTTTTTCATAATATAAGCGGATCATCTCAATTGAACTGTTAAGAACAGTCTGTTTATCAGCTTTTAACATGCTGCCTCCAATCTGTTAACTTGTATTTGGTTATTTACATCATCTTTGTATCATGCATACGATGGTGCATATAGTGGTTTAGCTTCATAAAAGGTTTTCTTATAAGTAATCCTAAGAATAAAGTACCGATTACAAAAATCATAAGCTGTCCCATGAGAATGAAGTAATCATATCGATAGAAACCACTGATACATTCTCTTATTGCATTAATAGCATAAGGGAATGGGAAATATATATATACATTTCTAAAGAACGATGGTAATAATTCAATAGGATATGTACCACTTGAACCTGCTATCTGTATAACTACAAGCACAACAGCTAAAGCCTTACCAACATCACCAAAGGATAGAGTAAGTGTATATATAAGCAATGTAAATGCGAAGCTGACTATTGAAGCAGTAAGCATAAATATACCTGGATGTACACAATATATCTTAAGAAGATATAAATCACCAAGAACTGTAATTATAGCCTGAATCTGTCCCATAAGCCAGAATATGAGGTATCTGCCGAAATATTTCTGCGTAAGTGTAGCATTCTTAAATTCATCAAGCTCGTCAGGAGATGTTTTAATAAGAGCTGTAAGTAAAAGTCCTCCAACCCATAGAGCCAGAGTTGTATAGAAAGGTGCTACAGCTGTACCATAGTTGACTGCTTTATATACATTCTGTGTTGTAACTTTTACTGGTGATGAAAAAAATTCACCATATTCAGAAGAATCTTTATCAAGCAGTTTCTGCATAATCTCATATTTACCATCTGCTTTTAATTCATCAAGTTCTTTATCTGCTTTATCAAGAGTGTTTTTAATATTGTTTATAAGGTTTGACATTGTGTCAAGAGTTATATTGACATTTGTAAGTGTACTATCAGCTCCATTAATAATAGTGCTTACTGATGTCAGATTATCAGATGCACTAATAAGTGAATTATATATAGAGCTTATAGATGTTTTAAACAGATTTCCAGCCTGGTTAACAGAACCGCTTACGCTTGTTTTTAATATATTATTGAGTGAGCTTATGCTTGTCTGGCATTGGGCAAGTACATTATCAAGATATATAAGTAAATCCTGCGGCTTAGTGTCAGACTGCATATACCAGTTTGTAAATGTTTCAAGAGTCTGTGTGGCGCCCTTTATAAGCTCCGGCATAAGATTAAGTGAGCTTATAAGACTATCATATAAAGCCTGGTTATAACCACCATTATTAAGATCTTCTTCCTTGAAATGTTCTAATACAGGCTTTAAAGTTGCTGCTAACTGCTCACTGGCATTAGAGGCGTTATTCATCTGGTTTATAAGATCATTAAGTGCTTTTACTATATCGTCTTTATTTACTGCAGAGCCGTTATTTTTAAATATTTCTATTTTTGCCCTTAAATCAGATATACCCTGTTCAAGTGATGAATTAATATCTATAAGCCGGTTAAGCGATACATTTATGTTGGAAATATACTGGTCAATAACATTATCAGCTGAAGCCTTTGAAGCATTAAGTCTTTCTTCTGACATATCACCCTGAATATCGTGTACAAGACTATCCGTTTTCTTTAAAGTCTCAGACAGTCCTATATTACTTTCATTGAATTGCTTTATAGCACTATCATATTCAGATATATTTTCACTGATATTTTTTAATTTATCGGATATATCAGATAAAACATTATTCTTCGTAAGTGAATCTGCATCTGTTGAATTAAGTATAGTAACCACAACTGTTTCAATAAATGTTTCATTAATAGTTTCCTGTAAAGTTGATTTTCCAGATTGAGTTATTTTACTTGCAATTGCATTCTTTTTAGCATTTTCATAGTATGTCACAGATGGTGTTTCCATGTTGTCATTAAGAAAATTAATCATAGAACGGGAAAAATTGTTTCCAATAATAATGGCAGCATAATATTTTCCGCTTTTTACACCATCTATAGTGCTTTCTTTATCCTTCGTAAAGGTCCATCCTAGTTTATCGTTTTCCCTAAGATTTTCTATGATACTTTCACCCATATTCTGTTTTTCTTTTCCCTCAGGAGTAAAACCTTCATCTTCAGAATATACAGCAATTTTTATAGATGAGGTGTTAGCATATGGATCCCAGTTTGAATAGATGTTAAACCATGCATATAAAGAAGGTATAATGCATAATCCCAGTGCTATAATAAGTGCAAACATATTTCTGCATATGCCCTTAACATCATGTTTAAATATACGTAAGATTGTATTCATTAGAATTCTCTCCAATAACCAAAATTTGTCATATTATTATACCACCACAGAAATATGAGTACAATATATATAAACTTAATATAAAATATAAAAAATTAAATTATTATAAAATATAAAATAAAACCAATATATTAGAGAACAAAACAAAAAACACATATTATAATTAAGTGAAAATTAAAAGTAACTGCTTAATTATAATATGTGCTTATTATTTTAGAGATTATTTAACTGCTTCAAGTGCCTGTGCAATATCTGCAATCAGATCCTTTTTATCTTCTAGTCCGCATGATATTCTTATTAAACCAGCAGGTACTCCTGCTTCCTTTAACTGTTCGTCATTCATCTGTCTATGTGTTGATGTAGCTGGGTTAAGACAGCATGTTCTCGCATCTGCGACATGTGTTTCAATAGCAGCAAGCTTTAAATTCTTTAAGAAATTCTCTGCTGCTTCTCTTCCACCATTTATTTCAAAAGATACTACTCCACATCCGCCGTCTGGCATATATTTTTTAGCAAGATCATAATATTTATTGCTTTTAAGACCTGGATAGTTGACGTATTTAACAGCTGGATGGTTTTCAAGAAATTCAGCAACTGCCTGTCCGTTTTGTACGTGTCTTGGCATTCTTACATGAAGCGATTCAAGTCCAAGATTAAGTATAAAAGCATTCTGAGGTGATTGTATACAGCCTAAATCCCTCATAAGCTGGGAAGTGCATTTTGTTATAAATGCACCTTCTTTGCCAAATTTTTCTGCATATGTTATGCCATGATAACTCTCATCAGGTGTACACAGACCTGGATACATATCTTTATGTGCCATCCAGTCAAAATTACCAGAGTCAACGATAGCACCACCAACAGCAGCTCCATGACCATCCATATATTTAGTTGTAGAATGTGTTACGATATCTGCACCCCATTCTATAGGTCTGCAGTTTACTGGAGTAGGAAATGTATTATCTACTATAAGTGGAACATTGTGTGCATGTGCCACTTTAGCAAATGTTTCAATATCAAGAACTGTAAGAGCAGGATTTGCAATAGTTTCACCAAACATAGCACGTGTATTATCTTTGAATGCAGCATTAAGTTCATCCTCTGTTGCATCAGGAGATACAAAAGTAACATCTATTCCCATTTTCTTAAGTGTAACTGATATAAGGTTGAAAGTACCGCCATATATTGACGATGAAGCAACAATATGACTTCCACATTCACATATGTTAAATAAAGCAAAGAAGTTAGCAGCCTGTCCTGATGATGTAAGCATTGCAGCTGTTCCACCTTCAAGTGCACATATTTTAGCAGCAACGTGATCATTTGTTGGGTTCTGCAATCTTGTATAGAAATATCCAGAAGCTTCAAGGTCAAAAAGCTTTCCCATATCTTCGCTTGTGTCATACTTAAAGGTAGTTGACTGAATGATAGGAATCTGGCGTGGTTCACCGTTCATCGGAGTATATCCGGCCTGAACACATTTTGTATTAATTGAATAGTCTTTCATATAGTCCTTTCTGATATGATATCTATCATATGTAATATTTTATTTCCCTATAATTCTACAGGAAAATAGGATAAAACGCAAATGATAAATTAATAATAATTTGTTATATCAGGGTCAAAAGTCCACAACTCCTAATTATTATCAGTTACATCAGTTTCATTATCAGTGATATTTATTTTATTATCTTTATTAATGTTGTAATCGTTGTTTTCTTTATTATCTTTATTATCCATACTGGCTTCTTCAGATTTTTTTCTGACCTCTGCCTTTAATTTTTCTGATTTGAATTTAAACATTAAAAGTCCTATTGGAAAAGGCATAACACATATAATAAATAATAATGCGATTATAATTATTACTTTTTCAGGCGAAATCATTGTTTTCCTCCTGCTTCTTTACTTTTACAATCTGTTATATATTTAATAAGTAATATGCAGCCGACCATAAGTATAATACCTATTATAAGAGATATTACAGCATTACGTAAAAATCCGGCTATAATGTAGGTTATAAGTGAAACAGCAGCTACAACAATAACATAAGGAAGCTGTGTAGATACATGATTCATATGATTGCACTGTGCTCCGGCAGATGCCATAATAGTTGTATCTGATATAGGTGAACAGTGGTCACCACATACTGCTCCAGCCATACATGCTGATATTGATATGATCATCATAGTCTTATCTGTACCTGCAAATGTTCCAACAACAATAGGAATAAGTATTCCGAATGTTCCCCAGCTTGTACCTGTTGCAAATGCAAGGAATATAGCTACAATAAATATAATAGCAGGAAGAAAATTAAGGAATCCTACAGACAATCCTCCAACAAGTCCTGCAACATATTCTTTAACACCAAGGCTGTCAGTTGTTGCTTTAAGTGTCCATGCAAATGTTAATATGAGAATAGCAGGAACCATAGCTTTAAAACCTTCAGGAATACATGAGAAACAATCATTGAAGGTAAGTATTTTTCTTACTACATAGAATAATATTGTAAGCATCATGGCAAAAAAGCTTCCCATCATAAGGCCAAAGGACGCATCACAGTTAGAAAATGCGGTAACAAATGGAGTTCCATCAAAGAATCCGCCTGTGTATATCATTCCAATAACACAGCATATAATAAGGCTTATTATAGGAAATACAAGATCAATAACCTTTCCGTTTCCTCTTATTACTTCTTCATTGGATACATTAGCATAAGGTCTGTCTGCAGTTGTAAATAAATCTCCCTTTGCAGCGTTATCTTCATGTGTTTTCATAGGTCCGAAATCAACTTTTAATATAACAAAGCAAAGCAGGGCAACTATCGTAAGAAGTGCGTAATAATTATAAGGTATACACTGCATAAAAATAGCAAAGCCGTCTTCATTTTCGACAAAGCCTGTTACTGCGGCTGCCCATGAAGATATAGGCGCAATTATGCATATAGGTGCGGCTGTTGCATCTATTATGTATGCCAGCTTTGCCCTTGACACATTATGTCCATCAGTTACCGGACGCATAACACTTCCTACTGTAAGACAATTAAAATAATCATCTATAAATATAAGCATTCCAAGGAATACGGAAGTAAGCTCTGCACCTATTCTTGTTTTTATCCTCTTAGAGGCCCATTCTCCAAATGCCTTTGAACCACCTGCTTTATTCATCATACTTACCATAATTCCAAGTATAATGAGGAAAATTAGTATACCTATATTTGATGGATTTGATAAAACACCAAGTAAGCCATCGTCAAATACATGAAGTATAGATGTTTCAAGGCTAAAATGTGCAGTAAATAAACCACCATATAATAAACCACCGATAATAATACCAATAAAAAGTGAACTATATACTTCTTTTGTTATAAGTGCAAGTATTATGGCAGCTAAAGGTGGTATCAGAGCCCAGAAAGTTGCATATAGCTCTGGTACATATTCAGTTATTGTATTCATTTAATTTCTCCGTTCTATTGCAGTTTATAGAATATAAAATTCATATTTATATTTATTGTTCCCTGAAAGTTATAGTTTTGTTAGCAGCGTCCATGCTTTCAACTATTGCAAGTGATTCAAGCTGGTACCCTTTTTCACGTATTATTTTACCACCCTGCTGGAATCCTTTTTCTATTGCTATACCTATTCCCTCTACAGTTGCACCAGCGCTTTCAACAAGCTCTGTAAGACCAAGAAGTGCACAACCGTTAGCAAGGAAATCATCTATTACAAGAATATGATCTTCTGGTGATAAGAATTTTTTAGATACAATCACATCATATACTTTGCCATGTGTAAATGATTGTATTTTAGTACTAAAATTATTATCATCAAGATTGATACTTTTTGATTTTTTTGCAAAAACAACAGGAACATCGAATTCTCTTGCGACTATGGCTGCAATACCAATTCCACTTGCTTCTATTGTAAGAATTTTATTTATTTTTTTGTCTGCAAAAAGGCGTTTCCACTCCTTTGCCATTTCCTCAAAAAGTCCGATGTCCATCTGATGATTAATAAAGCTGTCAACCTTAAGAACATTACCTTCTCTTATAATTCCATCTTTTCTTATTCTGTCTTCTAATAGTTTCATGATTACGTTTCCTTTTCTTAGTTATATAACTGATATCGTAGCTTGCTTATTTGATAAAATATTTTATCACATTAATGAATCCTTGTAAATTTAATATTTTTGAATATATAAAGACCTTTGCCAATGGTATCATATAATATAAAAAATATATATATGGATTTTAAAGTGTAATTGATAGCAAAATGGAAAGATATTAATTTTATGTACTTTTTAATCATTTTATAAACCATTTTAGTACATGTTAAATAATGTCTTTCCATTTAAAAAATATTTATACTGATTTTTTTCTGCCTGTTAAAAGGGCTATAAGGTATATAGCAGTAACAAATAAAACAGCAAGGCACATCCACCCAATCAGAATAGCTCCCATTCCGATACTTAAAGTGAAAAATGCGTGGGTCATGGCTGCAAATACAGCTTCACCAATACCAGATTTTTTTTCAAGAACCTCAAAAGCTTTTCCTATACCTTTTCTACTGGCTCTTCCAACAGAAAATTCACATATAAGAATCGGCAGTCCCAGTCTTTCATAAATAAATAATTCCTTTTTTGTTATTTTAAATTTACTATATATAAAATAAGGGTATCCTTTAGGATACCCTGTTATTAAGAGCGCGAGACGGGGATCGAACCCGCGACCCCCTCCTTGGCAAGGAGGTGCTCCACCACTGAGCCACTCGCGCATATTATATTTAATGTTCTTAAAAACAATAGCTTTAGCGAACACAAGCACTATAATACATATTTAATCATAATATGTCAAGTGGTTTTTTGAAATTTTATCTATTTTGTCTATTTTCGTTTTATCTGCTTTATTTGTTAACCGTTTTTCGTAAATTGTTTTTGGATTTTCAGTTTACTTTCTTTACAGTTTTATTATAAAATGAATGTCAGTAGGATTTTTTTGTTATACATTGCTGTAATACATCTGATAATTCTTTCGTATTTTTGACTAATATTTCTGCACCACATTTTTTTAAGGTTTCACGACTCCTGAATCCCCATGTTACAGCTATTCCAGTTACGCCTGCATTTTTTGCGGTAGCTACATCAACATCAGAATCTCCAACATATATTACATTTTTAAGATCAATGTTCTGTTCTTTTGCACACATAAAAAGGGCATCAGGCGCAGGTTTTTTTGGTATATTTTCTTTAGCACCTATTGCAATATCAATTACATTATCAAAATATATATTACAGAGTTTGGTTACAGCATATTGGGCTTTATTTGACAGGACAGCTGTCTTATATCCGTTTGCTTTTACTTTTTTTAGCATGTTTATAACTCCAGGATAAGTTTTTGTTTTATCATTACAATGTAATCCATAATATGTTTTAAAACATTCAAATGTTTTATCTGTTATATCTTTAGTTGTATTGGCTGGAACACTTCGTTCAATTAAAAGCCGTATGCCATTACCAACGAAATTTCTTACTTCTTCTATACTTCTTTCTGGTAATCTGTTGGTTTTAAGCGCATAGTTAACAGAATCACATAAATCTTCAAGTGTGTTTAATAATGTTCCATCAAGATCAAAAATCACCATTTTATTCATTAGAACTATCTCCTTATAAAAAATTTATAAGACATCTTCTTAATAATACATCTTTATATTTTATTATCAATATTATGCTGTGAGTGTCAAGTTAAAAAGTTGTACTAATAGTCAATCGTAAATAGTTAATACTTGCATTATGCAAACAAATGTTCTATTATATAAATACAAACAAATGTTCTTGCACTTATTTAGGAGTTGTTGAATATATGATAATAAAAGATAATCTTAGTATTATGGAAAAACTTGAAATATTGTCTGATGCTGCAAAATATGATGTGTCTTGTTCTTCAAGCGGTGTAGAAAGAAATAACAACAAAAAAGGTATTGGGAATTCCAGGGCATGTGGCATATGCCATAGTTTTAGTGCAGATGGAAGGTGTATATCATTATTAAAAATCCTTCTGACTAACGAATGTATTTATAATTGTAAGTACTGTATAAACAGGGCTTCTAATGATGTTGTAAGAGCAACATTTACGCCTGAAGAGATATGTGAACTTACTGTTCAGTTTTATAAAAGAAATTATATAGAAGGACTATTCTTAAGCTCAGGAATAATCCAGACGCCTGATGAAACTATGAAAAGAATGCTTAAAACTGTTATTATTCTTAGAACAAAGTATAATTTTGGTGGTTATATTCATATGAAAGCTATACCTGGTGCCAGTGAAGAACTTATTAAGCTTGCTGGTTATTATGTAGACAGAATGAGTGTTAATTTAGAGCTTCCTACAAATGCCGCTCTTAAAAAATTAGCACCATCTAAGTCAAGAGATAATATATTAAAGCCAATGCGTATGATTCAGCATGAGATTAATTCAAATATGAATCTGATTGGTGTTAAGAAAAAGCCTTTGGAAGAGATAAGATATAAAGAAACGGGAATATATTTACAGGATAATTATATTAAAGATTCTGATGCTATTCCTACAAGGTACAAAAAACCAGTTTTTGTACCAGCTGGACAAAGTACACAGATGATTATTGGTGCAACTGATGAAACTGATTATCATCTTGTCACTATAGCAGAGGCTTTATACAACCAATATAGTTTAAAAAGAGTTTTCTATTCTGCTTTTGTTAATGTAAATATGGACGCTGATTTGCCACTTCAGCCTGATGGGACTGGAGTTCCTCTGCTAAGAGAGCATCGTTTATATCAGGCTGATTGGCTTATGAGATTTTATGGATTTAAAGCTTCTGAATTATTATCTGAAAAGCATCCTAATTTTAATTCCATGCTTGATCCTAAGTGTGACTGGGCTTTACGAAACCTTGGGATTTTTCCAGTCGAAGTTAATAAAGCTGATTATAATATGTTACTTCGTGTTCCAGGGATTGGAGTTAAATCTGCTAAAAGAATACTATATGCCAGAAAACATGTAAAGCTGGATTTTAATGATTTAAAAAAAATAGGTGTTGTTTTAAAAAGAGCCATATACTTCATAACATGTAATGGACATATGATGTATAACATTAAAATAGATCAGGATTATATAACCAATTGTATTATTGATTCTAAAGACCTGAGAAAAATATATGATTTAGAACATCATAACACTTATAAGCAGCTGTCTTTTTTTGATGACAATTATAATTATAAGATATAATAAGCGTAAAGAAAAAGGATTATATTTATATGAGTGGTTTTAATACTTTAATTAATATATTTATTTGTGAAGATAGTATAGATGGTATATTTACGGCTATATATATGGCATGGGAAGAAGGAACAAGTCATACAGATATAAGTTGTATTTTTGATGCGAAGAATTCTAATTATTCTTTTTTTGAAACATATACTTATGTAAAAGCAGATTACAATATTAGTAATAAAGTAATACGTTCAATACAACAAAAACTGGGTGATTATGTATATAGTATTATTTTCAGAGTTATAAATTCCAATGAGCCATCTAAAGCTTCTGTAGTATATCATAGCTTACAGAAACTTTTTAAACACGGAAAAGAATATATTAATAATATACATGATAAATTCATATATGATTTATTTAAGATTGATAGGAAAGTTTCTAATGAAGCTGCGTTTTATAGGGAGATAATAAGATTTAATGAAAATGCTTCTGGATTACTTCTTGCAAGAATTGAGCCTGATAATAACATAATATATATGTTGACGGATCATTTTGCTGACAGACTTCATTGTGAGGATTTTGTTATATACGATATTAAAAGAAATTTTTGCTATATTCATACAGCAAATGGAAAGAACATGTTTTATAATGATTCTGACTCAGGTTTATATAATAAGATAAATTCATATTCAGATTATGATATTAAATGTCAGAAGCTTTGGAAAAGCTTTTTTAATTCAATTGCTATTAAA
>OGHY01001185.1_pt1 | contig 12475 bp, 10 predicted proteins | sample 1571541 | NCBI WGS metagenome assembly OGHY01 (sample SAMEA2581943, study PRJEB24529) | metagenome | biome: Human gut stool | place: China | collected 2011
TGAAATTTTCAATGATAACATCATGTGCAAGCATGTGGTTATGTCGTGTAAGCTTCACTATATTCTTATGCCGTGTATATGGTTTTGGTCCTATTGCTGTATGGATTGGAATGTTTGCCGACTGGACTGTACGCGGTATAATATTCACAATTCGCTTTCATTCACGCAGATGGCTTAACCACCATATAATTGATTAATATTAATAAATTGGATTAACGATAAAAAACGCATGCCAGATTGAAAAAATCGGACATGCGTTTTATTATTTTGTTATAAATTATAATATTGTATTGTAAACCATATTGTTACAATCATCCATTATCCTAGAATCCCTTACAGTTACCCTTAAGAGTTGCTCCTGTAATATTAACTTTTCCATTAATATTAGTACAATCCTCAATAATAGCCTTGCCAAATGTTACTTTATAACCAAGTGCAGATGGTTTTCCTGTAAGTGGCCAGTGATAATTATTACCCTTATTAGAATCTGAAATACAATTCTTCATTGTTACAACACCACTCTGGTTGTTTCTATCGAAACCATTAGCATAATTACCTTTAGCAGTACAGCCTATAAGCTTATGGTTAAGAGGATCAAGGTGAGCTGCCTTTCCTGGTGTTTTATTATCTACACCACCCATCTTAAATCCATTACCATCACCATATATTCCATCACAGTATCCATTGTAGTTAGCCTGACAGTTTACAAGTGTTACTGCTCCATGAGCTGCATAACAATCCCAGCCATCATCACTATTGTATTCAGCTACACAGTTTTCAAAATAATTGCCTTCACCTGAATGAAGTTTTACTGCAAAACCATCAGCATTCTCACCCTTAGCATCTGCATTATGATGAGACTTGCAATTATAAAACTTGTTATTAGCTCCTCCGTTGCTTACCTGAAAACCTGCATCTTCATTATAACAGCATGTTACATACTTTAATGTATTATTAGAACCTGAAATAAAGATTCCATTATCAGAAGCATTCTTAACTGTAATGTTAGAAAGTGTGCTTCCATTACCTGATAATGTAATTCCTCTTCCTGAACTTCCGCTTGTCTGTGAGAAATCTATTGTTGCATTATTCTTTCCTGTAAGATTAACACCTGCTGGAAGTGAAACAGCTCCGGACTTAACTGTTCCATCAATAACTACTGTCTGTCCTGACTTAGCCTTCTTAAGTGCATCTGCTAAAGACATTCCACCTGCCTTAACCACATAATCACCTGATACAGATGAACCTGATGATGTACCTGATGAGCTGCTTCCTGATGAAGAACTGCCCGAACCTGATGAACTTCCTGATGAAGAACCAGATGATGAGCTGCCCTTAGAATCAACCTGAACCTTATAAATGTTGATTCCACTGTTCTCTGAATACAGATATATGTATCCCTTAGAACCTGAATATGAATATGTTCCTAAAGAAGCTGTCTTATTAGCTGCAATAGTTCCAAGCTTCTTTCCATTAGAATCAGCCACAATTAAATTACGGGTAGAACTTCCACTGCTTCTTAACACTACCTTTATTGTATCAGAACCTGACACCGGTACTTTAACTGAACGGTATGATGTAGTGCCTGTACCAGAAAGAGCCAGACAATATGTATATGCTGTACCATCTACTGTTACAGATTCAGCCTTAACATTCATAGTCTTACTGCTTGTTGCCATAAGACCAAGTCCGTCTACTGTAGTACTTGCTTTAATAGTTCCTAACTTCTTAAAATTAGAATTCTTGAAATTCCATGAATTCTGTGTTGCCGCATTAGCTGACAACACCGGAGCTGCTGTAAAACATACTAATAATACTGCAACAACAGCTGCAAAAACCCTTCTTGCCTTCTTAATCATGATTAACCTCCCAAACATTATAGATTAAATAGCAAAAGAGGCGTTATTTTGCTAGCAGTGTCCTATATCATGCAAAATAAATCGCCTCTGTTGCTAAAAATACCACAATATGGATAAAAATGAAATGGCTTAAAATTACAAAGATTTACGCAAGCGTTTGTGCATTTTGTATAGTTAGTTCTGAAATATACCGTTTTCTTAATACATTTTTACTTAAGAACTGATTTATTGTCACTTACCTTGATGTGAAAGTGGTTATCCTATGTAAAATATTTGATTCCTTTAAGAGGATATGGTCAACATTTTTATGGACGTAAAAATGTATTTTGCCACACTTTTATGTACGAATTTTTGTGTTGCATTACATTTTTCCGCACGAACTTTTATATTATATCACATTTTTCTGCATGAACTTTTCTGAATCCACTCATCTGGCATCTCAAAATGCTGGTAATCTTTTGCATGTTCCCAGTCGCCGCCCCACTCAAATCCATGTTCTGCAAACACCTTATAGCACAAATCGTCATGGTCGATTTTGTGTGGAAATTCAATGCTTCTGTCTGTATACTTTTCAGCATTGGCAGGCTCTACATTTTTTCTGCCATCAACATATTTCACATAAGGATTATAAAGCGTGTTGATGTCAACCGCCAGCCCTAACGCATGCTTTGACAGCTTCGTTGAATAGGAAATGTATCTGAAATTAAACGCTGAAGAATTATTATCCCTCATCGACTTCTCATCATCAGCATCATATTCGTCAATAAGTCTGATTTTTTCAATCTCATAACCAGCCTCGTAAAACTGCTTAAATATATCAAGCACATCATCAGCAATCAGCCTGTTCACAACCAGCTCACCTATGTGCGTTTCCCCATCAAATCCGACATGCAAAACTTTAAGATACCGCAAATCTTCTCTTGTAACGGTGCAGTTGTCCTTAAATGATTTCCCCTGCATTTTGGCAAATATGTCGTCTGGAATTGGTGATTTGGTAAATGGTTGGGTGTTCATGTGTGTGCTCCTCTGTTTTTTATATCTGATATTCACATTCTGTTATCCTGCAATTCTTACATATGCAGAATGCAGGCTTCTATTTTTGTTCTTTGGCTTGCCTTTGGCGGTGTGATTTTAACAAATCCTTTGGGTGTCTTTGCATTTGCAACAAAAGAATAGTAACTGTGTTGGAGTTGATTGCGTAATACCTATAAGTATTACTTACTCTCTCAACATCTTTCCTGCAAATGGCGTTATTTGACTATCATATTAATTTACACTGCTCTCAAACTAAGTTTGAGGCAGATAGAGAGATTGAAAAGTTTGACTATCATATGAATTTACACTACTCTCAAACTTACTCTATATACTGATAAATCAGACATAAGTTTGACTATCATATGAATTTACACTACTCTCAAACTTGTCAATACTGTTGTACACCGTCTTGACGGTTTGACTATCATATGAATTTACACTACTCTCAAACCATCTTGCTTTTATTGCTTCAGAATTCTTGGTTTGACTATCATATGAATTTACACTACTCTCAAACTCTCCGTTTAAATTATGTGTTTTGCAGAATGTTTGACTATCATATGAATTTACACTACTCTCAAACCATTCGCAACCAACAGGCTGACACCGCTATGTTTGACTATCATATGAATTTACACTACTCTCAAACGTTCGTTGTCTGCGGTTCGTGTGACTACTTGTTTGACTATCATATGAATTTACACTACTCTCAAACACACCTTTTAAATTATGCGTCTTACAGAAGTTTGACTATCATATGAATTTACACTACTCTCAAACTAAAAGCTCCGGTGTAAGGAAGTCCATCTGGTTTGACTATCATATGAATTTACACTACTCTCAAACCGGATTCACATTCTCGTTTTGGGATATATTGTTTGACTATCATATGAATTTACACTACTCTCAAACCATCAGATGTCACAATATCATCAAGAGTATGTTTGACTATCATATGAATTTACACTACTCTCAAACACAGACAATGGGTGCTGACTATTACCCAACGTTTGACTATCATATGAATTTACACTACTCTCAAACTATATACATAGTGCAATATCATTTTCTCTTGTTTGACTATCATATGAATTTACACTACTCTCAAACGTATGCAAGATATAACCGCCATATTCCATCGTTTGACTATCATATGAATTTACACTACTCTCAAACTGACCTTTTATAGTACCTATAATTTTTGGGGTTTGACTATCATATGAATTTACACTACTCTCAAACGGTCGTCCATTAACTGCTCGAAATATTCAAGTTTGACTATCATATGAATTTACACTACTCTCAAACCTATATCCGCCGTTAATGAATTAGCTTTAAGTTTGACTATCATATGAATTTACACTACTCTCAAACTTGACGGTAGATATTTAGAAGTATCTTATTGTTTGACTATCATATGAATTTACACTACTCTCAAACCAGCCAACACCACCGATTAACGCAAAAATTGTTTGACTATCATATGAATTTACACTACTCTCAAACATAGACTGTGGGCGTTCTGTAGCATTTTGTGTTTGACTATCATATGAATTTACACTACTCTCAAACATGATTTTGACACTAATAGTACTGTTATGAGTTTGACTATCATATGAATTTACACTACTCTCAAACAGTAATTATTAGAAAACTTTCCTTGTTTAAGTTTGACTATCATATGAATTTACACTACTCTCAAACACCAGTTTCATCACGATTACATAAATAAAAGTTTGACTATCATATGAATTTACACTACTCTCAAACTAGTAGTACCAGTGCCTAGTGTCTTGTTAAGTTTGACTATCATATGAATTTACACTACTCTCAAACCTCAAATCCAATTCTCACCGAGTAAACATGTTCCTACATAACATGGGTACATTCATATGATAATATTTTTATTCTAACTTTTATTAATAACACACATATCTTTATCTATAATGGTTACTCTTTCCTCCTCAATAATATCATTATTATCATGGTTTTCAATTAGCAATAAGTATATTTTTTCATAAAACATTTTCTTATATAGCATATTTAATTCATCTTTTGTAAAATATGATTTCATGTTGACTAAAACAAATACTTTCTTACCAAACACTTCACTAATTACACATATGTAATCAATCAGTTTTTCCAATAAATTCTCAGGATTAGTCTCGAATTTAACATCCAACTGTTTAAAAAGGTCAGTAACATTTCCTTCTTGATTACATTGCAATAAATATGGCATATTATCCATTACATTAGATACCATGCTCAACATAGATGAATATAATATTCTCCATTCATTCATCATTTCGCTCTCAGCTACACTCTTTTCCATAACAGAATACAGTTTTGTTAAAACTCTTTTTTGATTAAGGTCTGTGGCAAATGGATCTATTATCAATTCTAATTTTTTTGAAAATGGTAATATTTCTCCATTATCTGATAAAATCCAGCCTGAATCATTATCTGAAAGCTGTTCTTTCAATTCACTGACAAAATCTGTGAATTTTTCCTGTTTCTCTAATATTAAGACAGCAACCCTCCCTTCTTCTAATTCTATTGGGCATTCAAATTGTTCTTTTACAATCTTCACAATACTATTAACCTCCTATCATCATCCAATGTAGAATTAGTATTTTCTCCTACTATTATCTCCATTTTTGAATATTGTTTCTCAGTAAGTGTTAATATCTGCACCAATCCCTGCGGTGGCTTATTCTTCTTTACATTAGAGACAATTCCATCAACAACAGTAGCATTCAAAGCTAGCTTACAGTATATAGATTCTTGCATCATCAGAAAACCGCTTTTAATTAAAAATTTCCTAAATTTATTATATTCTCTTATCTGAGATGATGATAAGACGGGTAAATCAAACATTACTATTACTCTCATATATCTATAACTCATTAGAATAAAACCTTATTAAAGACACATCATTATCATTAATAGCATCAAATACACTTTTACAATATATTTTTATTGCATTTACAACATAGTTTCTTTTTCCATCAATTGTAACCTCCTGATTAAGTATATTGACAAGTTGTAATTTTTCTTCTTTCTCAAGCTTTTCTGGTTTCATTTCATATACTTTTCTATCGACAAGTATTCTGAATGGCTCCATTAAGTCTGAACCGAGGTTAAACTGATTAAACATATTATCATGAAACAATCCCAACTGTGTAATATAACCATTAGATACTATTTCTCTGTTGAAAGTTGATAATATTATTCCATATCCATAATTCAATGCTGCATTAATAGGTATATCTAAACTCCTTGAAAAATCCATGCCAAACACTGCGTTAAAATATACCTTTGCAGCATGACCTTCTCGATTAGTTGTATCTCCTGGCTGAATCTCCTTTATATATTCAGCCAGCATTACATTTTCTTTTTTACCTAAATCTTCTAAAAATCTTTGTTGATTTCTAATTTTTTCAGAAACTATTTCTGTCCACATCATTTTCTTAATTTCAGCAGTCCACCCAACCTGTTGCCTTACTTTTGCACTTGTATCATGGCTTCCATAGTAGCTTACTAATTCTGATGACGGATTTCTTTTTTCATCACAAAATATAACTTTTATTTTTCTCTTAGTAAGTTCACTAAGAAGCCCGGCAGTCAGAGATACAGCTGTTGATTCTACTATAAGCATTGATATTTCGCTCAAATGTATCTTAGTTATCTCTGACTGTCTGACTATCATGTACTCCATTTTGTACTCAAGCTTAGCACTATTAGATATGACTACTATACGCCAGCTCATATCTTAAGCAGGTCTATTTCCTGCCTAAACAATCCTGTAACCGACTGATTAACCATTATCACATTATTGCTTGATGAGATTATTTTATTTTTCTGAATTGATCCTGTTGAACTTGCTTCTTTTATAATACTCAAATCCGCAACAATTGGTTTACATTGAAATAAATGTAATATTTCATTTAAAACTACACATTGAATTTCTACTGATAATTGTTCAAATAATTCTTTTTTTGTTTTTAATTTGTCAACCGGATTAGCTGGTCTTTTGCTATATATTGTGTTAGTTAATTTATCAATAAACATATCATAAATTCTTATATTACTCTCCTTTGTTAAAGCATCATACTCTGTAATTGGAAGATTTTGTTTCTTATCTTTCCTTTGAGAATTCTTTTGAATATATTTCTCAAGCTTCTTTAAATATCTTTCTTGTTCTTGCGATACAATTAACTGAACAGCACATTGTAATTTTAACTGCTTTCCTGTAGAGCCTCTAAGTAACACAGGAAAATCGTCTATGATCAAATATGCATTTTTCCGTATCTGAGATATCACTACCTTTGGATTCTTTAATCCATACACATTCTCAAAATATTCCATACAACTATTTGAATCATTTAAAAACTGATTTTTCATGAATAAAGGTACGGACTCTATACTTCTTTGTTTATTTCCCTTTTTATCTTCTGATTCGATAAGTGTAAAAAATGCTGGTGTTATCGATTTGTATCCTCCATATATGTTTACATCTCGTCCCTTTTTTACTGGCATACTTGCATTTTCATCTTTACTTACTAACTGTTGATTAAACAATCCACCTTTATTAGTTATAACCTGCTGTGTATATTGTATATCTCTCTTGTTTATATTTTTTAATACAACCTTTAGTGTTCCATCATTACCCCTTTTCCATATAACTTTGTCATTCTTAATAAGGTCATAATTAAACATTTGATTAAGACTATATTCAGCATTTCTATTCTTCTTTAACCATTGTAATGGATTGTTAGTGAATTTTTCATAATATACATTTCCTACAACTATATTAAGATAAGCATCTTTTGCATGATGATAGTCATTTAAAGAACGCACTTTAGTTATCTTAACATTATCCATATTCTTGAAATCTGAAACCAGATTAGCCTTCACATATGCAACTTTTGAATTCGGATACATTCTATTAAATAATCCAATTACAATTTTACTTGACTGCCTTGCTTCAACCAATTGTCTATTAATAAAACTTGCAAGTTCTTCATCAGTAAGTGAATCTTTTCTCATCAATCTATAATACTTTTCTTGTGAGATAAAACCTTTATTTAATAATTCCTTCCAAAAGACATGCATTTTATTCTGTATATCACTTGAAATCATTCCATTGCTTTTTTTAGCATTCAATTCTCTTTTTACCAAAACAAGATTATCCAACGAATCGTCTTTTGTCTTAGATTGAGGATAAATGTGATCTCTATCATAAACATTTGCATCTGACAATCTTGATAAATCTATAGATTCTCCTGAATACATGCATCTACCCATCTGTGTATAATACAAATATAATTTGATACTTTGAAAATCATCCTCTGGTCGTTGTTCTAATTCTTGTTTCCAATCTTTTGATTCGTCCTTACAGCTTTCATACAAGCTTATTAATCTATCTTTTCGGGACACTGTTCGCTTCTTTTCTCCAGTTCCTCTTGCAACTTCTACAAATATTTTAGCAGGCTCTTTTCCCATAATCTTTCTTATCTCTTCAGAAATTAATATAACCTGCCATACTGCTCTCTTAATAGATGGTGAAGCAGCAATATCTTCAACTATATCCTTATATGAAATAGTCGATATTTCTTTCATATTTTTATTGTTAATATTTTCTATTGTCTCTAAAAATGTATATTTCTGTCCTAAAAGCTGCATTAAATTATCCTGCGTGTCTCTCAACGCACCTATTATAGTCCTAATCTCTCCTGTTTCTTTATCAGCGCCTTCTATTGCATCCAGAAACTTTCTTGAGAGTCTTCCCCAGCCTTGATATTTTAATCTACTGACTTTTTTAATTTCTTCATCTGATATCTGATTATCATCATATTGTTTTCTGATAACTCTTTTTAAGATTGAAATTTCATCACCATATACTGTAATCCATAAAATTATCTGCTCCACCATCATCTTAACAGAATAATTATCAATCTTATCTCCCAGTATTTTTTTGAAATCAAGATATGAAGACATCGAACTTTTAAAGTTTATATCAAATCCGGTAATTTCCTCATCGTCATTTATCAATCCTTCACATTTTAAATACTCCCTTAAATTCTTACCTGTAACCTTCTTTTTCTTTTTAAACAAATTTTCGATAATGTCTTTTTTCAATTCAACATTCATTTTATTTGCACCAATTTTGATATTATTCAATTCATTTAACACATTAAACTCTTCATAAAGGAGTGCATGTTTAGGCAAAACATCTTCTCCAACGAGATATGTACATTTATTAGTCATTTTCCTAATAAATTTTTCTGCAGAAGCATCTTTATCTACTTTATTGTCAAAATTCCACGGTGTAATCTTACCATCAGATTTTCTTACCATCCAAGAATTAGTATTATTATAACCATTCAAAGGTCCAACATAGTATGGAACTCTAAACTTAAATATTTCAACAATTTTGTCTGATACAGATAAACCATTTGCATCTTTTTCACTTAAGAACGGCATATATTTTTCTGCTTTTGCTAAAATGTCTTTTAATTCCATTTCCTGTACTTGATATGGTATCACTCCATTATCCTTTGATATCTGAACAGGAAGTATAGTATCTGCTTGAATTTCTTTTTCTATGAATTCATATTCAGACTGATTGCTGACCGTCTTTTCTATCTTTCCCAATTGATTCTTTAAATTTTTTATAAAATCTTCTCTATTGCATCTTTTTATATTCTTTTTGCTTCCGTTAGAATTTACAAACCCTACATATGCACAATAATTACTTTTTCCTTCATCAACGAAAAATTCTTTATAAACTTTATTATTTTCCTTAAATAATTGTTTTAAAATTCTCAAATCTTCTTTGTGCTTATCATATAAATTAACCTTTGCAACTGACAAATAAGATTTTCCATTTATTTCCCCATCGGCCAGGATGTCTGCTAATATCGCCCAATCGTATACACATTTTATAATATCAATAACACCACATCGTTCACCCAAAACATCTTCTAATTCAACCCGAAGTGTTTCATAAGATGATTCTGAAAAAGATATACTTGGCTTATCTATTTCTAATAATGATTCATCAGCAAATATATCCGCCACTTTTGCTTTCATTCCAGAAATAAGTGTAACTATTGACTTTATCTGTTTATTACTCTTATCAGCATCTAATTCATTAAATATTTCATTATATTTATCTCTTTTTGATTTCTTTTTATCTTTAAGAATTTCAGCTATTTTTTCTTCTGAATGACATTCTAATTCTATTTCAAACTCATCTCTTAAGCATATCTTTAAATTATCAAATACAGAATGAAAAGACGTTGCGTTATTGACTGAACCTTGAAACAAAAAATGTCCCCTGTGCTTAACTATATGATGTACAGCAAGATATAACAGTCTGACGTCAAATTTCCTATCTTCCATAAGTAACGCTTTTCTTAAATGATATATTGTTGGAAATTCAGAATAATAATCAATATCAGAATAATCGTCATCATTGAACAATGTATATTTTTGTCCATTCGTTTTATCCGTTAATATCAATGGGCTTTCTTTCATTTTTACAAAAAAAGATTGATCAACTTTAGATATTTCTTCAGAAAACAATTCCTGTAAAAGCTGTATTCTCCATGCTCGTCTTTGAAGTCGTCTTCGACCACTTCTGAATGTTCTTCTTTCAGCTGCAGTCTGAGCTTCGTCAAACAACCTGCTTCCCCACATGTTTTTTCCATTAAATTTGAGGATATTATAATTTTCATCTGTTACAGCATATCCCACAGATTCTGTTCCAATATCTAATCCTAAATAATAATCTTGTTCCCTTCTACTTTTCATAATGTACCTCTCTTTTTTAGTTGACTATAAATAAAATATGTTTTATAATGTATTTGTTCATAAGATTGACTATCATATGAATTTACACTACAAGTTCAAATAAAGATTTTTCCAAATCGTTCGAAAGAACCATCCACAGTGTGGATATTTAAAAAGGCTTTTTAAGCCTTTATTTTTTTCTATTGAAATTATACAATATTTACTGTCCAATAAACATCCCTCTTATCCCAAACTTTTGTTCTTTATTCATATTGATTAGTTAATCTTTTTATTTCTTCTTTCATCATATCAACCACCGATTGTGGTCCTAATATTGTTACCCCTTCACCCAGACCTATAACCCATGCAAGAAATTGTCGGCTTACGGATACCTCTACATTTGTCACAAAATGTTCTTCATCTAAGCGAACCATTGATACATCTTTTCCAAATCTGTCAATCATTACACCTGCAAATAAATTATCACATTTAATATGTACATATTCTTCTTTACCACCATACATTCCAAACATTTTCCTTGCATATGCTGCCATATCAAAATTATTAAAGCTCTTTTTCCCTTCTCTAAATTTTTTTATTGATTTAATATGTAGCATTTTGTCAACTCTGAAATGTTTTATTATATGTTCTACACTATCATAAGCAATAAGATAATAATTCTCATCATCCCATGACAATGACCATGGACTAACTTTATACCATATACCATTATGTCTTAATTCCATCTTTTTATCTACATTCCATTGAAAATATTGAAATGTTATTTGAAAATTATCTGCTATAGCCGAATGAATCCTATCAACATTATAATAAATACTTTCATTCATAGTTTTCACTCTACCTGCAACAAATACCTGACGTTGCAACTGGATTGCTTCGTATCTGCTAGCAAATGCTTCAATCTTTTTAATTAAATCATTTGATTTCTTTTCGGTTATAAATTTGGCTGACTGGACAGAATCTACAAGCAATTTAAGTTCAGCTAATTCAAACTGTCTGTTACCAATATGATAAGAATATGTTCTATCTTCCTTTGTCCCAATTATATCTAATCCATATAATCTTAAACTCTCTATATCATTATAAAGGCTTTTTCGCTCTGCACTTATATCATATAACTTTAACTTAGTCTTTATTTCTTCCATTGTCAGACTATGTGTTTCATCTGTATATTCTAATAATATTTTCATAAGATACATAAGCTTTAATTTTTGATTTGACGATTTAGCCATAACACCTCCCATTTTTTCTAACACATTTGCATTTTATATCATTATCCCCATTTTCTCCTCTCCCTTCAATATCTTTTTTTCGACAAATTTCGACAAACCATATTATCTTTAATCCCCCAACCCTTTCCATTGTTATTTTCCCCAGCCTATATTATATTTTTATTAACTACACCAATGAAGGTGTTTTATTAAATGAAGAAAAATAGTTTTTTCGCAGCCTGCCGTTTAAATTGCTGGTGGGCATTATTGACGGCTCTGACAATTAATATGTTTCTTTGACATATGTAAAGTGCTATAATCAGCACATGAATACACGCGCCTGCGGCGCAGAAATGAGGTAACATATGCCATTTATTAATTCTAAGATAAGCACTTCTCTTACAGAAGCACAGGAAACTGAAATCAAAACACGTTTAGGTCAGGCTATCCAGACAATTCCTGGCAAGTCAGAAAATTGGCTCATGGTCGGCTTTGAGCCTGACTACAAGCTCTACTTCAGAGGAAGCAATGCCGAGCCTATGGCTATGGTCG
>OGHY01001192.1_pt1 | contig 12386 bp, 5 predicted proteins | sample 1571541 | NCBI WGS metagenome assembly OGHY01 (sample SAMEA2581943, study PRJEB24529) | metagenome | biome: Human gut stool | place: China | collected 2011
AGAAATGGGTTGCGGAAGCCGGAATTACGAAGCACATCACCTACCATTGTTTTAGGCACTCGTATGCAACCCTGCAACTCGCCGGAGGAACAGACATTTACACGGTCAGCAAAATGCTTGGCCATACAAATGTCCGAACTACGCAGGTGTATGCAAAGGTGGTTGATGCGAAAAAAGAAGAGGCTACCAAGACGATTAAGCTTGATTTACCGTATTGTTGACTATAATTTTATATTCTAAATCAAATTATTAGGTAAATACGTAAATAGTTTTATGTTACAATAAAATATATTGTTGTTTTTCGAAATAATTTTGCATCTTTGGTTATGTATAAGACAATAGAATGTAATTATATGGCAACAAATAAAAATATTAATCGTATCAAAGTAGTTCTCGTAGAAAAGAAGAAAACGAATAAGTGGCTTGCAGACCAAATTGGTAAAGATCAGGCTACAGTAAGCAAATGGTGTACTAATACAACACAGCCCACTCTTGAAACTTTAGTAGAAATTGCAAAGATACTTGAGGTTGATATTCGTGAGCTACTTGTCCCTACAGACAATCAGAAAATTATGATGACTATCTTGTAATAACTAATCTAATAGAATATGATCAGCAAATCTATAATAGAAAAATTACGTGAGATATATCAATCTTTGCCTAAAGTAGAATTGATAGACAAAGGTGATGGATGGGTGAACCAGTATGATCTCTTACGTGCTGTTGGGAAAGTCGGCATCAATTATAAGAATCTGGGGTACGAGCATTTCTATGAATTTTTAACAGATTCTGGATTGTTTTCATTCTGGACAGATTTCTCAGGAGAAAAACCTACAAAGTATGTAATTGAAAAAGCTAAGCCAAAATCTCACGAAGAGCAAAGAAGACCACAATACAATCGTGCAGCAACCCAATACGTAGATTCCGAGGAGGTCGTTAAAATCAAACGCAGATTGCGTCTTGAGAACAATCAGTTTATTGGTCAGTTTGCGCCGCAAAGAAATGAAGGTTGGTTTACGATAACAGATATCCGTAATACTGATTTTACAAAGATTGAAGATAAGGAACGTGGTATAAAGAATCTGTCTATCTCATTTAGAAGTAACAAGGAATTTAACCGCTTTGCATACTACAAGTTCACTTGGGTATTGCTTGAAACCGATCCTCTCAAGTTTGGTATAGACTTGCATGAGGAAATAACACCAATTTACCCCAAAGACATTGTGAACAGTCTTTACGAGGGCATTATGCGTTATCCTGCAGGTGCTGCAAAGAAGATTGCTCGTTCGCTTGATACTCTCAAAAAGCAACTTACACAAAGCGGTAAGGAAGTATTCATCTATGAGTTGTTGCAGAATGCTAATGATTATCCTCGTCGTACTAAAATTAATGGCAAGATTCAACCTTTGCCTGTTAATGTAGAGTTCCATATTACCGAGAACTACTTAACATTCGAGCATACAGGTGAATATTTCAATCCGAAGAATATTGCAGCTATTTGTGATATAAATGATGGCGAGAAGTCTGACAATACCGAAGCCATCGGTTACAAAGGTATTGGTTTTAAGACCGTTTTTCTTGACAACGACTATGTTCTCCTCAATACTGGTAATTACACATTCAGGTTCGACAAGTCTGCTACGGATGTAATCAATACACCATGGCAGATATTACCAATCTGGACGGAACATAATGAGATAGATAATGAAATCAAGTCTGTTTTCCGTCAGCATCCAAACGAAGAGTTCAGAGTAAAGTTCGCTCTCCAACCACGAGATAAGGAAATTCTGACCGACGAAGACAGAGATGATAACTACATCGATTTGTTTACCGATGTATTTGAATCAGAGCGCGTCATATTGTTTATCCCGAACATCAAGAAGGTTAGCATCTTTATTGATGGTCAGGATGAACCGATTGTACGTGAGAAAGACAATAAAGACTGGTGTGTATCAGATTCTCTTGTAGATGATATTCCTGAGGACATTACAGATAAGATAAACGATGTCTTGGAAAATCCAGACTCTCTTCGTTCGGATGGTTATGAGAAAATACCTGAGAAGTACATGAACTTCCGTAAGACTGCGGTAAAGTTTGCGTGCAAGAAAGCTGAAAGAAAGTTGATGCCAGTTGATGATGCCATGCTTTACTGCTATCTGCCAGCAAAACGGGCTGATTGGGGCTTCAATTTCCTAATGAACACCGATATGGTGCCCAACGGGCAGCGTGATGATATTGAGGATATCGAGCTCAATCACGTTATTGCTCGTATTGCAGGTAAACAGTTCTTTTATTGGATCAAGCAGCTTATTGAAAGCAAAAAATACGACCTTGACTCAATCTTTGCGCTTATCCCAGACTTTGATGAGTGCAAGAAGAGACGAGTGTATAAGACGTTTATAGAGGAGTTCCAGGAAGAATTTGAAAAGCTCATAAAAGAAGAGCCTTTTGTTCCATGCGTGGATAAGGATGGTGAACAAACCTTTGAATGCATCGACAATATTATTAACGACATGACTGGCATGACAGCGAACGGAGTCATTTCAGACGAAGACTTCGTAATTCTTATGGAGTTGGGTGACTATTCCTTGCCAGTTGACGAGTTAAGACAATCGGAGGCATTCATGGATTTCTTGTACAAGCATTCTCCTTCGAGCCTTGATGTAGAGGTTGATGCTGTTGTAGAGAAATGTGAGGAAACTGATTTCCAGACATGGTTGACAGTTCCCGAAAACAATACACGATTTATAAGACATTGGTTGAGTAAGGATGAACTAAACGAGTTTGCGAAGAAAAATATATTTATTGAATACGAAGGCGATCTGTTTACAGCAGGAAGTCTCTACTATGATTTTGACACGAATTGTAATGGAATAGGATTCTTGCGTAGATTTGTACCGCATCTTTGCGAGGCATCAAGAGCAAATTTTGAGGAAGATGAAAATTGGAAATCATTTGCACACAAGTATTTCCTGTCTTTCTCTGCTGCGTCTATGATTACAGATTACATTCTATCCAATGAGGATGCTATGGCGTTGCTTAACGTACCAAGCAATTCTGTTGCATTCTATCGTTATCTTGCAGTAAAGGAAGTTGATTTAAAGGCTAACAAGACAAAGGTTCCGTACATTACTGAGGCTGGTGGTGCAAGTACCGACTATACCAATTATCACTACTTCTTCAACGAAGATGCTCATGGCTTAACACGTGAGAAATGGTTGGGCGAGAATGTTATCAACGTACTATCGCATATTTATTTTGATAGCCTTGCTGATGACGAGAAAGGTAATATAACTGCAATATTTGCTGACCTTGGATTCAACGAATTTACCAAGGACTCCTTCATCACGACTGTCATAGTTGGCGATGCCGATTTCCGAGCAAAAATAAACGCTGCCATAGAAAACAATTATGCCGCCAACAAAGCATTTGTTGAATATGTGTACGGTTGTGAAGCGCAGTTGAAGGAAAACGCTTTCAAGGATTATGTCTTGCGTTGTATTGACATCCACAAAAATGAGGTATATCTTTGCAACGATGACGTGCGATACTTCAATCAGGATGCGTATGCTCAGAACAGCACCTATGCTGACAATATCAATCATGCTTGGTTGCAGGATAGCATGATGTATGCTCTATCGAATGATTACTTTGAAGGTCGTGAGAAGGAAGAGGTAAAGAAACTGGAATCGTTCTTGCGTCAGCAGTTTGGCGTTAAGACCTTCACAGACAAGTCGTTCTTCACAGATGTTGTAATAAAGAACAAGGCGGTTATCTATGCCAGTCTTGTTGACGAGGCAACTATGCTCACATTCTTGGAATACCTGAAGCGAGACGCAGACAGACTCTTTGATGATACTATGAGTTTCAACGACATCAAGGATATGCCTTTACTTGCCTATGATGGAACCATAGCAAGAGCAAGGGAACTGAATATCCAGTATATCGAATACAACGAGGACGCAAAGATTCTGTGCGAGAAAGCATGGTGTCCGAAGACGTATGTTATGCTCTCACAGAAATATACCGATGATTTCTCTCAGGATATGCGTCAGCTGTTCAAGATTGTGAAGTTTGACATCAATACCACAACTGACATCCTTGTCCAGAACGCAAACTTGCGTCAATCTATTAATGTTATAAATAATAACGTTGATTTCTGGCGATGGGTAAAGGTAAACCAGAAGCAAATTACATCTGTTGATAAGTTCAAGACTATTCCGTTGCTTGACAATAACAACGCGCTTATCAATTGTGCATCGCTTTACATTTCTGACACCTATCAGCAGGAACAAATTGAGGCACTGGTAACTAAGTATGTAAAGGAGGCGCAGTTTGTGTCTTCGTCTTACATCGAAACCGCCAATGAAAACGAGAAGGCAGAGTGGATGAAATTGTTCAGGAAACTCGGTCTTAAGTCCGATAACAAGGATATTCTTTTCTCAGACATCTTGCCTAAGCTTTCAACTATTGAAGCCGAGTCTTTGGATTCGGTTGTAGCGATGATGACCAAGCACCTTAAAGACCTGAAGGATAAATGGGCAGAAAGGAAACACCAAATTATGCAGTTGAGAGTTCGTACTCAATATGCTGGTTATAAGACTATTGATCAGGTAATAATCGTCAACGTGGATGAGGATTCTGTATCTGAACCATTTAAGTACATCACTCTTGCCAACGAGGTTCATCCCGATATTCTAAAGGCAAATAAGGACTTGCTTCATGCTATCTCTGAAGAGTACGGTAATCGCAATCTCATTACCACAAAGCAAATGTGGATTGACGCAAAGGTTAAGGATTATCTTGCAAAGTTTGCTGCCGATAAGAATAGCGTTGCAGACATTCACATTCAGTTTGTACGTGAAGTAGCCAAGATACAGAGTGAGTATGACATAAATGACACACTTCGTAAGCAGATAAAGTATCTGGTCAAGTCGAATGAAACGACATACAAGTTTGCTCATGAGCTGACACTTGGAACAGAATATTCTCCAACGTGCGACTTTGAGGCAAATGGTGTGTCTGAATTGTCGTATCTTTCTGACACTTACATATTCGAAGGCAACAAGGATATCATTAAGCAATATTTCAAAGCGGAGAACGTGCATCAAAATATGACGCGAGAGGACTTGAAGTATCTCGCAAACCGCACATTTGCTTGTTATTTCTGGTCGAAATGTTTCTCTCGTCGCTTGGGCGAATATGAATCATGGGTGGAAGATGGATATTTCAATAACCGCGTGTGCATACCAACAGAGAATTCTGTTCAAAAGCCGGAGTTGTTGTATGCACCTCACATAGCTGGTTATGCTGTTCGTGCCAAGGTACCTCAATGGCAAGAGAAGGTTCCTTGCAAAGCTATTGTTGACTCTATTGACAATCGTGATGCTCGTGAATTATTTGAGAAGATCAACTTTTGTAAGGCTCTCTCTTTTGAAGATTGCCTTTATTACCTTGCTCGTGTCACGCATCCAAGAGAGGAAGAAACTCATTTCCGCAGTATAGTAATTAATTGGATGCTGTCTTCGCCTATTCAAGATGAGACTTTGGTTGACAACTATCGTAAAACGCCAACTGCAGAATGGCGTAATGGTAAGGGGCAGAAGAAGCATATTACGGAACTTTATGCTATCCATCCAGATGCGACACAGGAAAGGAATATCTTCCGTGGCGATGAGTTTGTTATGCAGACAAGTGCTTTCCCTTATGATACAGATTTGTTTGTCAAGGTCTGCAACATACTGAAGATAAAATGTCTGACAAGTTCTGATTTTGTGGCAACACCTATAGGTAAACAAGATGAAACAGCTGATATGGTTGCCATTATCAGACCTCGTCTGCTTATCTTGTCGGCTATCGAGAACCCAGATCGTTTCCAAGAACTCTACGAACGCTATAATACAAAGCTGTCGCAGTATCATTTTGTTGTATGTGAAAAGATAGACCTCGGTTATGACACTATACATAATGATGTTGAGCGTATCTATAACGATGACAACCACCTTTATTATGTAAGCTCATGGAAGCATAATCGTACCTTTACAAAGTTCTGTAGTAGATTGAAGCGACTGGTAGGTTTTGACGTGTATGACAATGTATGTGAAGACGTTCTTGATGATAGCGTTTCTGTAGAAGCGTGCATCGAAAAATATTGCTCTTCGCTTGCATACGATGAAAAGTTCCGCGCTTATCTCAGATCGTTGGATTTGACCATCAACGTTGAGCCAGAGGAAGAAGAACCTTTCGAAACAGAAAACGATTACTATAGCAATGCTACGTATGAACCAACAGATACTGCTACAGAAGCAACTACAGAGACATCAACCGAAAACCAACATGTTGACGATAGGGAAACTATTCGCAAGGATGACAAGCCTGGTGCACCAAATAAAGATGTAACGTCAAGACCTGTTAACGAACTTGAAGTTGGGGAAGAAGCAGATACATCACCAAAAGAACCTATTCAAACCGCATCGCAACAGCCAACTTCTGACTCTCGTCCACAACAGCAGTCGCAACAAGCTGAATCACCAGTTGGTCAAACAACGTCATCTACAGCAGAGGAAGAATCAGAAGATGACCTTGGTCAGTATGACACATATGAACAGGTTGATGAAGAGGATATTGAAGACTACGATGACACAGATGAAACAGACGATGTAGAAGCTGACGTTGATGAAGATGTTGACACGACGGATAATGCCAGCACAACGCCTTCTAATACTCATACGTCTAACACGTCTCACGCTTTATCAAATAAGCCTCATAAGGATTATGATCCTGACCGCAATGGGTACATGGGATCTGTTGATAAGGACAAGAATTATCAACCTGTTGGCGACAGACCTTACAAACCTCGTACACGTAAACATCCGAAGATCTTTACCAAAAAGGAATTAGAACGCCTTCGCTCACATGGAACGCCTCTTGAACTGGAATCATTACCACCAACGAGGGAGGAAATAGACCTCTTAGCTCAATGTAACATCAAGCCAGAGCAGATTGCCGACACCAATTATCTTGCTCAGTTGCGTCTGTACCAGAACCTCAGAAATGAGATGCACGCAGAGCCTGAGGAAACAATGGAAGAGTTCGTGCGTAATGCGAGTGATGTAACTGTACACAAACTTAAAGATGGTAGATACATTCATACTTGTAGTGCTGCTCGTGGCGTGATGTATGTTTCTCCTTCTGTATGGAATAAGATGGTTGGTGACAAGTGGAAGATTTGTGTTTATCTTGATGGACAAGGCAAGAACTTCCATTACATTAACAACGCCGAGGAATTCCTGAAACTCGTAGAAAAAGACGATGTTGTTATCAAGATTACCGGCAAGGAGAAGGTTGATGTAGTAAGGGCTCTTTATACAGGCATACTTGAAGATGCCAAAGGTACTGCATACACCTTGATTCGTGTGGCTGCTCGTACAAATATGGATGCCGTATTCGCTCACTATGTTGGTGCTATGGCAGAAGCGGAAGATGGTAACGATGATTACAACGATAACGACTATTGATTATGATTGACAATATCAAACTTGCAAACTATAAGTCATTCTTTGCTGACCAGGTGAAGGAGGCTATCGACGAACAACAAAAGATCAATCGCTCGCAGATGCGGAACTTATTCAAGACAGGTGAATTGTCGCTTGCTTATGTTGATTCCATTCAGCATGAAACAGGCATGATTATCCTCAAATGCCCCCGCCGTATGGCTCCACGCTTGAAAGTTCTGAAGGGCGTGTGTATAATTAAGAAAGGTGCTAAACAAGCATTAGGTGAACACGTTACGGAATGGATCTGCCGTTGGGAGGAGTTCGTTGACAATAAGGATTTTCATTCTCCAGGTTCTGACATGACTCCAATGTACTATGTTCATACTGGTGATTCCAACTATGACTATGTTGCATGCTCTGGATTCAGTATTAAGTTGTACGATATCTTGTCAAAGGCATTGGCTGATGGCAAAAGTCTTTCACTTATCGTCCATAATCCATTTCCTCCTGTAGAGTATTTCCGTAACCTTGCCAACTACATGGATGCATTCTCTTCAAAGGAGGAATTGAACCTTGAACCGACTATTGATTATGATGAATGGACACCCGAGGAACTTGCGTTTGATGAACAGAAGCCAACAGGCATCTCTGACACAATCATAGACACGCTCGCTAATGAACATTGTTGTATCGTACAAGGTCCTCCGGGAACTGGTAAGAGTTACACCATCGCTTCTGTGATTTCATCGTATCTTGATGCTGGCAAAACCGTCTGCGTCACCACTATGGCGAACAAGGGCCTTATCGAGTTGATAAAGCAGAAGCCTTTGCAGAAGTATGTGAAGGGAGGTCGTGTCAGCAAGACAAATCTCTCTATTGACGAACGCAAACAGGTGTCTGGTGTAAAAGCTGCCTCGGCCGACTTGCAGGTTCCTGGTGGCGAAATACTCTGTGCGACAAACTATCAGCTATCAAGCGTATATAGTGAGAAGAAAATGACACTTTATGGTCTGCCTAAATACGATCTGATTGTAATAGAAGAGGCTTCCCAGGCTTTTCTTACGGCTATAGTTGCGTTTAAGCAGTTAGGGGTAGATTGCCTAATTGTAGGTGATCCTATGCAGTTGCCGCCTATCGTGAAACTTAACAATCCACAATATAATTCGTGGAATGTGGCAACACAAGTTGAAGGATTAAAGTCTATGGCGCTGGGAACATCGATAAAATCTTATCGTATAGTAACCACTTTCCGTCTCACGAGTCGATCTGCCTCCCTTACAAAATGCTTTTACGGGAATCGTTTTGTGTCTGTGAAGAAAGACTATTTAGATTTTACCAAAGCGAATAGTGTCTTATTTCCACAAGATGGCGGTGTACTTTACCATTGTACACTAGATGTCCGCAATGGAGTTTATTCAGATAAAGCAGATGCTATTATACGAGATGTGATTGAAAAGCTGGAAAAATTTTATCCTGATCGTTCTTTAGCTATCATAACACCTTTTAGAGATTCTGTAAAGGAACTGCAGAAACGTTTCTGTACGTCTGACCTTGAACTGGATATAACTATCGAAACGATAGATAGAATCCAAGGCATGACTGTTGATTACGCTATTCTATACATTCCTGGAAGGAATCCGGGTTTCGCACTAGAAGATCGACGTTTTAATGTAGCAACAAGCCGTTCGCTTAGTACGACTCTCATTATTTCAGATATGCCTCTTAACGAATTTCACACTGTCTCACCTACAGTATTACAGTTTATAAATAACTGTGATAAGTTTGATGGTAAAACAGATGTATGGAGAACTAATTTGCAAGAGTCAGAATCATCAGGCCTTATAGTCCAACCTATATCTGAAGAAAAAACAGCATCAACGGTCTCCTCCACAATAGGGTTGAAAGTTGTAGGTAAAATTGACCTCTCTCAATTTGAACGGAAAAAGAAGGAATTAAGTGTAACGAAGAAAAACTATTACATCATTGATACTAATGTTTTTGTGGACTGTCCCGATATTATTTCTAAGATTGACAGAAAGTATCCTATCATCTTGTCTGCAAAGGTGACGGATGAGCTCGATAAGATGAAAATCAAATTAACTGAAGAACGAAGACAAAACGCGGAGAAGGCTTTACGCAATCTTAATAATGAGACACAACATGAGATTTTATACGAGTTCGCAGATACTTCTTTATTGCCAGATGACTTTGATAAACGTTCACCTGACAATATGATATTATCAGTCGCATTAAAGTATAAAGAACAGAATCCAATTATGCTTACATCAGACAATGGGCTACAACTTAAGTCTAAGCTATTGGGTATAACTACAATCTCGCTTAAGAAATTTCTAAAAAATAATTTACACTAAGTATAGAAAGCGACATTGATTTCCTATTCTGTAAGCCATCTGCATCTTCATGTGGGTGGCTTTCTGTTTCTGTGCATTTTTATCTTCATAACCTTATGATTCAATGATGATTCCTTTATGTCGAGAGGCATAATCGAAAAAATCTAATAATGGAATTTGTCATTATATCCGTTGATAATCAATACATATCGTTTATGATTCTTATGACCTGCTGATGTTTCTTTAGGTGATATTTGTCACCCATAAATCAGTATTGGGATTTGCTTTTACTTTGCGGCAAAATCAACTGATAATAATATGGAAGACAAGAACATTACATTTGAAGATTTGCCTAAGGCAATGTCATGGATGATGGATAAGTTGAATAAACTTGATTCCAAGATTGACGGTCTGAACAACATTCCACAAGTACGACCTGCCGACCAGTGGATGAACCTGAAAGAACTGTGCGAATACCTGCCCAGCCATCCGGCGGAACAGACCGTTTACGGATGGACGAGTTGCCACCAGATTCCGTTCCATAAGAGAGGAAAGCGCATCATGTTCCTCAAATCGGAGATTGACGCATGGCTTCATGACGGCAAGCGGAAATCACAGAAGGAACTGGCGGAAGAAGCTGCACAATTCATTAATGCCAAACGAAACAGACCGTTCTAATGGATTCACTTGACTTGTGCAACAGCATCAGAATGGAGTTCGAGGGTGTCATTGAAAACAAGATACCTTTGGACGTATTTCCTGCCAAGTTGCAGGACATGGTTCTGGCTTTGGCACGGCAAGAGAACTATTCCATTGAGTACACGATGGCATCCCTTATTGCAGCAGCATCAACGGCCATCGGCAATGCGGTCAACATCCGCATCCGTGGCGGCTGGGTTAGTAGTCCAATTCTATACATGATATTGGTCGGACGGCCAGGCATGGGTAAAACACCTCCGCTTGACTTTGCCTTTCGGCCCATCCGAAAACTTGATGCCAAAGTCATTAAGCAATTCAAGATAGATATGGAAAACTACAATTCCATACTGGAAAATCAGAAGGGTAAGAAAGACGAAAGACCGCCATTGCCGTCTAAGCCGATTTTGAAGCGGACAATCATTTCTGATTTCACTCCTGAAGCTCTTATTCGTGCGCTTAACGACAATCCAAGAGGAGTGGCCGTGTATGTGGATGAAATAATGGGAATGTTCAATGCCGTGAACCAGTACAGCAAGGGGCAACTGATAGAACAGCTCTTGACTGCTTTCAGTGGTAAGCCTCTTGATGTGTCAAGATGCAGTATGCCGATACCCATTCACATTGAGCGGCCTTTTATAAACATAGTCGGCACGATGCAGACTACCCGTGTGCACGAACTGGTCGATAAGGGATACAAGGACAATGGCTTGCTGGATAGGATAATTTTCGTTTATCCCTCGTCACAGGAAATATCAGACTGGCCGATTGACGAAGATTCCACTGCTTCATCGTTTGAGAAGTATTCTGCCTTGTGGGAAGATATAATCAACCGTATTTGCGAGATTTGTTTCATAACGGATGAGAACAACGACTACGCATTACAGAACGTACTGAATTTTTCTCCAGAGGCTGGAGCCTATTTTACCGATTGGCGCAATGGCTTAATCCACAAGGTAAACCAAATCAAGGATGATGGCTTAGTTGACAGTCGGGTAATGAAAATACCTATGATTACTGCACGGTTGGCTTTAGTATTCCAGATACTCCGATGGGCTTGTGGCGAAGTACACAAGGATTTCGTGGATATAGATTCCATTAAGTCGGCCATCAGATTAAGTTCCTATTTTGAAGACTGTTATTCAAACATACAAAGATTCATGTTGATGGAGAGCATAGAACCGCAAAAGAAAGAATTGCTTGACAACGTACCAGCCTTGTTTTCTACCGCCGAAGCCATCCAAGCAGGAAAAGAAGTCGGCCTGTCCGAAAGGTCTGTGATGTATATGTTGGTCAACCTTACAACGAGCAAGGTTATCAGGAAAATCAAAAGAGGAGAATATGAGAAACTGCAATGAGCTACACGGTTTGCACCTTGCAGTATTTGCAGTTTGCAGTTCAGAAGACATGGGTAACCTGCAAAACTGCAACAACTGCAAACTGCACGAACTGCATTTATAAAAAAGGAGGAACTATGACTGAATACAGATTTACGCTCCAAAAATACAAGCGAGGCTCTAAGCTGACCTGTCCTAAATGCGGAAGGAAGCTATGCTTTGTCAAATATGTTGATACGGAAGGGCAGATTGCCTTTCCCGATTATGTAGGCAGATGTGACCATGAACATTCGTGCCAATACCATTACAAGCCATCGGATTATTTCAAGGATAATCCCGTTGCATTGGAAGAAAGGAAGTCGTGGAAGTCACAAGCAAAAGTTATGCAGCCCAAGCCAACAGATTACATTGATCGTGACATTATGCATCGCTCGCTTGCCAACTACGAACTGAATCCGTTATTCATCTTTCTTTCAAGTGTATTTGGTGAGAAAGAAACATCCCGG
>OGHY01001198.1_pt1 | contig 12344 bp, 10 predicted proteins | sample 1571541 | NCBI WGS metagenome assembly OGHY01 (sample SAMEA2581943, study PRJEB24529) | metagenome | biome: Human gut stool | place: China | collected 2011
GCCAGAAGGGACTCGAACCCCCGACCTACTGGTTCGTAGCCAGTCACTCTATCCAGCTGAGCTACTGGCGCATTCAACTCTAATATTATATCATATGCAAGCACCCTTGTCAACAAGTTAATTGAATTTCTCCACTTATTTTACAGAATGTTCACATCGTTTCTTGTAGCTTCACACATTTATCCACCCTTTAAATGCCATTATTTTTCACACTTTTTGTCAATCAAGTGTTTGTAATCATTTGTAATACTTTTTCGGCAAACTGCTCTGTTTTTAACCGGAATTTTTGTAGATTATTTATCATTCTATACCCTTGACTTATATTCTGATTGTGGTATAATAGTAAATGTTCAATATTATGTTATGATAAAAGCAGTCAACCACAATATATAGTGGTTGAGCAGGATGGAATGAAAGGAAGAGTATAGGTGAAGATAATAAAAAGAAGCGGCGCTGAGAATACGTTCGATAAGGAAAAGATAGAAAATGCCGTTGCAAAAGCTAATATCACTGTGGAGGAAAAGGATAGGCTCTCTGAGGGAGAAATAGGAGAGATAGCACAGAATATAGAGGACAAATGCTCTGAAATGAATAGGGCTATGGACGTTGAAACTATTCAGGACTGGGTGGAAGCCGATATCATGCGCCACGGCAAGTATACGGTGGCAAAGCATTATATCACCTACCGCTATGAGCGTTCTATCGTCAGACAGGCTAATACTACTGACAAGCAGATACTTTCTCTTCTTAACTTCGAGAACGAGGAAGTCAAGCAGGAAAATTCCAATAAGAACCCTACTGTCAATTCAGTTCAGAGGGATTATATGGCAGGTGAAGTGAGCAAGGATATCACAAGAAGATTTTTGCTTCCTGACGATATAGTCGAGGCTCACGAAAAAGGTCTGATACATTTCCACGACGCCGATTATTTCGCTCAACATATGCACAACTGCTGTCTTGTAAATCTTGAGGATATGCTCCAGAACGGCACCGTCATAAGCGAGGTCATGATAGAAAAGCCACACAGCTTCTCTACAGCCTGCAATATCGCTACACAATCAATCGCTCAGATAGCTTCTTCACAGTATGGCGGACAGAGCATCACACTTTCCCACCTTGCTCCGTTCGTTCAGATATCCCGTGATAAATACCGCCGTGAGGTAAAAAAAGAGTTCGCAGAGCTTAATATCCCTGCCGACGAGGATACTATAAATAAGGTAGCCGAAATGAGAGTAAAGGCTGAGATAGTTCAGGGCGTTCAGATGATACAGTATCAGGTCATCACTCTTATGACAACAAACGGCCAAGCACCTTTCGTTACTGTTTTCATGTACCTTGACGAAGTCCCTGAGGGTCAGACAAGAGATGAATTGGTTGAAAACAAACGAGGAATGATGAGACAGCGTATCCAAGGCGTAAAGAACGAAAAGGGCGTCTATATAACACCTGCGTTCCCTAAGCTAATATATGTCCTTGAAGAGGACAACATAAGAGAAGGCTCAAAATATTGGGAGCTTACAAAGCTTGCTGCAAAGTGTACCGCAAAGAGAATGGTGCCTGACTATATAAGCGAAAAGAAAATGAAGGAGCTTAAGGTAGACAAGAATGGCAATGGTCAGTGCTACCCTTGCATGGGCTGCAGAAGCTTCCTTACAACATATCTTGACGAAAACGGCAAGCCTAAGTATTACGGCAGATTCAATCAGGGCGTTGTTACAATAAACCTTGTGGACGTTGCCTGCTCGTCATATAAGGATATGGATAAGTTCTGGAAGATATTTGATGAAAGACTTGAGCTTTGCAGACGTGCGCTTATGCTCCGTCACGAAAGACTTAAAGGCACTCCGTCAGACGTTGCGCCTATCCTTTGGCAGAACGGTGCATTGGCAAGACTTAAAAAGGGCGAAACTATCGACAAGCTCCTGTTCGGCGGATATTCCACCATATCACTTGGCTATGCAGGTCTTTGCGAATGTGTAAGATACATGACGGGCAAGTCACACACAGACCCTTCAGCAACGCCTTTTGCACTTGAAGTTATGCAGCACCTTAATGACGCCTGCGCAAAGTGGAGAGCAGAAACAAACATAGATTTCAGCCTTTACGGCACGCCATTGGAGTCCACAACATACAAATTTGCAAGATGTTTGCAGAAGCGTTTCGGTGTTATCGAGGGTGTAACAGACAGAAACTACATCACAAACAGCTATCATATCCATGTTACCGAGAACATCGACGCATTTGACAAGCTCACATTTGAGTCACAGTTCCAGGCTCTCTCACCAGGAGGAGCTATCAGCTATGTGGAAGTGCCGAATATGCAGAACAACATAGAGGCTGTTCTTGCAGTTATGCAGCATATTTACGACAACATCATGTATGCCGAGCTTAACACAAAGAGCGACTACTGTCAGAAGTGCGGTTTTGATGGTGAGATAAAGATAGTAGAAGATGACGGCAAGCTTGTATGGGAGTGTCCGAACTGCGGCAACAGAGATCAAAACACTCTGAACGTTGCAAGGCGCACCTGCGGCTACATCGGTACGCAGTTCTGGAATCAGGGCAGGACTCAAGAGATAAAGGAAAGAGTTTTGCATTTGTGATTTTTTAGAAAACCCAAAAAATTTTTTGAGACCCAAAAAACCCCAAAATTTTTTTGAGCGATTTTCAAAAAAAGTGAACATTATAGCCGTTAAAACCCAAAAGTTCAAAAATCAAAACTCGTCAGAAAAATGAACATTATAGCAAGGAAAACTCAAAAACTCAAAACTGCAAAATCCGAAAATAATGAACATTATTATTGACATAAAACAGCAAACAGCATATAACTATCGGGGCAATACAAAAGCGTATTGCCCTGCGTTGTATATACGAAAGGAGCGGCAAATGAATTATTGTGAGATAAAAAAAACCGACATCGCCAATGGCTCAGGGGTGAGGGTCACGCTGTTCGTATCAGGTTGCAGACACCACTGCAAGGGCTGTTTTCAGCCTGACACTTGGAACTTTGACTACGGCAAGCCTTTCACAGATACCACCGCAGACGAGATAATTAACGCCCTCTCAAAGGGCTATATAAAAGGACTTACGCTCCTTGGCGGCGAGCCTATGGAGCCTGAAAACCAGCCTGAGCTTACCAAACTCCTCCGCCGTGTAAAAACAGAGCTTCCCGACAAAGACGTGTGGTGCTACACAGGCTGTACTCTGGAAACCGACCTGCTTGCAGGCTCAAAGTCCCCATACAGAACGCAGTACACAGACGAAATGCTGAGCCTTATCGACTACCTCGTTGACGGCGAATTTGTTCTCGAAAAGAAAAACATCTCACTGAAATTCAGAGGATCTGAAAATCAGAGGATGCTTCATAAAGAGGACGGGGTTTGGCTGCCTTGCGAAGATATGTAAAACAAAACCGCTCCCCGTGACATCACGAAGAGCGGTTATTTTTATTGCGTAGGTGCGACCTAAGGTCGCCCGCCTTGAAACTTTTATAAGATAACTCTACAGCCTTACTTTTCAGACTTTGTAAAGAATATCGCCTTTATAAGCTGGATAACGAGCATAGAGCCAAAGCTTAGAATGTATATCCATGCAAACTGCATACCTGTCATGTCTGCTATCTTGAAAAGTCCCTTGAGTTGTGGAACGAGCAGAACGGAGTTTAAAAATACCATTCCAAGACCGAACGCCATAAGACCGAACTTGTTGTTGAAAAAGTCCTTTGAGAAGATAACAGGACCTTTTTTCTTGCACGAGAATCCGTGGAACAATCTTGCAGAGCAAAGCACCGCGAATGCCATCGTCATACCAAGAGCTGCGCTTGTCTTGTTTCCCATAAGGAAAGCCGAAGCTACTGCTATCGCTATAACTACGCCATACAATGCTATCTCGCCCAGGAAAGGACGTGTAAGGATAGATTCATTTGCGTTTCTTGGCTTGCGCTTCATGACCTCTTCGGAGTGAGGTTCAAGACCCAAACCGATAGCAGGAAGCGAGTCTGTAAGCAGATTAATAAACAGCAAATGTATTGCCGCAAACGGAACAGGAAGTCCAAGCAGTGAGTTGAAAAGCACCACAAGAATTGCCGCAAAGTTGCCCGAAAGCAGGAAGAGTATAGCCTTTTTAATATTCTCGTAAATGTTTCTGCCGTTTCTTATGGCCTTGACTATAGTTGCAAAGTTATCGTCTGCAAGCACCATTGAGGCAGCGTCCTTTGAAACCTCAGTTCCTGTGATGCCCATTGCAACGCCCACATCAGCCTGCTTTAACGCAGGTGCGTCGTTCACACCGTCGCCTGTCATGGAAACTATACAGCCGTTTGCCTGCCAAGCCTTTACGATCCTTATTTTATGCTCAGGTGTAACACGAGCGTAAACAGCCTTGTCCTTTACAAAGTCAACAAGCTCTTCGTCTGAATAAGCGTCAAGCTCGTGACCCTCAACAGCCTTTGAGTTGTCGTCAAGAATTCCTATCTCACGGGCAATAGCCGAAGCCGTAACGATATGGTCGCCTGTTATCATGACTGGCTTTATGCCTGCCTTGCGGCATTCCGCAACAGCCGCCTTTGATTCCTCTCTCGGAGGATCCATCATAGCAATAAGACCGACAAACTCCAATCCATCCTCGTCCTCTGGACATACGGTATCTTTGTCGAATTTTTTCTCTGCAAATGCAAGTATACGCAGACCTTTTTCCGAAAGCTCTGCCACACGCTGGGTTATAACAGCCTTTTCTTCGTCGCTTGAAGTTATCCTGTTTATAAGAACGTCAGCCGCACCCTTTACATAAAGTACCTTTTCGCCGTCGATAATGTGCAGAGTTGACATAAGCTTTCTGTCTGAATCAAATGGTATCTCAGAAATTCTAGGGAGATCTTCCCTCACCTTGTCAGTGTCTATACCAAGCTTTGTGCCAAAATTGATAAGAGCCGTTTCAGTAGGGTCGCCTATTTCAACACCGTCCTTACAGCTTGAATCGTTGCAAAGGATCATGGCTCTTGTCATAGTCTTGACCTTTTCATCATCAAGATCAACAGCGTCAGTGTCGATTATCCTGCCGTCTACCATTATTTTTCTGACTGTCATCTTGTTCTGAGTAAGAGTACCGGTCTTATCAGAGCATATTACAGAAACACTGCCCAAGCCCTCAACAGCCTGAAGCTTTCTTATGATAGCGTTTTCCTTTGACATTTTCTGCGTGCCGAAAGAAAGCACAATAGTAACGATAGAGCTGAGAGCCTCAGGAATAGCTGCAACAGCAAGTGCGATAGCGAACATGAACGAATCCATAAGCTGGCCGCCACGAAGCATACTAAGTCCGAACACTACTGCACAGACAATAAGTATAGCAATGGAAAGCTTCTTGCCGAACTCGTCAAGCGTGTTCTGGAGAGGCGTTTTTCTCTCTGATGCGTTTTGGATAAGTGAAGCTATCTTGCCCACCTCAGTGTCCATACCCACCTCAGTGACAAGCATTTTTCCTCTGCCGTATGTGACAAAAGAGCCTGAATAAACCATGTTAGCACGCTCAGCAAGAGGCTTTTCGCCCTCTATATCGCTCATATCCTTGTCGATATTAACGCTCTCGCCTGTGAGTGCAGACTCGTTCACCTGAACAGACGCACATTCTATCAGCCTGCCGTCTGCACATATCTGGTCGCCTGCTTCGATAAGAAGAATGTCGCCCACTGCGATCTCCTCAGAGGGGATAATGACCTTTTCGCCGTTACGAAGCGCCTTAGCCGTTGGTGCAGAAAGCTTTTTAAGGTTCGTCAGTGACTTTTCTGCCTTGACGGTCTGAACTGTACCCAAAATAGCGTTCATTGTGATAACAACGAGAATTACCGCACAGCTCTCAACGTCTTTCATGAAAGCTGAAACTATCGCAGCAATAATGAGTATAAGCACAAGAAAGTCCTTATACTGCTCTAAAAAAATAACGGGAATGGACTTTTTCTTGCCCTCCGTGATAACATTTCGTCCGAACTTTTCGCAGTTTTTCACTGCCTGCTCGGTTGAAAGACCATTTTCACCTGATGAAAACTCAGTGTAAAGCTGGTCAAGTTTTTTTTGATACTGCTTCATAAAATACCACCTTTTTTTATTTTTTCCTGTAAATATTGCCGATATACCCTTCAAAGCCTCCTTTTCTCATAGGCTCAGTAAAATAAACGCATAAAAAATCGGCAAGACGTTTATTGGGTAAACTGCGCCTGTGGCAATTTAATCAATAAAAGTCTCGCCGTTTAGATATGCAGCGGTCCCTCATCGGAACGTACTGACGCAAACATAAACGGATCTCTCCGCCAGCTACTCTCTTTTACTATGAGGTTATTATAACCTATATTTTTGATTTTGTCAATAGTTTTTTATATTTTTTATTGTAAATTTGCAACGCTTCATATCATCAAAAAAGTGAGTCTTTGAAGCCTGACTTTTGTATAAAAAGTCCTTGGACATATGAAAAAATGTATGGTATAATAATTATAACAATGAGCAGCGACAGCGTAAGTCCGATTGTATTCGGACTTGTGCTGTTTTTTTATGCGCAAAAAACGGGAGGTAATGAAATATGAGCGAAGAAGCTCTGAAAGAAAACAAGATGGGCGTTATGCCCATGCCGAAACTCATGCTGAGCATGGGTCTGCCTATGATAATTTCAATGATAGTTCAGGCGTTTTACAATATCGTTGACAGCTATATCGTAAGCAGGATAACAGATGATACAGTTGAGCACATAGGCGAATATGCCGTAAACGCCCTAACCCTTGCATACCCTGTCCAGCTTTTGATAATCGCTGTAGGCGTAGGCACAGGCGTTGGAATAAATGCCTTGCTCTCCAGAAGCCTTGGAGAAAAGAATTTTGAGCGTGCAGGCAAAATAGCAGGCAACGCCATTTTCATAGGTCTTTGCACCTACATCGTGTTCATGCTGTTCGGATTTTTCGGCACTGACGCATTTTTGAAAACACAGACCCATGATAGTCTTGCTCTAAAGCTTGGGGGCGAATATCTAGGCATATGCTGTGTGTTGTCATTCGGTGCAGTAGGTTCAATGATATTTGAAAAGCTTTTGCAGGCAACAGGCAAAACTATCCATTCCACCATTGCTCAGCTTGTAGGCGCAATAGCCAACATCGTCCTTGACCCTGTCCTGATCTTCGGTCTTGGCCCTTTCCCAGAGCTTGGAGTAAAAGGTGCGGCATATGCCACTGTCATCGGTCAGGTACTCACAATGGTCATAGGCGGCGTGCTTCATTTTGTGTGCAACAAAGAGATACCAAGCGGCATGAGGTATTTTATACCCCAGCGCAAAATGATAACAAACATTTATAGAATAGGCATTCCCGCCATAATAATACAGGCTCTTATGTCCGTCATGACCTACGGTCTTAATGTCATACTCAACAGGATAGGTCAATCCGCCGTAACAGCCTATGGTATCTATTATAAAATACAGCAGTTCGTATTCTTTGCATCATTCGGCATGAACAACACTATCATTCCGGTTGTATCATACAACTACGGCAAAGGGGACAAAGCAAGAGTTCGTTCAGGCATAAAATATGGTATGCTCTACACGTTAGGACTCATGCTTCTTGGCATTATAGGCTTGCAGCTTTTTGCTTCTCAGATATGCCATGTATTCTCACTGTCAGCAGATACGGAGATATTCGCCACCTACGCCATAAGGATAATCACTTTAGGCTATCTTTTTGCAGGTGCAAACATAGCCTATCAGGGAATTTTTCAGGCACTCGACCATGGCATAGCTTCCCTTGTGCTTTCCCTTATCAGACTTTTAGTTATCCCTCTCCCCGCGGCTTATCTTCTCACCCTTACCTCCTCAGCAGGCAAGATAGTATGGGCAGCCGTTCCGTTCGGCGAGCTTGTAGGCACTGTCGCCGCCATTGTGATAATGGGCAGGATAAAACGTGAGATAAAGCTCAAAGACTAAAACACTGCCCTTGATTATTATTCCAAAAGGTGCTATAATAGCATTGGTGATAATAATGAAAAGGAAAATACTTGTAGGTCTGCTTACCGCCGTTATCTTTTTGGCTTGCGCCCTTGTGATAAATATAACCCCAAAGGTGGAGAAAGGTTCAGTTGTGCTGACCTGTGACGGAAGCAAATATGAGCTTCCCGGCACTGAAAAGACACGATACTGCAATGGCAAGAGCGAGAGCCTTTCCGCTGAAAAGAGCTTTGAAGATCTGCTCTCCTCCGTACCGTCATTTAATGTAAAGGCAGATGTAGATAAGGACGGCAATGTTACCCTTAAAACCACTATGTCCGTAGAAGTCACAGGGGACAGGCTCGGTGACGTGCTTTACACTGTCTACAGCTATGACGGAAAGGTGCTTGCCAAGGAGTCCAAAAAGCTGGAGCTTCCAAAAGAGGATATTGACGGCTGTCTTGTGAAAATAAAAATTACATGGGGCAAGAAAGACACAAGCTATCTTGAAGAAGATTACTGGTTTGCCGCAATGTACAATACCGAAAGATAAACATAACATCAAAATGTAGAGGCGACCTCTGGTCGCTCACTTTCTTTCTGTAAACTTTCAGACAACAAAACGTCGGACGAATTTGAAAACGTCCGACGTTTTGTTTTTTAACATATTTGAAATCCTATTATACCCGCCATACAAATAACGCTGCCGATGAATCTCAGCTTTGTGATAGGCTCTTTTCTTATGAGCGCTATAACAAACAGCGAACACAGTATCATAGGCTGGATAAATGACGCACTCGCAAGGCTCACAGCAATAACAGCGTTCTCCGCAAGCAGACCTGCCACATTCGGAATCTTTGTAAGCACGACCACCCATGCGCCCTTTTGATTTTTCTTGAATATCTCCAAAGGCTTCGCCCTCGGCAGAAGTATGATAGCCATAAGTATAAGCGCAAAGAACAGCGCCATGGTCGAGGATATGTAATTCTCCGACGCTCTTACAACTATACCATAGCCATATCTTGCCAAAAGATAGAACACCAGAGGAACAACTATCCTGCGGTAATTTATATTGCCGCTGTCCGTTCTGCCTGATTTTGCGATAAAAACAAGTCCTGCAACAGTAAGCACGATAAAAAGAAACTTGAAAATGCTCGGCTTTTCACCAAGGAAAATATCCGTTGCATAGGACATGAAAAGGGTGATACCAAGCCAAGCCTTAAGCTCAAAGGCTGATATTTCATCAAGGATAATAGCCGAAAGCTTAAATTCAAGGATCTTCGACAAGCACAGCAGACCTATCGCCGCAAATGACTGCCAGCTAAATGTAATAGTCCTGTCGAGGAAAGGCAGACAGCAAGCCATGAAAACAGCCGTTGCCGCCGCCATTAAGAATCCAAGCTCATCGCCGTTGAATTTTGCCGTTGAAACAGCGTACTTGTCACTAAGGGAACATATCGTGTAGCATACAACTACAAGTATAAGCAAAAACATTATTTTTCTTCTTCCTTACTCTATGATTTTCTAAGACCTGTATGCTGTGAAACATACAAAATAACGGGCGACCCAAGGTCGCCCCTACGCAAAGCCGATTTATCAGTTCTTTTTATTTTTCACAAGCCATACTACCGCCAAAATACCAAGTATCACTGAGAACAGAGTAGCAATGGCTAGACATATCCAGCTTGCATACTGACTTTGTATAAATTCGTTCTGCGATTGGCTTCCTATAAGGGTATCTACCCCCGATTGCGAGCCTAACGCTGAGAACAGTATTATAAATGCCATTCTCACATTCATTACGCAGGCTATAACGCTGTAAATATGCACTATACCCTGAAAAAGACACACTCCGCAGTCGTCCTTTACATAGCTTTTCACTCCAAGCACCGCACATACCACCGACACTGCCGTGTAGATAATGAACGCCGCAAAAAGCACTATCGTTGGCACTTATGCCCCCTCGGTTTTCACAATCAGGCTCATAAGCCCAGCCATACACCCCATGAACACAGCCGCTGCCGCAAGCCCTGCAACAGACCATTTTCTGTATATAAGTTCTGACTTTTTTATCTGCTCTTTCTTTATCTGCTTAGGCATTTTCTTCCTCCGCCTTCTTGCTTTCAAGCTCCTCTTCGGATATCTTGAAGCGTATCCTGTCTATTTTCTGCTCGTCCTCCATTTTCACTGTCATCTCAAAAGGCGGACAGCTTATAACTTCATTCTGCTCAGGAAGTCTGTCAAGCATATCCATTATCCAGCCACCGAGAGATGTTCTTTCGGTTTCGATAGTGTCCTCCGGCAGTCCTGTCCTCTCAAGAAAATCCGATACCGAAAGCTCCGCCGACGCTTCGTAAACACCGTCGCTTATTTTCACAAGGGAGGTATCCTCCTCGTCGCTTTCATCATAGATCTCGCCCACAAGCTCCTCTATGATATCCTCAAGAGTACAAATGCCCTCCGTACCGCCATATTGGTCGAGCACCACCGCCATATGCACCTTTTTGCGCTGCATCTGCTTTAAAATATCCGATATCTTGCGGCTCTCAGTTATGTAGAGTGGCTTGTTCATTATAAGGCTTATGTCCGTTTTACCCTTCAGATACATTTCAAAAAAGTCAGACTGGTGGATAAGTCCCACAATGTGGTCTATATCCTTGTCATACACAGGAAGCCTTGAAAACTTTGTCTGCACAAAGCGTTTTTTTATGCTCTCCATATCCTCATGAAGCTCAACACCCTCGATATTTACTCTAGGCACAAGTATCTCGCTTATGGTTATTTCGTCAAAATCCAGTGCCGAACGCACAAGCTCCGACTCCTGCTCTTCAAGTACGCCCTCGTCCTGAATCTCGTCTATGATATATTTAAGCTCTTCCTCAGTAACAGACGGCTCGCTGTTCTTGTTGCCCACAATCTTTGAAACACCGCTTTTTATGCCCATAAAGATAGCCGTAATAGGTGTGATGATGAACATGAATGCGGAAAGCGGAGCCGCCATAAGAATAGAAAACCGCTCAGAATTTTCCTTTGCAAGGCTCTTAGGCAAGATCTCACCAAAAATAAGCACAAGCACTGTCATGACTACAGTAGCCAGACCCACGCTTCCCTTGCCGAACTTCTCAGTAAAAAGCACCGTTGCGATAGACGATGAAGAAATGTTCACCACATTGTTTCCAACAAGTATAGCAGTGAGTGCCTTGTCAAAATTATCGCATATGTTCATTGCCTTCTTTGCAGACTTGTTTCCGTCGTCTGCAAGTTTTTTTAGCCTTATCCTGTTGCATGAAGAAAACGCTGTCTCCGTTGCAGAACAAATAGCAGACAGCATAAGAAGCACAGCGATGATAACAACTTTCATAAAATAAAATTATCCTTTCAGGTCAGAGTATAAATTTGCTGCCCTAGTTATAAAAATAGCACTAAAGGCAGTCATGAAAACTGACTACATATAGTTATCATAACATATTTTTTAACCAATTGCAACAGTATTATTGAAAAAACAATGTAAAAGAGTTATAATATTCTTTGTGTTCATAATATTCATATGCACAAAAGGAGATAACAAAAATGGCAAAGAAAGATAAGGACATTTTCGACAAAATAATGGACTGGAAGATATTCGGCTGGTTCAGACCATTTTACGTCAAAAACAAGGAAATGCTTTTGTATCTGTTTTTCGGCGTACTCACCACCGCAGTGAGCTTTGTGACCGCAGGCATCTCAAAAGTGCTTTTGGAACAGGCAGGCATAGGCAAGGGCGGTGTTTCCACTGCAAGTACTGTCATATCATGGATATGTGCGGTAACGTTCGCATACATAACCAACAGGATATGGGTTTTCGAGTCTGAAGCAGAGGGCAAAAAGGCGATAATCTCCGAAGCGGCTTCATTTTACGGCGGAAGGATATTCACTCTTCTCGTAGAAATGTTCATGATGTGGCTCGGCTACTCACTTCTCAGCTTCAACTATTGGGTAACAAAGATAGTGGCAAACGTTGTTGTGCTGATACTTAACTATGTCATCAGTAAGCTTGTGGTATTCAGAAAGAAATAAGCATACAAAAAAAGCTGTCAGATCAATCATTCTGACAGCTTTTTATTTTGCCCCAGTTGCCACGTTGCAACCGACTAATCTCTGTACATAAGCGTAACAGCCATGCCGTTTATCACGCCCACTACAACCCCGCACACAATGAAAAACACCTTGATAGGCAGGTCAAGCAGAAGCGAGATAAGCCCGAACACGATAACGAACGCCATTGCTCCGCCTATCTGCACAAGAAACTTTCTTTTCACAAGCACAGGAAAACGCTCAGCAAGCTTTGCGGTCTTGTTACCCTTGTGGTCAATTATCCTGTAAATAAGCTGAGTCAGTGCCATTGGTAT
>OGHY01001221.1_pt1 | contig 12178 bp, 7 predicted proteins | sample 1571541 | NCBI WGS metagenome assembly OGHY01 (sample SAMEA2581943, study PRJEB24529) | metagenome | biome: Human gut stool | place: China | collected 2011
AGCATGCCGCCGGCCGGCTGCAAACCCCGATTTTGATAAATGAAACAACCTATGAGACACCTGATTGACCCGACCGACCTGACGGTGGCCGAAACCGAACAAATCGTGGCGCTGGCCGAAGATATCATCGCCAACCGCGCCAAATACAGCGAAGCGTGCAAGGGGCGCAAGCTGGCGACGCTCTTTTACGAGCCTTCGACCCGCACCCGCCTGAGTTTCACCTCCGCCATGATGGAGCTGGGGGGCAGCGTCATCGGCTTTTCGGACGCCAATTCGTCGTCCGTGTCGAAAGGCGAAACCGTGGCGGACACCGTACGCGTGATCCGCTGTTTCGCGGACATTATCGCCATGCGCCACTTCAAGGAGGGCGCGCCGCTCGTGGCTTCGCAGTACGCCGGAATTCCGGTCATCAATGCGGGCGACGGCAGCCACAGCCACCCGACGCAGACCCTTACGGACCTTCTGACGATCAAGCGCGAGAAGGGGCGTTTCGACAACATGACGATCGGCTTCTGCGGCGACCTGAAATTCGGCCGTACGGTCCATTCGCTCATCAAGGCGCTGTCGCGCTATTCGGGGATCAAGGTAATCCTGATCGCCCCGCAGGAGCTGCGTCTTCCGGACTACATGCTGGCCGAGATGAGCGAGAATTCGAAACTCGAATTCCGCGAAGTCGAGACCATGGAGGAGGTGATGCCCGAACTGGACATCCTCTACATGACGCGCGTGCAGAAGGAACGTTTCCTCGACGAGGAGGAGTTCGACCGTGTGAAGAACAGCTTCGTGCTCGATCCCGGAAAGCTCGAAACCGCCAAGGAGGATATGATTATCCTGCACCCGCTGCCGCGCGTGAACGAAATCACGCGCGCCGTGGACAACGATCCCCGCGCAGCCTATTTCCGGCAGGTCGAGAACGGCAAGTTCGTACGCATGGCGCTGATCCTTACGCTGCTGCGCTGGGCCGACGAAAACAAGCCCTTCGAGAAGACTCCCGTTTTCAGCGAAGACTACGTCGTCAATGAGATGGAGTGTTCCAACCGGCGCTGCATCTCGGCAACCGAAGATGTCGACCGGCTTTTCCACCGCCTGCCCGACGGCTCGTGCCGCTGCGCCTACTGCGAGGCCAAGGCGAAGTGATCTCCGGTATGGCCTTTCATATAAAGCTCCCGTAAGGGAGCTTTTTTTCTTCCGCCTGCCTGAGTCTGTCTTCCGTTTTTCCTGAGTCCGCCGCTCTTCCGGTCGTTGCCGGCGCGTTTGCGTCCGGGCTGCGTTTTTCGGCGGACCGACCGGGCCTATTGCCCCGGCGGCCGATTTCCCGGTTTCGAATGTAAAATTTGTTATTTCGATTAGTAACCTGTCTTGTGAAATTGTATTATTTATAGAAACAAAGGCGCAGAACGGGGTGCATTCCCGTCTGCGGTTGCAAAAAGTTTTACTATCTTTGCATCAATTCTAACCTTAACCTGAAAAGAACCGATGTCTGCAAATTCCCGAAAAGTATCGCCGCTGGCATGGGTCCCCACGGTCTATTTTGCCATGGGGCTCCCGTTTATTATCGTAAACATGGTAGCGACGCTGATGTTCCGAGGGCTGGGTATCGACGATGCCCGCATTACGCTCTGGACTTCGCTGATTATCCTGCCGTGGTCGCTCAAACCCTTCTGGAGTCCCTTGATGGAGATGTTCAGGACCAAGAAATTCTGGGTCGTCGCCACGCAGCTGGTTTCGGGTCTGGGACTTGCGCTGGTCGCCCTGTCGCTTCCGCTTCCCAACTTTTTCCCCTATGCCATCGCCCTGATGGCCGTCGTGGCCTTCAGCGGCGCGACGCACGACATCGCCACCGACGGCGTCTATATCACCGAACTTTCCAAAGACCTGCAGGCCAAGTTCATCGGCTGGCAGGGCGCTTTTTACAACATCGCCAAGGTCTTCGCCATGGGCGGACTGGTCTATCTGGCCGGCGCGCTCAAGGACCATGTCGGAATCGTGCAGGCGTGGATGACCGTGATGGGCCTTTGCGGCGGCATTCTCTTCCTGCTGGGGCTGTATCACATCCGCATGCTGCCTTCGGGCGGCGCCGCGACGGCCCATGCTGACAGTTTCGGCGGCGCCATGCGCGAAACGAAGCGCATTTTTCTGGAGTTCTTCAAGAAGAAATACATCTGGATCTATTTCGCCTTCATCCTCTTCTACCGCTTCGCCGAAGGTCTGGTCATCAAGATCGTGCCGCTGTTCCTCAACGCTCCGCTCGATCAGCAGGGCATGGGCCTTACCGAACAGCAGATCGGACTCTATTACGGTACGTTCGGCGTGATCGCCTTCGTCGTGGGGTCCATTCTGGGCGGCTATTTTATTTCATGGCTCAAACTGCGGCGCGCCTTGTTCCCGCTGGTCTGCATCTTCAACGTTCCGTTCGTGGTCTACGCGCTGCTGGCGTGGTTCCAGCCTTCGAGTCCCGTGCTGATCTGCGCGGCCATCGTGTTCGAATATTTCAGTTACGGCTTCGGCTTCGTGGGACTCACGCTCTTCATCATGCAGCAGGTGGCGCCCGGCCCGCACCAGATGGCGCACTACGCCTTCGGGTCGTCGCTTGCCAACCTTGGCGTGATGCTTCCGGGTATGATCAGCGGCTGGCTTTGTGACAGCTTGGGCGGCTATCACTATTTCTTCATGTGGGCGCTGCTGGCGACGGTTCCCGCCTTCCTGCTCGCCGCGCGCATTCCCTTCACCCATCCCGATACCGAAGAGGTGACGGCCGAGGAGATCGACAAAGAATTGATCAACGAATAAACAGATAACGTAAAACTATGGACAACAACCTGAAAATCGTAGGCCCGGCCATGCCGGATATGCCGTGGGAGGATCGTCCCGCCGGCTCCAAGGAAGTGATGTGGCGCTATTCGGCCAATCCGATCATCCCGCGCGACGCGCTTTCGACGTCGAACAGCATTTTCAACTCGGCGGTCATTCCTTTCAAGAAAGGCAAGTATAATTATGCGGGCGTTTTCCGCTGCGACGACACCAACCGCCGCATGCGCATCCACGCCGCTTTCTCGGTGGACGGCATCAAGTGGGATATCTGCGAGGAGGATTTCAAACTCGTGGGCGCCGATCCCGAAATCGCCGAGTGGGTTTACGGTTACGATCCCCGCGTAGCCAAGATCGAGGATAAGTATTATGTGACGTGGTGCAACGGCTACCACGGCCCGACGATCGGCATCGCGTGGACCGACGACTTCGAGACGTTCCACCAGCTGGAGAACGCCTTTATCCCCTTCAACCGCAACGGCGTGCTGTTCCCCCGCAAGATCAACGGCCGTTTCGCCATGCTGTCGCGTCCGAGCGACAACGGCCATACGGCTTTCGGCGACATCTTCTACTCGGAGTCGCCCGACATGGAGTTCTGGGGCCGCCACCGTCATGTGATGTCGCCCGCGGCCTTCGAGGTGTCGGCATGGCAGTGCATGAAGATCGGTGCGGGTCCCGTGCCCATCGAGACGAGCGAGGGCTGGCTGCTGCTCTACCACGGCGTGCTGCGTTCGTGCAACGGTTATGTCTATGCGTTCGGCTCGGCATTGCTGGATTTGGAGGAGCCGTGGAAGGTCACGGCCCGCAGCGGTCCCTATCTGATTTCGCCGCGCGAAACGTACGAATGCATGGGCGACGTTCCGAACGTCACGTTCCCCTGCGCGTCGCTCCATGACCCCGAAACGGGCCGGATCGCCGTCTATTACGGATGCGCCGACACCGTCACGGGCCTTGCCTTCGGTTATATCCCCGAAATCGTCAAGTTTACCAAGGAAAACAATATTCTCTGACGATGCTGCGACGAACGCTCTTAACTGCTGCGCTCGCCGCAGCTGTTTTCTGCGCACCGCTGCGTGCGCAGGAACCTGCCGACTGGGTCGATCCTTTCGTCGGCACGACCAACTTCGGCACGACCAACCCCGGCGCAGTGTGTCCCAACGGCATGATGTCCGTGGTTCCCTTCAACGTGATGGGTTCCGACGAGAACGTCTACGACAAGGACGCCCGCTGGTGGTCCACGCCCTATGAGTTCCACAACAAGTTCTTTACGGGTTTCGCGCACGTCACGCTGAGCGGCGTGGGGTGCCCCGAACTGGGATCGCTGCTGGTGATGCCGACCACGGGCGCGCTCGACGTCGATTACCGCAATTACGGCAGTAAGTACACCGGTGAAACCGCTTCTCCGGGCTACTATTCGAACCGGCTCACCAAATACGGCGTCCTTGCCGAAGTGACGGCCACGCCGCGCAGCTCGGCCGAACGCTACACCTTCCCGGCGGGCGAGAGCCATATCCTGCTCAATCTGGGCGAGGGCCTTACCAACGAATCGGGGGCTTGGGTGCGCCGTGTGAGCGATACCGAGGTCGAGGGCATGAAACTGCTCGGCACGTTCTGCTACAACCCGCAGGCGGTGTTCCCGATCTATTTCGTGATGCGCGTCTCGAAACGCCCCTCCGCCACGGGATTCTGGAAAAAACAGCCCCCCAAATACGGTGTCGAAGCTGAGTGGGACAAGGATGCCGGCAATTACAAACTCTATACGCACTACGGCCGTGAACTCGCGGGCGACGACGTGGGCGTGTGGTTCAGCTACGATACGACGGAGGGCGAGCAGCTCGAAGTCCGCATGGGCGTTTCGTTCGTGTCGGTCGAGAATGCGCGCCTGAACCTCGAAGCCGAGCAGCAGGAGCGTTCGTTCGACGACATCCGTGCCGCGGCGCGCCGCTCGTGGAACGACGATCTGGGCCGCATCCGCGTCGAGGGCGGCACCGACGCGCAGAAGAAGGTCTTCTATACGGGGCTCTATCATGCGCTGATCCATCCCAACGTGCTGAGCGACGTCAACGGCGAATATCCCGCGATGGAGAGCGCCGAAATCCGCACTGCCGAGGGCAACCGCTATACGGTCTTCTCGCTCTGGGACACCTACCGCAACCTGCACCAGCTGATGACGCTGGTCTATCCCGAACGCCAGCTGGAAATGGTGCGTTCGATGATCAGCATGTACAAGGAGTGGGGCTGGCTGCCGAAGTGGGAGCTTTACGGCCGCGAAACCTTCACCATGGAGGGCGACCCGGCCATCCCGGTGATCGTCGATACGTGGATGAAGGGCCTGCGCGATTTCGACATGGACGCCGCTTACGAGGCGATGCGCAAGTCGGCCACGACGCCCGGCGCGCCTATGTCGAAAAGGGCTACGTGCCGCTGGGTTTCTACGCCCGTGACCTTTCGGGCGACAACTCCGTGTCGCACGCGCTGGAATACTACATCGCCGACCATGCCCTGTCGCTGCTGGCCGATTCGCTCGGCCGCAGGGAGGACGCGGCGCTGTTCCGGAACCGTTCGCTCGGCTATAAGAACTACTACAGCCCCGAATCGGGCACTTTCCGTCCGATCACCGGGGAGGGCGGTTTCCTGACGCCGTTCGATCCGCGGCAGGGCGAGAATTTCGAGCCGGTCCCCGGTTTCCACGAAGGCTCGGCATGGAACTATACGTTCTATGTCCCGCACGACGTCTACGGACTGTCGAAGCTGATGGGCGGACGGCGCAAATTCATCGACAAGCTGCAAATGGTCTTCGACGAGGGGCTTTACGATCCCGCGAACGAACCCGACATCGCCTATCCCTACCTTTTCAGCTATTTCCGGGGCGAGGAGTGGCGTACGCAGCGCGAGGTGAACCGCCTGCTGGCCAAATACTTCACCACCGCGCCCGACGGCATTCCCGGCAACGACGATACCGGAACCATGTCGGCGTGGGCCGTCTTCTCGATGATGGGCTTCTATCCCGACTGTCCGGGCGAGCCGTATTACACGCTTACCTCGCCCGTTTTCGATCGGGTGACCGTTACGCTAGACAGGAAATACTATCCGGCCGGGGAACTCGTCATCGAGACGAAGCGTCCCGATTCCGGCGCGGTCTATATCCGCTCGATGACGCTCGGCGGCAAACCGCTGAAGCGATACCGCATCGGCCACGAAGAGCTGCTGCGGGGCGGACGGCTGACTTTCGAACTTCAAAACCGCAAATAGATGAGACTCTTCCGCTGGATATTCGTTGTGTCGCTGCTGCTCGTCTCGTCCGGAGTCCGGGCGCAGACCCGGCTGACCCGCAACGGCAAACCTGCGGCCCGGATCGTCGTGGCGCAGCAAACTGCCGCCGATCTCACGGCCGCGCAGCTGCTGCAGCGATTCGTCCGCGAATCGACCGGTGCGACACTGCCCTTGCTGCATGACGTGACGCCCCGCAAGGGCGACATCTTGATCGGCGCTTCGGACACCGCGGGACTTGCTGAGGACGGCTTCCGCCTGCGCACGCAGGACGGCGTGCTGCGCATCAGCAGCGGCGGCGACAAGGGGGCGGTTTACGGCGTCATGACGCTGCTGGAACGTTACTTGGGGCTGGATTACTTCGCCGCCGGGGTCTATGACCTCGACCGGAATCCGACCGTCACGCTTCCGGCGATGGACTTCGCCGAAAATCCGGCGTTCCGCTATCGCCAGAGTCAGGGCTACGGCATGGCGCAGGACTCCGTGTACCGGCTGGCCCTGCGTCTGGAGGAGCCGCGCGACATCTTTGCCGGCGGCCTGTGGGTGCACACCTTCAACAGCCTGCTTCCGGCGTCGGTCTACGGCGCGGAGCATCCCGAATACTACTCGTTCATCAACGGCGAACGCCGTCCGGGGCGCGCCAGCCAATGGTGTCTGACGAACGACGAGCTTTTCGAACTGGCGGCGGCGAAGGTCGATTCGATCTTCCGGGCCAACCCCGGCATGAACATCATTTCCATAAGCCAGAATGACAGCAATTTCACCTACTGCCGCTGTGAGGAGTGCGAGAAGGTCAACCGGTACGAAGGCGCGCCTTCGGGCAACTATGTCCGCTTCCTGAACAAGCTGGCGGAGCGTTTCCCCGACAAGGAGTTTTCGACGCTGGCCTACCTCTTTACGATGCAACCCCCAAAGCACGTGAAGCCGCTGCCCAACGTCAATATCATGCTGTGCGACATCGACTGCGACCGCGAAGTGCCCCTTACGGACAATGCGTCGGGCCGCGAGTTCATCGAAGCGATGGAGGGGTGGGCGGCCCTGTCGGACAATATCTTCGTGTGGGATTACGGCATCAATTTCGACAACATGGTCGCTCCGTTCCCCAACTTTCCGATACTCAAACCCAACATCGGGCTTTTCCGGCGCAACCACGCCACGATGCACTTCTCGCAGATCGGCGGCTCGTACGGCGGCGATTTCTCGGAGATGCGCACCTATGTGGTCGCCAAGCTGATGTGGAATCCCGATCAGGATACCGATTCGCTCATGCTGCGTTTCATGCGCGGCTATTACGGACCCGCTGCGCCTTATATTTATCAGTACGAAAAACTGCTCGAAGGCGCATTGCTGGCGGGCGGCCAGCGGTTGTGGATATACGATTCTCCCGTCTCGCACAAGGACGGCATGCTCAACGCCGCCTGCCGCAAGCGTTACGGAGAGCTGTTCGACTGCGCCGAGCGGGCCGTGGCGGGGGATTCCGTCCTGCTGCGCCGCGTGCGCCTGACGCGTCTGCCGCTGATGTACTCCAACCTCGAAATCGCCCGCACGACGGCCGACAAGGACCTCGGCGCCGTGGTGAGCGAGCTGGACGCGTTCGAGAAATACGTGACCCAATTCGGCGTGAAGACGCTCAACGAACGCAACAACAGCCCGCAGGAATACTGCCGGCTCTACCGCGAACGTTATCTTCCTGCGGAGAACTCCAATCTGGCGCTGGGCGCGCGGATCGTCTGGATCGACGCTCCTGCGGAGAAATACCGGGCGTCGGGCGAAAAGACCCTGACCGACGGTCTTTTCGGCGGCGCGTCGTTCGTTGAGAGCTGGACGGGCTGGGAGGGCAAGGACGGCGCCTTCGTCGTCGATCTGGGCCGCGACGTGACCTTCTCGACGGTCGAGACCGATTTCCTGCACCAGCTGGGCCAGTGGATTCTGCTGCCCCGTTCGGTGCGTTACTCCACCTCGTCCGACAACGCGGACTGGACCCCGTTCGGGCAGGTGGAATTTCCTGAGGACCAGTCGGTGCCCGTGAAATTTGTTCCGGCTGCCGTCACGGCCGCACAGCCGGTGCGGGCCCGCTACGTCAAAGTCGAAATCGAAGGCGTCAAGACCTGTCCGCCGTGGCATTACGGCGTAGGCTGCCCCTGCTGGTTCTTCCTCGACGAAGTGACCGTGAAATAAAACGTTGCGAAAAATTTTAAACGATTGCATAATGAAACCCAAGCATCTTCTTTCCTTATCCGTTCTGCTGATTTCGGCCGCCTGTTCGCAGCCTGAGCAGAAGCCGCTGACGCAGTATGTCGATATGTACATCGGCACGGGCGGCCACGGCCATGTCTTCATGGGGGCCAACGTTCCGTTCGGCGCCGTGCAGCTCGGCCCCACCAGCATCCCGCAGTCGTGGGACTGGGTGTCGGGATACCACATTTCCGATACGACCGTCATCGGTTTCAGCCATACCCACCTCAACGGTACGGGTATCGGCGACCTGTTCGACGTCACGGTGATGCCCGTCGTGGGCGGGGTGACCTACGCCCGCGGCACGGAGGACGACCCGCAGTCGGGGCTTTGGTCCTATTTCAGCCGTAAGAACGAAAAAGCCCGTCCGGGCTATTACGCCACGCGGCTCGACCGCTACGGCGTCGATGTGGAGCTGACCGCCACCAAGCGCGTCGGGCTGCACAAATACACCTTCCCCGCGTCGCAGGAGGCCGCCGTGGTCTTCGACCTCGAAAACGGCGGCTGCTGGGACAAGGCCACCGAGACCGCATTCGTTTCCGACGGACTCCGGCTCAGCGGCTACCGCTATTCGACGGGCTGGGCCAAGGATCAGCGCGTTTACTTCACGGCCGAATTCTCGAAGCCGGTGAAGAATATCTCCTATCCCGATGCGTCGGAGACGGTTCCGGAGGAGGGCGACGTTACGGTCAAGGGCCGTTACGCCCGCGTGGAGTTCGATACGACCGATGGCGAGCCGCTCTATATGAAAGTGGCGATTTCGCCCGTGAGCATCGAGAACGCCAAGCTCAACATGCAGGCGGAACTTCCCGGCTGGGACTTCGAAGCCACGGCGGCGGCCGCCGACAAGGCGTGGAACGCCGAGCTGCAGAAGGTGCGTGTCGAGACTGCGGACGAAGCCGCCCGCCGCATCTTCTATACGGCGCTCTACCACACGATGGTCGCTCCGTCGGAGTTCTGCGACGTGAACGGCGACTACCGGGGCGCTGACGGCGAGATCTACCGCGCCGCGCCGTTCGTGAACTATACGACCTTCTCGTTGTGGGACACCTACCGCGCCGCCCAGCCGCTGATGACGATTCTCCATCCTGAGAAGATGCCCGACATCGCCAATACGATGCTCCATATCTACACGCAGCAGGGCAAGCTTCCCGTCTGGCACCTCGCGGGCAACGAGACCGACTGCATGGTCGGCAATCCCGGCATCCCGGCCATGGCCGACATCGTGCTGAAAGGTTACGGCGGCTTCGACAAGGAGCTGGCCTACGAGGCGCTGAAGAAGTCCGCCATGCTCGGCGAGCGGGGTATGGACCTGCGCATGAAATACGGCTATATCCCCTGCGACCTCTTCAACGAAGCGGTGGCCTACGACATGGAGTACGCGCTGGCCGACTGGGCCGTGGCTCAGGTCGCGGCGCAGCGCGGCGATACGGCCGATTACGACTATTTCCTCGATCGCAGCAAATCCTACCGCCACTTCTTCGATCCCGAAACCCGCTTCATGCGCGGGCTGGATTCGAAAGGCGGCTTCCGCACGCCCTTCAACCCGTTCGCTTCGACCCACCGCGAGGACGACTACTGCGAGGGCAACGCGTGGCAGTATACGTGGCTCGTGCCGCACGACGTCGAGGGGCTGATCGGGTGCTTCGGCGGCAAGGAGGCTTTCGTCGAAAAACTCGACTCGCTCTTCACGGTCAGCTCCGTGCTGGAGGGCGCCGCTTCGCCCGACATTTCGGGCCTGATCGGTCAGTACGCCCACGGCAACGAACCCAGCCACCACGTCGTCTACCTCTATACGATGATCGGCCAGCCCGCGAAGACCGCCGACAAGGTGCGCGAAATCCTGACGACGCTCTACCACGACCAGCCCGACGGATTGTCGGGCAACGAGGACGTCGGCCAGATGTCGGCGTGGTACGTGCTTTCGTCGCTGGGATTCTATCAGGTCGAGCCGGCCGGAGGACGCTACTTCTTCGGTTCGCCGCTCTTCGACAAGGCCGAGCTGCGCGTGCGCGACGGGGTGTTCACCGTGATCGCGCACAACAATTCGGCGGCAGACAAATACATTCAGCGCGTGAAACTCAACGGCGAGCCGTACGCCAAGCCCTATATCGGTTTCGAAGAGATCGCCGCGGGCGGCACGCTCGAATTCGAAATGGGACCGGAGCCTGCCCTATGGTACGAACTTTAAACGGAAATGACAGCAATGAAAAATAGAAATATCTTTTTCGCGGCCCTTTGCGCCGCCGTTTTGGCCGGCTGTTCGTGCCCTTCGGCCGGGCAGCGATCCCCGCAGCGTCCGTCGGACTATGTTTCGACATTGGTAGGCTCGCAGTCGGATTTCACGCTTTCGACGGGCAATACCTATCCTGCCGTCGCTCTGCCTTGGGGTATGAACTTCTGGACGCCCCAGACCGGTAAGATGGGCGACGGCTGGGCCTATACCTACGGGGCGCACCGAATCCGGGGCTTCAAGCAGACCCATCAGCCCTCGCCATGGATCAACGACTACGGCCAGTTCGCGCTGATGCCCGTGCGCGGGAATGATAAGCTGGACGAAGAGTCCCGCGCGAGCTGGTATTCGCACCAAGCCGAGGTGGCGAAGCCCTACTATTACAGGGTCTATCTGGCCGACCACGACATCCGCGCCGAGATCGCCCCGACCGAACGTGCCGCGATGATGCGCTTCACCTTTCCCGAAAGCGACGAGTCGGGCGTTGTGATCGACGCCTTCGACCGCGGTTCGCAGATCGGCATGCTCGACGCCCGCACGATCGTGGGTTACACCACGCGCAACAGCGGGGGCGTTCCTGATAATTTCCGCAATTATTTCGTCGTGCGTTTCGATACGCCGTTCACCGCCGTCGAGCTGACCGACGCCCCCGGCGAGTACGAACCCGGCAGCAGCCTGCTCTATCCCGACGGCAGTAAGTCGGTGACGGGCGGACACGCCGTGGCGAAGGTGCACTTCCCGACCCGCCGCGGCCAGCAGGTCTGCGCCGCCGTGGCTTCGTCGTTCATCTCGCCCGAACAGGCCGTTCAGAACCTCAGGGAGCTGGGGACCGACGACTTCGAGACCGTCAAGTCCAAGGCGCAGGAGCGCTGGGACGAAGTGCTGGGCCGCATCGAGGTCGAGGGCGGCACCGAAGAGCAGATGCGCACCTTCTATTCGTGCCTGTACCGTTCGGTGCTTTTCCCGCGTAAATTCTATGAAGTGACCGCTTCGGGCGAGATCATGCACTACAGCCCCTACAACGGCGAAGTGCTGCCCGGCTACATGTATACCGACACCGGGTTCTGGGACACGTTCCGCAGTCTGTTCCCGCTGCTCAATCTGGTCTATCCTTCGGTGAACGCCGAAATCCAGCAGGGACTGGCCAACACGGCCCGCGAAAGCGGCTTCCTGCCCGAATGGGCCTCGCCGGGCCACCGCGGCTGCATGGTGGGCAACAACTCCGTATCGGTGGTGGCCGACGCGCTCCTCAAGGGCGTCACGCCCGAAAAGGAGTGGCAGACGCTCTACGACGCCATGATGCACGCGCGCACGAACGTCCACCCCGGCGTCTCCTCGACCGGACGTCTGGGACACGAGTATTACAACCGGCTGGGATACATTCCCTACGACGTGAAGATCAACGAGAACGTCGCCCGCACGCTCGAATACGCCTACGACGACTGGTGTATCGCGCAGGTGGCCCGCAAACTGGGTAAGACGGAGGATGCCGCGGCGCTTGAGGAGGCTTCGCGCAACTACCGCAACGTATTCGACAAGACGACCAAGCTGATGCGCGGCCGCAACGAGAACGGAGAGTTCCAGTCGCCGTTCAGCCCCTACAAGTGGGGCGACGCCTTCACCGAGGGCAAC
>OGHY01001230.1_pt1 | contig 12140 bp, 9 predicted proteins | sample 1571541 | NCBI WGS metagenome assembly OGHY01 (sample SAMEA2581943, study PRJEB24529) | metagenome | biome: Human gut stool | place: China | collected 2011
ATATGTTCAGACATTATGACTGGAAATATAATGACAGAGTATCAGCTAATATATACTACTCAGAGGAAATGTCACATAAGATATATGCGGCATGTGATGCATTTCTTATGCCATCACTGTTTGAACCATGCGGACTTAGCCAGCTTATGTCATTAAGATATGGAACAGTTCCTATTGTTAGGGAAACAGGTGGACTTAAGGATACAGTAGAACCTTATAATGAATACGAAAGTACAGGTACAGGTTTCTCGTTTGCTAATTATAATGCACATGAGATGCTTAGTATAGTTAATTATGCTAAAAGTGTATACTATAATCATAAGAGAGAGTGGAATAAGATTATTGACAGAGGCATGAAAAAAGATTTCTCATGGAAGAGTTCTGCAAAGAAGTATGAGGAACTTTATAATTCTTTATAATATGATGAAACATAAGAACTAACCACTTGACTTAAAGTGATATAATATGCTATTATATCACTTGTCTGCGGATGTGGCGGAATGGCAGACGCAGCAGACTCAAAATCTGCCGATGGTGACATTGTGCGGGTTCAAGTCCCGCCATCCGCATTATAACTTTTTCCAGTATCTTTATATATAAAGGTACTGGAATTTTTTTATATTAATAATTGTTAATTTATTAACCTTATTGTTTCTAAATAAAAACTTAATAATACTTTAATTTCTATAAAAAAAAGATTATAATTCATTAGCAAAATAAATTATAGAAATAAATTTAGGAGGAATAGGTTATGTTACCATTATGGCTGTGCATTCCTTTTGCGGGATTGCTATTATGTATCGCAATTATGCCTCTTGTCAAAGCTGAATGGTGGGAAAGCCATCAGTTACATGCAGTTATATTATGGTCGATACTTTTTATTATACCTTTTGCTATAACACAGGGTGTTGGAACGGCAGCTGAAACTGTACTTGAATGTATAATAAACGATTATTTAGGCTTTATTGTTTTATTATTTGGATTATTCTGTGTTGCAGGAAATATTTCTTTAGATGGTGATCTTGTAGGTTCACCAAGAGTTAATACAATTATTTTGTTAATAGGAACATTTCTTTCGAGTCTTATAGGTACAACAGGGGCAAGTATGCTTCTTGTACGTCCTATTATAAAGATGAATTCATGGAGACACAGAAGAAGTCATATTATGATATTCTTCATATTCCTTATATCTAATATGGGTGGTTGTCTGACACCTATAGGAGATCCACCACTTCTTATGGGCTTTATGAGAGGAGTTCCATTTACATGGAGTATCCATCTGCTGCCAGTGTTATGTTTTAACCTGCTTGTGCTTCTTCCTGTTTTTTATATGATAGACAGAAAAAACTACAGACTTGATATCGCTGAAGGCAGTGTACCTGATATAAGCAAGGAGTCAACTGAACTTAAGTTCCAGGGTGGACACAATGTTATATTTATTATTACTATTGTAATAGCAGTAGTGTTAAGCGGTACACTTTCTAATGTTCCAGCATTCATAGGAGCTGATGGTGTGCTTAAGGGACTACATATAGGAGAAGTTACTTTCTCATTTGTTACTATGATAGAGATTGCTATTATTCTTTTATCAGCATTCTTGTCATTTAAGACAACTAAAAAAGAAATACGTACAAAGAACCACTTTAACTGGGGGGCTATACTGTTTATAGGTATATTTATAACTATGCAGCCAGCACTTATTATTCTTAAAGCAGTTGGACCTACACTTGGTATATCAAAGGCATGGCAGATGTTCTGGACAACAGGAGCACTTTCAAGCTTCCTTGATAATACACCTACATATCTTGTATTCTTTACAACAGCTGGTACACTTGGATTTACAAGTGGCATTACAACAAGTGTTGGTGTGATTACGGCAAAGGTTCTTATGTCTATTTCATGTGGCGCTGTATTTATGGGTGCAGGAACATATATTGGTAATGCACCTAACTTTATGGTCAAGTCAATCGCAGATGAAAATGGTGTCCGTATGCCGGGCTTCTTTGGTTATATGATATGGTCAATAGGTATCCTTGTTCCAGTATTTATTCTGGATACACTTATATTCTTTTTATAGGAGGTTGGCATGATGAGTGAAAATACTACTAACAATATAAAAAATAACGACACGTCAGTGAGTGTCAATGAGTTGAAAAAAACTGCCTTAAACCTTGCTAATAAGATATATGATCTTGATGAAAGAGTATACAAGTCGGTTGGTTCCGAACTTGGACGTGTATTTATAGGTGATAAGACTAAATGTATAGATAAACTTAGTGCTCTTATATACAGCAATCCTCATGGATATACACTTAGAAGTGAGGTTGCACTTGTTGGCAATATGGCACGAACTATTCAGGATAAAAAAGAAAAGTCTAAGTTTATGACTGAATACAATGATATATTAAAAGAAATAGCAGAGATTCCACATATATTTAATTCAGTAGATATTCTTGATACTGCAATAAGTGAACTGAATGTATCAAATCTTCACAGGCATAACGATGATAAGCGTATGATAATATGCATAAGCCGTACAGAGGGAAGTGCTGGTACAGATATAGGTTTTGCACTTGCTGACAAGCTTCATCTTAATTATTATGATGCAGAGATTTTCAAAGATATTGTGTTAAGAAAGGATGCTGAAAAGGACGCAAGATTCAAAAGCAGGAAGATAGATTTAAGCCATGATATGATACAGCCAGAAAAGGCAAGAAGATTCAGCCGTAACCATGGACTTCCAGCCAATGATGCTGCATTCTTTAATGAATCAGAAATTCTTCGTGAACTTGCTGAAAAAGAAGATTTTATAGTTATAGGACGTTGCGCTGATGTTATTCTTAAGAATAACAATATACCACATATAAGTGTTTTTATAACAGCACCGGTAGAACAGAGAGCAAAACGTATTATGGAGCTTGAAAAAATACCATATTCCAAAGCTTTAAAAAGACTTGTAAAATTTGATAAGAAAAGGGAAAAATATTATAAATTCTATACTAATAACGTATGGGGACAGGCATATAATTATGATTTATGTATCAACAGTGCAAGCTATGGTATTGATGAAGCTGTTAATCTTATATTACGTGTAATCAATAGAGATAAACAGGAGTAATACAACATGCTGAATTAAAATCGGCGCGTAAAACCAGCACGCAGACTTTTTATGGAAAGTCTGCGTGTTTTCTGTTATAATAAAAAGAATAAAGGTCTAAACTGGCTTATATGTTACTAACATCAATATATAAGTAGATATTGTAAAGCAGCAGGAATGGTGAAATGTATGAATGCATGTAAGAATTACCAAAAGATGATAAAAGATTATGATGAAGGAAGATTGTCATTAAAACAGGAAGAAAAATTCATAAATCATATTATTCATTGTAATGATTGTAAAGAAGAATTGGAGATATATTATATAGTATCATATGGACTTGATGAGAATTATGATGAGAATAAAATACCAGATGATATAAAGAACTGTATTGATTCATATGATTTTAAAACTTTGGTAGAGCTTAAGCTTAAGAAAAGCATAGAACAATGCAAAATGACCCGCCAGTGGAATCACGATATGAAAATGATGCATGCATTTATCAACATCATAATGGTTTTAATGTTTATTGTATGTATAATTATCAGATTTTATTAAATGTATACAATATATAACTTGTTTATTAAATGAGCAGTGTGAATATCACAAATAGCACAAGTATCAGAATGGAGGATTAATATGAGTAAGCTTTTACTTATAGATGGACATAGTATATTAAACAGGGCATTTTACGGAATACCTGATCTTACAAACAATGAAGGCATACATACAAACGCTATGTATGGCTTTTTAAATATAATGTTCAGATTTATAGATGAAGAAAAACCAGATTATGTCACAGTTGCCTTTGATTTAAGTGCACCTACTTTCAGGCATAACACATATGCGGAATATAAGGGAACAAGAAAGCCTATGCTTCCGGAATTAAAACAGCAGGTTCCACTTATGAAAGAGCTGCTTAAGGCAATGAATATTAAAATTGTTGAGAAAGAAGGCTTTGAAGCAGATGATCTTCTTGGAACCATAGCAAAAAATTCACAAAAAGATGGCATTGATGTTTCAATCGTATCAGGAGACAGGGATCTTTTGCAGCTTGCTGATGATAAGATAAAAATACGTATTCCAAAGACAAAGAAAGGTTCAACAGAGGTTGAAGATTATTATCCTGAGGATGTTAAAAAGCTTTATGGAGTTACACCACTAGAATTCATAGAGATGAAAGCACTTATGGGAGATTCATCAGATAATATACCAGGTGCACCAGGCATAGGACCAAAGACTGCATCTGCTCTTATCGTGCAGTATCATGATATAAACAATATATTTGAACATATGGATGAGCTTAAGCCTCCCAAAGCTAAAAAATCAATATCAGAGAATGTTGATCAGATTAAGCTTAGCAGGTTCTTATCAGAAATAAAAACAGATGTGAATATTGACTATAATGTGATGGATGCATCTATTGATAATATGTTTAATGATGAGTCATATAAGCTTTTTAAAAGATATGATTTTAAAAATATGCTTAAAAGATGTGATGGCAATATACAGTCAGAACCTGACTGCTACGAACATTTTACAAGTGTTACAGACTTATCACAGGTTGAAGATATATTTAATAAGGCAAAAAAATGTGTTGCTGAATGCAGAAAAGTCGGTGTAAGTATAATGGCTGAGCATGAATTATATGCTGTATCGCTTACATTTGGAGAAAAAGATATATATTATATTCCTGTATATGGTTTTGTTCTTACTGATTATCTTATAGAAAAGCTTGCAGATCTGATAAATGTTTCAGACAACAGATATATAGTTATTGATAATCTTAAGGATTATCTTCATATATTTGATAAATATGATATTGATGAACATTCATTTATGGATATATCAGTAGCGGCATATCTGATACATCCTAATAATGACAGATACGATTATGAAGCTCTTTCGAAGGAATATATGTCTATGCTTGTTATGTCAAGGCAGGAGCTGCTTGGAAAGCAGACTGTTAAGGAAGCGTATGACAAGGATGATGACAATCTTTTAAAGCTGGCATGTCTTACATCATATGTTAACTACAAATGCAGTGATGTAATAACAGATATTCTTAAGAAGGAAGATATGTATGAGCTTTACGAAACAATAGAAATGCCTCTTGTATTTGTTCTTTATGATATGCAGAAGTTTGGCATCAAAGTTGATAAGCAGGCATTATCTGATTATTCAAAAGTACTTGTTGAAAAAATAAATGTGCTTGAAAAAGAGATATATGAAGCAGCAGGTGAGGAGTTTAATATCAATTCACCTAAGCAGCTTGGTGTCATACTTTTTGAAAAGCTTGGGATGCCTAACGCAAAAAAGACTAAAAGTGGATATTCTACAGCAGCAGATATACTTGACAAGCTTGCACCTGATTATCCTATTGTTAAAAAGATACTTGAATATCGTCAGCTTACCAAGCTGAATTCAACATATGCAGTAGGTCTGGTTTCTTATATAAGCGGCGATGGAAGAATACATGGAACGTTTAACCAGACTATAACAGCTACAGGAAGAATAAGCAGTACAGAACCTAATCTTCAGAATATTCCTATAAGAATGGAGATGGGAAAAGCTATAAGAAAGGTATTTATACCTAAGGATGGCTATGTGTTTATTGATGCGGATTATTCCCAGATAGAGTTAAGGATTCTTGCGCATATGTCAGGGGATGAAAAGCTTATAGAAGCTTATAATTCATCTGCTGATATTCATAGGGCAACAGCAGCAGAAGTGTTCAATACACCTATAGATGAAGTTACACCTTTACAGAGAAGCAATGCAAAGGCTGTTAATTTTGGCATAATATATGGTATGAGTTCTTTTGGACTCAGCCAGGATTTAAGTATTACTCCAAAGGAAGCCAAGGCATATATAGAAAAGTATTTTGCATCATATCCAGATATAAAAGCATTTATAGATGGTCTTGTTGAATCGGCAAAGAAAAAAGGTTATTCAGTAACTATGTTTAATAGAAGAAGGGAAATACCAGAATTATCATCAAGCAACTTTATGCAGCGATCATTTGGTGAGAGGGTCGCTATGAATGCACCTATACAGGGTACAGCAGCAGATATTATAAAGCTTGCTATGATAAGAGTAAGCAGGGCACTTAAAGAGCAGAATCTTAAGTCAAGGCTTATACTTCAGGTTCATGATGAACTTCTTGTTGAAACAGCAGTTGATGAAATATATATAGTTAAGGACATTCTTACAAAGGGGATGAAAGAGGCTGCAAGTCTTAGAGTGCCTCTTGAGATAGATATAAAACAGGGAAATAACTGGCTTGAGGCACATTAAGTGTTAAGTTATGGTTGGATATTAAGATGTAATCACGATTTTAAGATTAAAAGATGATAGTAAGGAAGAAATATAATGAAAGTTATAGGAATAACTGGCGGAATAGGTGCTGGAAAATCAGAAGTGCTTAAGTTTCTGGCAGATAATTACAAATGTGAAATTATAATGGCAGATGATGTTGCTAAAGGACTGTATTATAAAGGCGGTAAGGCGTATCATATGATAACTATGCTTTTTGGTGATGATATTCTTTCTTCGGATGCCAGCATTGATAAGAAAAAGCTTGCAGATATTATATTTGCTAATCCTAATAAAAGAGCTGCTCTTGACAGTATAGTGCATCCTCTTGTCAAGCAGGAAATAATAACAAAGATTACTAATAACCGCATAGAAGGGAAGCTTGATTATACATTTGTCGAGGCTGCACTGCTTCTTGATGATCACTATGATATATTCTGCGATGAAGTATGGTATATAGATGCAGGAGAGGATATAAGAAGAAAGAGACTTAAAGATAACAGAGGATATTCCGACGAAAAGATAAATAACATATTTGCAAGCCAGAAAAAAAAGGACGATATCATTAATAAATGTGATTATTGTATCGATAACAGCGGCGATATTAAAGACACATTCTGCAGGATAAATGATATACTGAACAAATAATCAGCTGAGTTGTTATAATATTATTAATGTGATATATTAAAGTGCAGGATTTAAAAGTAATATTTGGCAGCATCAACTATAATATGTAAACTGTGTTGATGACAAACCTGATAAACGTATAAATGATAAGAGGAACAGATATGGAAAAGGATAAGAATACTAACAATTATGTATTTGGACTTGATATAGGTACAAGGAGTATAGTGGGTGTAGTTGGTTATCTGGAATATGGCAGATTTAAAATAGCAGCAATGGCAGAAAAGCTTCATACAACACGTTCAATGCTCGATGGACAGATTCATGATATATATAAGGTTGGCGATACAATAAGACAGGTAAAGCTTTCGCTTGAAAGCCAGCTGGATATTGACCTTAAAGATGTATGTATAGCCGCTGCCGGACGAGTGCTTAGGACTGTAAACTCAACAGCTGAGTATGAATTCGAGGAAGAAACAAGAGTAACGCAGGAAGACATATATTCCCTTAATCTTCTTGCTGTTGAACATGCTCATAATAAAATAAATGATGGTTCAAGTAAGGAAAAGTTTTATTGTGTGGGTAACACTCCTATAAGATATCAGCTGAATGATTATGATATAGGTAATCTTGAGGGACATAAGGCAAGAAAAATATATGTTGAGCTTATAGCTACATTTCTTCCAGAGGAAGTTGTAGACGGACTTTATGAAGCGGTTGAATATGCAGGACTAAATGTAGCCTCTCTTACATTAGAGCCAATTGCTTCCATGAACATTGCAATACCAGAACAGTACAGACTCCTTAATATATGCTTAGTCGATGTAGGAGCAGGGACATCGGATATATGTATAACTAAGGATGGAAGTATAGTTGCATATGGAATGATACCTCTTGCAGGAGATGAAATAACAGAAAAAATCGCAAAGAATTATCTTGTGGACTTTAACACAGCAGAAACTATAAAGATAGCTGCAAGCAATCCAGAAAATGATATTGTTACATTTAATGATATTATGGGACTTGAACAGAAGGTACCGTCAAGTGAAATTCAGGCTATAGCAGATGAGTCCATAGCGAATATGGCTAAAGCGACAGCAGACAGGATTATTGAGCTTAATGGCGGCAAGTCTGTAAATGCTGTTTTTGTTGTAGGTGGTGGAGGAAAGATGCCAAGCTATGTAGGGCATCTTGCAAAAGACCTTTCAATAGCACCCGAAAGAGTTGCAATACGAGGCAAGGAAGTGCTTACAACAGTTGACTTTAATATAGAGGGCTTTGAAAAAGATTCTTTATATGTAACGCCTATAGGTATATGTACAAACTACTATACTCAGAAGAATAAGTTTATATTCGTTAATGTTAATAATGAAAGAATAAAGCTTTATGATAATAACAAGCTCACTGTGTTTGATGCCATAATGCAGATAGGATATCCAAACGAGAAACTGTTCCCAAGACGTGGTAAAGAGATAGAATATATGCTTAATGGAAAAACAAGGCTTGTAAGAGGACTTCCAGGAGAGGGAGCGGTTATAACACTTAATAAGGAGCAGGCAAGCCTTAATACGCCTATAGAGCAGAATGATGTTATTTACGTTGAAGAGTCTACTATTGGCGAAGCGGCATCCATGACTCTTAGACAGATTGAGGAATTCGGATCAGATATAACATTTGATGTAAATGGCAAAAATATAGTGTGTCCTAGATTTGCATATGTTAATGGAGAATTAAAGTCAGAATTCTATGATATAAGAAATGGGGATGCTGTTCGTATAGAGAATTTTTATACTGTTGGGCAGCTTTTTACATTCCTGGATCTTGATTATTCAAAGTATGATATTATGGTTAACAATATGCCGGCAGATAAAATGACAAAGGTGTATGAAAACTTTACTGTTGATTTTAACGAAAAAAGTGAACAAAAAGACTATAATGATGCACAATATGAAGACATAGATAATGAAGATGTGAATAGCGAAGATGTGAAGAATAATATAAAACATAGTGAAGAACATACTTCTGGCAGTGATAGTGATACAGACGGGAATATTAATGCAGATAATAATGAAAGTAATAACCAACGTAATAATGAAAGTGACAAAGAAAGCGACAATGAAAGCAGCATCATAAGAGATATTACTATTATAGTTAATAACGCCCCTGTAACACTTTCTGGAAAGAGTCATTATATACTTGTAGACCTGTTCCAGTTTTATGATTTTGATTTGTCAAAACCAAAGGGTAATATAGTTATCCTTCTTAATGGTGAAACATGTGAGTATACAGCATCTATTAATGATGGTGATGTTGTTAAAATATATTGGGAATAAGAATGGTGGAAACGATATGAGAATGATGCCGATTGCAAGCGGTAGTAGTGGTAACTGTATATATGTGGGTTCTGACGACACACATATACTTATAGATGCCGGAATAAGCAGAAAAAAAATAGAAGAAGGTCTTAACAGTATAGATTTATCACTTAAGGACATAGATGCTGTATTTGTTACGCATGAACATATAGATCATATAAAGGGCCTTGGAGTCATGTCAAGAAAGGATGGTATACCTATATACTCAACTCCAGGAACTATAAACGGCATAGCAGCAACAACAAGCCTTGGAGATATTGACAACAGCTATTATAACACGATAAAGGCTGATTCAGACACAAGGATTAAAGATCTTGTAATACACAGCTTTGGAGTATCGCATGATGCTAACGAGCCAGTTGCTTACAATGTTACATGTGATGATAAAAAAGCCTCTGTTATAACTGATCTTGGATATTATGATGACTATACAATCAGCAATCTTACTGGTTCAGATATGATGCTTGTTGAGGCTAATCATGATATTAATATGCTGCAGCTTGGAAGCTATCCATATTATCTGAAACAAAGAATACTTGGCGATAAAGGACATCTTTCTAACGAAACGTCAGCAAGGCTTATTAATAACCTTCTTAATGACCATATTAAAGGGATTTATCTTGGACATTTAAGTAAAGAGAATAATTATGATAAGCTGGCATATGAAACAGTAAAGCTTGAAATAGATATGAGTGAAAATGAATATAAGGCAGGAGATATATATATAGAGGTTGCAAACAGAAGTGAGCCTTCCTCTTTGCTTGAAATATAATGCTTAGATATCTGACGTAAAATAGTGCAGTATAGCTATTGAAAATATAAATGTTATGTTTTAAAATCTAGAGATAAGTATATCTTTTTAATAGATATATTTATATAAATATTCACACTTAATATGCGTGTTTAACGCAGGAAAGAGGAAAAATATGAAGAAATGTGTAATTACAGTAGTAGGAAAAGATACAGTGGGTATTATCGCAAAGGTATGTACATATCTTGCTGATACAGGAATTAATATTCTTGATATCTCACAGACTATTGTATCCGGCTATTTTAATATGATGATGATAGTTGATTTATCTAACTCTACAAGTGGTTTTGATGATGTTAATAATGAACTGGATAAGCTTGGAAATGAGATAGGTGTTGTTATTAAGTGCCAGAGAGAAGAAATCTTTGATATGATGCATAGAATTTAATTAACTATTATTAAGTATACGCCATAGGCGATGCGGAAATGAGGAGAAAAATGATTAACATATATGAAGTTACTGAAACCAACAAAATGGTAGAGAAGGAAAATCTTGATGTAAGAACAATTACGCTTGGTATCAACCTTCTTGACTGTGCAAGCGAGAATCTTGATGAGGTAAATGAGAAGATATATAAAAAAATCACAACTCTTGCTAAAGACCTTGTAAAAACAGGAGAGGAAATATCAAGGGAAATAGGTATTCCAATAGTTAATAAAAGAATTTCTATTACACCTATTTCATTAGTTGGTGCCTCATGCTGTAAAACACCTGACGATTATGTAACTATTGCAAAGACACTTGATAAGGCTGCCCACGAAGTAGGAGTCAATTTCATCGGTGGTTATTCTGCTGTTGTATCAAAGGGTATGACAAAAAGTGATGAACTGCTTATACGTTCGATTCCTAAGGCACTTGCATCTACAGAGCTTATATGCAGCTCAGTAAATGTTGGTTCTACAAAGACAGGTATCAATATGGATGCCGTAAGACTTATGGGTGAAATAGTTAAAGAAACTGCTGCTTTAACAAAAGATGCAGACTCTCTTGGCTGTGCAAAACTTGTTGTATTATGTAATGCTCCAGATGACAATCCATTCATGGCAGGAGCTTTCCACGGAGTTACAGAGGATGATGCCATTATCAATGTAGGTGTCAGCGGTCCTGGTGTTGTTAAATATGCACTTGAAAGCGTAAGAGGAGAAAGCTTTGAAGTACTCTGTGAAACTATCAAAAAGACAGCATTTAAGATAACAAGAGTAGGACAGCTTGTTGCTCAGGAAGCTTCTAAACGACTTGGCATACCATTTGGTATAATTGATCTTTCACTTGCCCCAACACCGGCAATTGGTGATTCTGTTGCAGAAATTCTTGAAGAAATCGGACTTGAAAGAGCAGGTGCTCCGGGAACAACAGCAGCACTTGCACTCCTTAACGATCAGGTTAAGAAAGGCGGCGTAATGGCTTCATCATATGTAGGCGGACTTAGTGGTGCATTTATTCCGGTCAGTGAAGATCAGGGAATGATTGATGCAGTTAATGCAGGATCACTTACTATTGAAAAGCTTGAAGCTATGACCTGTGTATGTTCTGTAGGTCTTGATATGATCGCTATACCAGGAGATACAAAGGCAACAACTATATCTGGTATTATTGCAGATGAAGCAGCTATTGGTATGGTAAATCAGAAGACAACAGCTGTAAGAGTTATACCTGTTGTTGGAAAGGGTATTGGCGAGACTGTAGAATTCGGCGGACTTTTAGGCTATGCTCCTATTATGCCGGTTAATACATTTGACTGTTCAGCATTTGTAAACAGACCAGGAAGAATACCTGCGCCTATACATAGCTTTAAGAATTAATTACACATTTTAGAATTAACATATAACTTACATAGTAAAAATCCCCCCGGAGCAAAAGCCTCAATGGCATTAAGTTAAGAAAATCTCGCATCACCCATAGTGTGGTGTGGGATTT
>OGHY01001235.1_pt1 | contig 12093 bp, 6 predicted proteins | sample 1571541 | NCBI WGS metagenome assembly OGHY01 (sample SAMEA2581943, study PRJEB24529) | metagenome | biome: Human gut stool | place: China | collected 2011
CCGCACATAGGCAAAGGCGTCCTGCCGCCGGTACAGCGCCACCGCGCTGCTGGCGCTGCACAGCATCACCAGCCCAAAAGCTACCAGCGTGAGCACCAGCACCAGAAAGGGCAGGTCCATGGGCGGCAGCGGCCGCAGCAGCCCTTTGCGGGCAGCAGTTCTGTGCAATCCCGGTCACCTCCGTTTCTGTTATTGTACGCGGGTGCGGGGGCGGTTAGTCATACGCACTGCCGCCGGGCGCATAAACTGCCCGCAAAGGGGGTGCTGCCATGTGCGGCTCAAAACCCACAGACGCCCTGCGCACTTTGCCGGAGCGGGCGTTCCGTCTGCGGGCACGGCTCATTGCGGTGGGGCTGTGCGCCGTCTGCTTTGCAGGGCTCATCGGGCGGCTGTTCTGGCTGCAATTATGCACCGGCGGCTGGTACACCCAGCGGGCGCTGGGACAGCAGCTGCGGAACACCGTTGTGCCCGCTGACCGGGGCAAAATATACAGCGCCGATGGTGCGCTGCTTGCTGCCAACAGCAGCTGCTGGACCCTGCGCGCCAGCCCCCGGGAGATGCCGGAGGAGAAGCTTGCCCTTGCCGCCAAAGGGCTTGCGGAGATACTGGAATTGGACGAAACAAAGCTGCTGGAAAAGTTCAGCGACCGGCGCTCCAACGATTGCCTTTTGCGCTACCGGGTGGAGCGGGAAATTGCTGATGCAGTGCGGGATTTCTGCGCAGAAAACGGCATTACCGGCGTGCGCATCAATCAGGACTCCAAGCGCTGGTACCCGCAGGGGGAGTTTCTGGCTTCGGTGCTGGGGTTCACCAATGTGGACAACGCGGGCGTCTCGGGCCTCGAACTGAAATATGACGACCTGCTCACGGGCGAGAACGGCGTGGTCCTCACGGCGGTGAACGCCTGGGGCTACACCCTCGAGCAGAGCTATGAGACCGAGCGTTTTCCCACCGAGGGGGACGGCCTGCGGCTCACCATCGACGCCAACATCCAACACTACCTCGAGAACGCACTGGGCTACGCGGTAAAGGAGCACCACGTCGCAGCCCGTGCCGTGGGCATCGTCATGGACGTGAACACCGGGGCCGTGCTGGCCATGTCCACCACCCCCGCCTACGACCCCAACCAGCCCCGTGTGCTGGCCGACAAGGCCGCCCGGGAGGCCGTAGAGGGGCTTTCCGGCGACGAGCGGGCGGCGGCATTGCAGCTGGCCCAGCAGACCCAGTGGCGGAACAAGGCCGTCAGCGACCTCTACGAGCCGGGCAGCGTCTTCAAGCTCATCACCTGCGCGGCGGCGCTGGACACCGGGGCTGTGAGCAAAAATTCCAGCTTCTACTGCGGCGAGAGCATCTCGGTAGCCGGCACCCGCTTTCACTGCGCCAACCACAAGCGCCACGGCGCGCAGACCGTCACTCAGGCCCTTGAGAACTCCTGCAACCAGAGCTTCATCCAAATCGGCGCAAGACTGGGCAAAGAGGCGTTCTGCGACTACTTTGCGGCCTTCGGCCTCCGCGCGCCCACCGGCATCGACCTGCCCGCCGAGCCGAAAAAGAGCCTCTACTACACCGCCGACCGGATGGGGCCGGTGGAGCTGGCGTCCTGCGCCTTCGGGCAGAGCAGCAAGATCTCTTACCTCGAGATGGCGTCGGCGGTCTGCGCCGTGGTCAACGGCGGGCGGCTGATGCAGCCCTACGTCGTCTCGGACATCCTCGGCCCGGAGGGCGAAGTCATCGACCACCTCTCCCCCGTCTGCAAGCGGCAGGTGCTGAAAGAGGAGACCTCCCGCACCATGCGGGAGATGATGGAGGCCGTCGTCCTCTACGGCGGCGGCCGGAACGCCCAGATCGCGGGCTACCGGGTAGGCGGCAAGAGCGGCACCAGCCAGAAGCTGGACAGCGCCGACGAGAAGGCCCGCATCGCCAGCTTTGTGGCCGTGGCTCCCATCGACGACCCCCAGTTTTTGTGTCTCGTCTGCCTCGACGAGCCCCACAGCTGGACGACAGCGGGCGGCAGCCTCTCGGCCCCGGTCTGCGCCGAGGTCCTCGAGCAGACGCTGGTCTATAAAGGTGTCCCCCGCGCCGCTGTCCCGGATACGCCTGCTTCCGACGCTGAGACTTCCGCCGACCTTCCCGAGGACGGCGACAGCTTCGACGGGGCGTAAAAATGGGCAAAAGAAAAGACCGCTGGACGGCGGTCTTGGAAGGTCGATATTTTTCAGCTCTGCTGCGGCTGGTCGCGGAACACGATCTCGCCGGTGGCGCTGTCCATGGACTCGACGATGGCGAGGCTCTCCAGCTGGATGCCCTTGCTGCGGATGAGGTCGCCGCCCTGCTGGAAGCCCTTCTCGACGGCGATGCCGATGCCCTCGACAGTGGCACCAGCCTTCTCGGTCAGCTCCAGCAGACCCAGCAGGGCGCAGCCGTTGGCCAGGAAGTCGTCGATGATGAGAACGTGGTCCTCGGGGGTGAGGAACTTCTTGGAGACGATGACATTATAAATTTTCTTGTGGGTGAAGGACTGGATCTTCGTCTCGTAGTTGTCGTAGTCCAGGTTGATGCTCATAGACTTTTTGGCGAACACCACCGGCACGTTGAACTCGCTGGCCACCACAGCCGCGATGCCGATGCCGCTGGCCTCGATGGTGAGCACCTTGTTGATGGGCTTGCCATCGAACAGGCGCTTCCACTCCTTTGCCATCTCGCGGAACAGCGGAATGTCCATCTGATGGTTGATGAAGCTGTCCACCTTGAGCACATTGCCCTCACGGACGATGCCGTCTTTGCGGATGCGGTCTTCCAGCATTTTCATAGTTCGTCTCTTCCTCCCAATTTTCCTGTCACAAAACGGTCAATATTTCATATCAGTATACCGGATACTTTCCCGGTTGGCAAGGCTTTTTCTGCCCAAATTTGACTCGTTCTCTCCGGTTTTTTCAGCCCTTTCGATTATAAGTATGACTTTTGTGGTACGGTCTGTGTCTCAGGGCGGGCGATTTGTGCAGTTGTCTCTTGTTTTCTGCGCAAAATCGAGTATACTGGTAGCAACCGGAAACGGCTTGCTGCGGCTGACGAGGGCCGCACCGGGAAAAGGAGTCAGTATATGAAGACAGGGTTAGTATTAGAGGGCGGTGCCATGCGGGGGATGTTCACCGCAGGCGTTCTGGATGTGCTGATGGAGCACGGCCTCACCACCGATGGCACCATCGGCGTGTCGGCGGGCGCGGTGTTCGGCTGCAACTTCAAGTCGCACCAGATCGGCCGCGTCATCCGCTACAACACCGAATATTGCAACGACAAGCGCTACGCCAGCTTCCGCAATCTGCTGCGCACCGGCAACCTCTACAGCGAGGATTTCTGCTACCACGAGGTGCCGGAAAAGCTGGACCCCTTTGATGAAGAGGCCTTCCGCGCTTCGCCCATGGACTTCTTTGTCGTCTGCACCGACCTGCGCACCGGCGACCCTATCTACCACAAGTGCCGCAGCGGCGACGCCGAGGACGTGCGCTGGATGGAGGCTTCGGCGTCCATGCCGCTGGCAGCGAAGGCCGTCAGGATCGGCCACTACTCCCTGCTGGACGGCGGCGTGGCCGACTCCATCCCCGTCCGCTTCTTCGAGAGCCTGGGTTACAAGCGGAACCTCATCATCCTGACCCAGCCCAAAGGCTTTGTGAAAAAGAAGAATCCCATGCTGCCCGCCATCCGTGCGCGGTATCTGCGCTATCCGGCCTTCGTGGCAGCGGTGGCCGACCGTCACGAGCGGTACAACGAGGCCCTCTCCTACATCGCCATGCAGGAGACATCGGGCAAGGACTATGTCATCCGCCCGCCCATCCCGCTGGAGATCGGCGCTATGGAGCGCGACCCCGCCCAGCTGCGCCGGGTCTACGAGACGGGCCGCGCCGTAGCGGAGAACCAGATCGATAAGATAGAGGCGTTCCTGAACGATGTGAAGGAGACGGAGGAATAACCTCTCCGTCACGGCTGACGCCGTGCCACTGCCCGGGTTGCGGCACCCAGCATCCGCAGCGCTTTGCTTGCGTCTTGCTGGCCGCGGCCCCAACAGCGACTCCCTGTTTCCGCCACTGGCGGCGGTCGTCGTTATTGCTCCTAACGAGGGAAGGCTTTGGCATTCCGTAAAGCTTCGCCTCTTCGCCAGAGGCTCCCCTACTAGGGGAGCTGTCGAGCGGCAGCGAGACTGAGAGGTTGTACGAAGACGAGCCTAACCTACAAACAAAGCAGGAGCCCCATCCATTCGGATGAAGCTCCTGCTTTTCTTATAACTTACTGCATATCCGTCTCAGAGATGGGGGTATCCAGCTCATCGGCGGGGGTGTCTGCCGTCTCAGGCTGTTTGCCCTTCTTCTCCCTGCGGGGCTTTTCACCCTTGGGGCCGTGCTTCGACTTGATGCGCTTTGCCAGCAGAAGGAGCAGCACCAGCAGGGCTGCGCCGCCGGCGCAGAAGGCCCAGATGGGGAGCTTTGCAGGGACGAAAGCCACTTCGACCTCGGTGCCGGTAGTGGTGAAGGTGGTGTAGCTGCCGAAGCTGCCCGTCTCCACCTTATGCCAGCTGCCGTCGGCCTGCTTGACGTAGACCTTGCCCTTGGCCTTGCCGGGGGTCAGATAACGGATCTGGTGGGTCTCATTGCCGTCATCGGTGAACTCCAGCAGCCACTGCTCTGTCACACCGTGGACATCGGCTGTGATGTCCTGCTGGGTGACCTGCACGGCGTTGGAACCGCCGAAGAAGCCGTCCACGAAGAAAACGGGGCGTCCGTTCTCGCGGGTGACGCTGCTGCTCAGAGACGGGATGTAGGGCGTGTACTCCACATTGACCACGGTGTCGGTGTGGAGCTGGTCGAGAACGGGTGTGCTCCACTCGGCGTAGTATCCATCCTTCTGGGGGATCTCGGGGTAGTCGGCCAGAGTGAAGGACGCACCGTAGTCAAAGCTGATCTTCTTGATGATGTGGCCGTCGGCCTTGAAGATCAGGTTCAGCTTGCGGAAGGAGTCCGGCACATTCTCCTGAGCCAGCAGGGTCTCATAGGTGACCGGCTCTGCCTGACCGACGCGGCTCAGGCGGTCGATGCCCTGCAGATCGTCGGAGACGAAGAGGTTGCCATAGAAGTCGCCGTCCTGTCCGCCGGAGACAGCACCTACGTACTGCTGGCCTTCCAGCACAGAGACGATGGCGCGGTTGTTGATGGCGATGAGGCTGCCGTCGGTGAGGTCGCTGTCGGTACCCTGACCGACAATGCCGCCGATGTACTTTTCACCGCTGAGGGCGCATTTTGCCCAGTTGCTGCGGAGCTTGGCGCTGGCTGCACCGGCAATGCCGCCCACCTGATTAACTCCGGTGACGTCGCCGTAGGACTCGCAGGCCGTCACAAGGCCCAGTTCCTCCTGGCCGACGATGCCGCCGACCATATCCTTCTTGGCGGTGATGCTGCCCTCGTTGATGTTGCCGGTGAGGACGGCGCTGACGGTATAGGAGGTGCGCAGCAGCGAGGTACCCTCGTCCTTGTTGTCCTCCTCGGGGTCCAGCAGGTTTTCGACGCCCATGGTACCGGCGATGCCGCCCACGTTCATGTCGGCGTCGATGCTGCCGCGGTTGATGCTGTTTTCAATTTTGCCGTCGGACTGGGAAGCGATGAGGTCTTCCGACTCATCCTCGTAGATGGTCTTGCTGCCCGGGTCGCTGATCTCTTCCACAGCATCCAGCATCAGGTTGGACACAACGCTGACCTGTGCGGTCACGGCGCGCATCTTGTCGGTCAGCTGGTTGCTGGCGGTGCGCATGGTGCTGTTGATGTCGTCCATCTTGTCGTTGATGGCGCTGACAGCATCAAAGAGGGAGTCCTTGGTGTTGGTCAGTTCTGCCGAGGGACGAGGCACCTTGATAGGGTCCTGCTGGTTGAGCCAGTGGAGAATATCGCGGGTCTGGCCCATCATATCGGTCAGGCCGCCGAGGCCGTCCTGCATCTGGCCCAGAGCCACGGAGGTATGCGCCAGCGTTGCACTGGTGAGGGCGGCGTCGGTCTTAAGCAGGTCGAGGGAGTCGCTCAGGTCATCCATGGCGTCGCTCAGCTTGTCGGAAGCATCGCTCAGCTGATCGAGACCATCCTTGATGCTGCCGCCGCCGTTATTGCCGACCCAGTCCTTGATGTTGTCCATGATGCCGTCGGTGATGCTGCCCATGCCGTCCAGCGCGTCAGAGGCTTTGGTCAGAGCCGCAGCCAGCTCGGGGTGGTCGGAGGCCGAGACGGACTTGGCAGCGCTGCCCACGATGCCGCCCATCTGGGTGGCAATGGTAGAGATGGTGCCGATGGCACTTGCGATTTGGGAAGTAGCACTGGCAATGTCACTGTCGTTGGACAGGAGGGACGCCGTGCGCAGCAGGCCCATGCCTGCGGTGACGGCCTTCATCGCCGGAGCCATGCCGCTGCCCAGCGTGAAGACGCTGGCCACAGAGTTGGCCACCTTCAGCAGCTCAATGCCGGTCTTGAGGTTCTTATCCGACTTCTTCTCGGCAGAGAGAGAGTCGTAGCCGGTCAGGATGGTGGAGATCGCCTGCGAGGCAGCGCTGTCATCGCCGGTATCGACAGACTCCAACAGCTGTTTGATACCCTCAGAGATAGCCGACATCCCGTCACGGCCATCCTCGGCCGCGTCGCTCACCTTGTCCAGACCGGAGCTGGTCTTGCTGAGGGCGCTGGATGCCATCAACATCTCAGCGGCCATCTCGCGCATGGCCCACTTGAGGTTTCCAGTGGCATCGGTCAGCTTGGTCATGGCATCTTCGCCGGTGTCCATGACGGGTTCGAGTTTGGTGAGGGTATCGGCCAGCAGAGTGGAGGCGCGGTCGATCTCGTCGGCCACCTCGTCGCCGTAGTCGCTGGCCTGATCGTCCAGCTGGCGTGCCGCTGCAATGGCGGTGTCCATCTGGCTGGTCATGGCGCTGAAGGAATTGGAGATGCTGGCGGTGGAGTTCTCGACAACGCCGGTGGTGTCATCGACAAGGCCGCGCAGAACATCCAGCTCCGAACGGAGACGCTTGATGGTGTCCTTAGAGAGGTCGAGTTCGCGATAGGGTTCCGCCTGACCGGCAATGCCGCCCACGTCCTTGCGGCCCAGAACACGGCCCTGGTTGATGCAGCCGGATACGAGGCCGTCGGTGCGGCCCACGATGCCGCCCACGTTGTAGCCGATATGCTCGTAGCCGACAGTTCCGGTGTTGACGCTGGTCAGGATCATGCCGGAGGAGCGGCCTGCGATGCCGCCGGTGTCGGTGGCGACGTTGGTGACGGAATTGGTGGCGTCGTCATCGGCGGCGGCTATCTTGTTGTTGATCTGGTCCACCATCTTGGCGGTGAAGCCGTCGGTGTCGAGAGAGGCTTCCTGATATTCGGTGTTGATGCTGCCCACGTTGGTGCAGCCGGTGATGGCGCCGAGGTTGTAGCCTGCGATGCCGCCGGTGGAAGATTTGCCGGTGACGATGGCGCGGGCAGTGCTGTGGTCGATGGTGCCTTCGGACTCGTTGCGGCCCACGATGCCGCCCACCTCGCTGTCGCCGGTGACGACGCCGGTGAACTGGCAGTTGATGAGGGTACCGTGGTTGATGCCTACGATGCCGCCGGTGGTGGTGTCGGCAGAGTCAGAGACAGACACGATGCCCCGCACGCTCAGGGACTCGATGGAGCCCTGTTCCTCCACGATGCCGAAGAGACCCGCCGGGGAATACTGGCCCGTAATGGTCAGGTCCGAGATGGTGTGGCCATTGCCCTTGAGCTGTCCGCTGAAGGACGGGATGGGCTCCCACAGCATCCCCTCGAGGGAGAGGTCTTTCTGTAGAATAACCGTCTTGCCCACCGACCACTGGTCGTAGGCACAGCTCCTGGCCAGCGAAAGCAGGTCCGAGACGCTGTTGATGTAAATGGTATCGCCGTCGTCAGACGCGAACACCGGCAGTGCGATGCTCAGCGCCAGCACAGCGGCCAGAAGCGCAGCCGTCAGGCGGCGCAGCAGATGGTTACTGGTCTTCATTCTGCACCTCCTGTTGTTTATTGTCGTCCAGTTCCTGAGAGACGTTGCCCGAGATGACGGTCAGCTGGACGTCGCCGTCCACGATGGCGTTCATCGTACCGGCCACAGAGCCGTGGATCTCGCCCTGCACGATGCCGTTGACACGCATACGGCCATTGCCGCTGCTGCGGGCCACCAGCTTCGGCACAGCAAAGGAGGTACGGTCCACGATGCGGGTGCCGATGAGCAGGATCTGAGGCAGGACGAAGAGGACGAGGATGATGGAGATGATGGTGCCTCGGCCCAGACACTGGCCGATGCCCACGATGCAGGCGTCGGAAGTCATCTGGCCGATGAGGATGCCGGACACGGTCATGATGGTGCCGGAAGTCAGGATGGTCGGGAACGCGAAGTTGATGGTCTCTATCATGGCCTGCTTGTGCTCCATCTTATCCTTCAGTTCGTTGAAACGGGTAGCGATGACGATCGCGTAGTCGATGTTCGCGCCCATCTGGATGGAGCTGACGATGAGGTAGCCCATGAAGTAGAGGTTGGTCCCCATGAAATACGGGAACGAGAAGTTTATCCAGATAGCGCCCTGAATGACCACGATGAGCAGGATAGGCATACCGACGGACTGGAAGGTGAACAGCAGCACCAGCAGGACGATAAAGATGGACACGACGTTGACGACGACATTATCGACGGCGAAAGACTTCTGGAAATCGTACTCGTTGGTGGCGTCACCGGCCATGTAGAGCTCGCCGTCCGGGTAATACTTCCGGGCGATGGAGCGGATGGTGTCGGTGAACTCATAAGTAGTCTGGCCGGGTTCCAGAGAGGGGCTCAGGTAGATGAGGACGCGGTTGTAGTCGTCGCCCTGCAGCTGGGCCAGTGCGCTCTCCATCTGGTCGCGGGCGTCGTGGAGGTCGTCCAGGTCTTCCTGAGAGAGGGAGACGATGCCGGTGTCGGCCTCGTCGCAGACGTAGAGGAACATATCCACGAGCGGCACTTTATAGGAGGCGAAGTTGCCGATGACCTGGCCGTACTCCTCGTTCTCGATGGCGTAGGCGGTGTAGATCATCTGGGCGGCCTCGTAGTCCAGATCGGCCATCTCGGAGAACTGGCGGGCGGTGAGCTTGTCTTCCAGCATATAGCCGTCCTGGGCCTCGATGTTGGACAGACCCTTGGTGGAGTCTATCTCATCGCAGCTTTCCAGCTCCTCCAACATCTTTTTCTCGATGCTGTAATCGTCGTTCTTGGGGTAGACGAGTGCCACGAGGTTCGACTTGGTGAAGTTTTCTTCGATCATCTGGTCCGCGATGAGGGATTCGTTCATCTTCGGCACCTTGATGACATCGTAGCCGTAGGCGTAGGGACAAAGGTTCGAGAAGTGGTGACCGATGAGGATGACCACCAGGAAGATAACAGGGATGACCTTGCGGGTGCGCCATGCAAAACGGCCCACGAAGGGGATCTCCGGCACGAAGTTCCTGTGCTTGGTCTTATCCATGTAGGGTCCGAAGAGCATCAGCAGGCCGGGCATGACCACGAACACCGAGAGCATCGCAAAGAGGATGGACTTGATGAGGCAGATGGCCATATCGGAGCCGATGCGGAACTGCATGAACAGCATGGCCACGAGGCCGCCGATGGTGGTCAGGGAGCTGGAGCTGATCTCGGGGATGCTCTTGCTCAGGGACTCGATGACGGCCTCCTTCAGAGGCATGGTCTGGTGTTCTTCCTTGAAGTGGTTGCAGAAGATGATGGCGTAGTCCAGCGACAGCGCCAGCTGCAGGATGTTCGTGACCGAGTTGGACACGAAGGAGATGGTGCCGAGCATGAAGTTTGTACCCATGTTCAGGATCATGCCCACCACGAAGGTGAGGATGAGGACGGGTACCTCGGCGTAGGTCTGGGACGTCAGGAGCAGGACGATGACGATGATGACGGCAACGTACACCATGATGACCCGCACCTCGGCATCAATGGTCTCCTGCTGGGTGTTGCCCAGCGAGGTGGAGACGTAGATGTCGTAGTCGGCGAGGTATTCCTTCACCCGGTCGAGGGCCTCGAGGCACTGGTCATCGTCCTCGGGGTAGTCGAAGGTGATGGAGTAAAGGGCCGACACCGAGTCCTTATTATAATGGTCGGTCGTGTCGTCGTAGTCCAGCATCTGGACGCCCTTGAGCTCGGTGAGCCTGTCGGAAAGCTCATCGGCCTCAGTGGGCGTGATGTTGGCCACCATGACGTCGGCAGAGCCGTAGGTCGTGAACTGCTCGTCCATGATGTCAAGGCCCATGCGGGTCTCCGAGGTCTTGGGCAGGTAGGTGGTCATGTCGGTCTCGACCTTGACCCACCGCACCGAGAACACCGTGAAGATGGCAGCCAGAATGACAAACAGGAACACAAGGTTGCGGCGTTCCACGATCTGGCGCGCAAGCTTGTGCATGAAGTCTATCTGTGGTTTTTCGTGTTCGTTCAAAGCGTCCGTCCTCCTTTGTCGTGATTTTTTTGCAGTTTCATCCCCGGGGATGGGCTGCGCAGTCGTCTCATAAACAACCTCCGTCCGATAAACTACATTTGGTGATTTTGTGAAAATTCGAAGGGAAATATTTGTACAAATGATATAATAGAGCGCTGCCCATCAAAAAGCAAGCGACAAAACCACGCGAATGATAAAATTTGCATGTTCTTAGCTGCCCTCTCAGTCATCGCTGCGCGCCTGAGAGGGCTAGTGTTTCCGTTTCCTGCGCGGCCCCGCATTGACGTAGCCGAACACTGTGCCACAGACGCCGCCGACGATGTGCATGAAGTTGGCCACGTTGTCCCGCACAAAGATGATGTCATAGACCTGTTGGCCCAGATAGAGCGCCGCCACCAGCAGCATGGTGACGGGGATGCCGCCCGAGAAGCCGGACAGGGATGCCAGCATGATGAGCATGAAGACGATGCCCGACGCGCCCAGCAGCGCCGTGCGGGGGAACAACGCACACTGCAGAATGCCCGAGATGAGGGCCGTGAGCAGGATGCCTTTGAGCAGGGGCAGGCTACCGTACTTTTCTTCCATCGGCGGGCCGACGACGAGGAGAAGCAGCATATTGTTCAGGAAATGGTCCCAGCTGCCGTGGCCCAGCACATGGCCGAAGAGCCGGATGTAAAACAGCGGGTCTTTCAGCGAGGAACGGTAAACGCTGAACAGATGGGTGGTCGTCCAGCCGCCGGTGTACTGGCCCAGGAACAGCACCCCCAGTGAGAGGAGGAAAAATGTCAGGATGACCGGCGAATTGTACTGCACAGACAGCGTGAATTTGGGTCGTTTCGTAGTTGTTTCCTTCTTTCCCGGCCCGTCCGGGGCCGCAGTATGAGTGATACGACCATCATATCATAATCTTCAAGGTTTTTCCACAACTTTCGTCGGTTCAACCCCGGGTCTGCTCCCAATAGGCCCCCATGCTCTGGCCGGGCTGGTCGGTGACTTCGTCGCTGAGGTAGTCCGCGAGGCCCACGGCGGCAGGCTGCCAGCTGCGGGCTGCCTCTACCGTGGGGTACTCCACCTCGGCGTACCAGAACTCCGTCGGCTGGCCCTCGTCCACATGATTCACTTCCAGCACCGCACCGTCCGGCAGCAGGTAGCTGCGGCGGAGCTTCGGGATAAGGGGCCTGCCGATGATCTTCGTCTCGAGGTCATTGAAAAGCGCAGGGTCGATGTCCCGCTCGATCTCTTCCCTCGCCAGCCCGCTGCCCGACTTGAAGCAGAGGACGTAGTGGGTCTTGCCGCCCGTCAGGGCCTCTTCCCGGATGCGGACGGTGGGCTGCACGCTGATGTAGCCCTGCCGCATGGCAAACTCCTCTTTCAGCGGCAGCCCCTCCGGCCAGCCGTTCACCATCCACTTGCGCTCGATCTCCATGATGTTTTCCTTCCTTTCGGCGGTTTTTGTATTTATTCTAACATATTTTTATGGTATTATAAATGGTGAGTTAGCCAAAAGATAACCTCTCCGTCACGGCTAACGCCGTGCCACCTCCCCTATCGAGGAGAGGCCTTGGCATTCCGTAAAGCTTCGCCTCTTC
>OGHY01001240.1_pt1 | contig 12068 bp, 9 predicted proteins | sample 1571541 | NCBI WGS metagenome assembly OGHY01 (sample SAMEA2581943, study PRJEB24529) | metagenome | biome: Human gut stool | place: China | collected 2011
CTGTTCCTGATTCTGGCGCCTGAGTCGCTGCAGTAGGCTGCCGCCGGAAGCAGGCCGAGTTGGCCGCCGACCGTTCGAAGCGCATGGAGCAGGAGATGGCCCGTCTAGGCGCGGCGAAACCCGCCGCGGCGAACTCCGACGCCAAAGCGTTCGCCGGATACGAGACCGCAGTGCCCGTAAAGAAGAAAACCGGTTTGGGAAAAATAATCCTGATCGCGGTGGTCTGTCTGATCCTGCTGATCGGATTGCTGTTCCTGATTCCGGCGCCTGAGTCGCTGCAGTAGGCTGCCGGCCGGAATGCCGGTTGTTAGGATATAACGTCGGTTCTTATAATATAAATAAGGTAAACCGGTCGGTTTTAACGGATTCACCCCCGTCACTATGGATGTGGCGGGGGTGAATCGTGTTTTGGGGAGTTGCCGGGCCGTTTCTTCCGGCGAGATGCGGGGCCGCGGGCCGTCCGTCGTCCGGCAGGCGGGCGTTGCGAACCGCAGGAACGATCTAATCTTTGAATAAATATTATATAAAATAATACAAAAAGGCGATTGATGTCTTTTTTCTCAAAAAATATTGTTATATTGCGTCATTAAATAATACTTAATAAACCTTGACTGTATACCGAATTCATTATTAACCTAACTATTAATTTAAAACTTGAAGTATGCTTGAAGCTTTCTCAACGAACAGAAACAGAAGCAGAGTCGGCCTCATGGCGCGCATGCTGCTTTCCGTACTGGGAATTTTCCTGTGTGCAGGTGCTTTAGCGCAAAACGTAGCCCTGAAGGGCGTGGTGAAGGACAATACGGGTGAAAAACTGACGGGCGTGTCGATTATCGTCGAGAACACCTCGACGGGTACGACGACCAACAGCGACGGCGAATACTCGATCGAAGCTCCGAAGGGATCGACGCTCGTGTTTTTCTTCCTCGGTTTCGAAACCCAGCGCGTAGAGGTGGGCAACAGGACCATCGTGGACGTCGTCATGTCGCAGGCCGCGGTGGGTATGGACGAAGTAGTCGTGGTGGGCTACGGTACGCAGTCGCGCCGTACGATCACTTCGGCCGTGACCAAAATCGACGGCGATCTGGTTAAGGGCACGCCGGTCAATACGCTCGGTGAGGCGCTGAAGGGCAAGATCGCCGGTGCGCGTGTTTACAGCAGCAACAACACGCCCGGCGCCGATCCCGTGATCCGTATCCGCGGCGGTTCGTCGATCGACGGCAATAACGACCCGCTGATCTTGGTGGACGGCGTGGAACGCGCTTTTTCGGGCATCAACCCCAACGACATCGAGTCGATGGAGGTGCTCAAGGACGCCGCCTCGACGGCCGTATACGGTTCGCGCGGTTCGAACGGCGTAGTGCTCATTACAACCAAGTCGGGCAAGCGCAATACGGGTCCCCGCGTGACGTTCGACGCCAATGTCGGTTTCCAGCAGGCGGAGCGTCGTTTCGACCTGCTCGGCGCCGAGGATTACATCCGCATCGTGCGTACCTCGATCGCCGAGGGCACGAGTCCCATGAACAACTTTACATCCGGATTCTCGGCAAGTTCGATCAACGACGCCAATTCGGTCTACTCGACCCGCTGGCTCGAAGAGGGCGAGGCCGTGCCGGCCGGCTACAAGAAGATGCGCGACCCGCTGGACAACACCAAGTGGTTGATTTTCCAAGATAACGACTGGCAGGACGTGCTTTTCCGCGACAACTGGTGGCAGAATTACTACGTGGGTATCGACGGCGGTACGGAGAAGACCTCCTATGCGGCCAGCGTGGGCTATACCAAGGACGACGGCGTGGCGCTGGGTACGGGCTACGACCGTCTCAACGCGCGCATCAGCCTGAATTCCAACGTTACGAAACGCCTCCGGGTGCGTGCTACGGCCGATTATTCGGATGCCCGGAGCGAAGAGTTCGACAACCAGATGAATGCCATCTCGCGCGCACTCTCGGCCGCGCCGACCATGAAACGCTACATGGCGGACGGCGTGACCCCGGCGTACGGTTACAACGCCACGTCGCTGAATCCCGAATATTATGCCTACATCTATGACTTCGACAACCGCAACAAGCGGTTTTCGATCGTCGGCGGGCTGGATTGGGAGATCATCGACGGACTGAAGGCTACGGTGGACGCTTCGACCTACAACCATGTGACTCGCAAGAGTTCGTTCCGCAAACGCGGCTATTTCTCCAACCTGACTCCGACCACGGAGAGCTTCAACGAGCTGACGCGCACGAAGCTGGACGCCTATGTGAATTATTCCCGCACCTTCGCCGGGAAGCACAGTCTTTCGGCCATGGCCGGTTACTCCTATTCGCGCGACAAAACCAATGCGTTCGCCGCTTCCGCCGAGGGCGGAGGTTCGGACCTGACGCCTACGCTGACGGCGCAGCCCGACCGTACGTCGAGTACGAGCAGCTTCTCCGAAATCGTGATGCTCAGCTACTTCGGCCGTATCAACTACGACTATAAGAAGAAATACATGCTTACCGCGACGTTCCGCGCCGACGGATCGTCGAAGTTCCTCAAAGGCAATCAGTGGGGTTACTTCCCCGCCATGTCCGCCGGCTGGATGATCTCGGAAGAGAACTTCATGGAGTCTACCCGCCGGGTGGTGGACGACCTGAAGCTTCGCGTGAGCTACGGTCAGACCGGTAACAACTACATCTCGGTCAATGACGCGCGCGGCAAATACAACGTGAACTTCTACAACGGCAATCCGGGGCTTCATCCCGCCGTGATGCCCAATCAGGATTTGCAGTGGGAGGTGACCACGCAGCTGGACGCCGGTTTCGACCTGTCGATGTTCAACAACCGGCTGATGGTGACGGCCGACTACTTCAACCGTCTGACCGACAACCTGATCTATTCGAAGGATATGCCCAACACGACCGGTTTTTCGAGCGTGAAGACGAATATCGGCAAGGTGCGTTTCTATGGTTTCGACCTTGAGATCAGCAGCCGCAATATCGTGAAGAAGAATTTCTCGTGGGAGTCGAAGTTCACGTGGAGCTACGTGAAGAACAAGGTGGTGAAGCTGCCCGACAACGGTCTGCCCCAGAACCGTGTGGACGGTATCCGCGTGGGTAATACCAACGAGTATTTCGGCGGTATCGCCGAGGGCGAACCGCTCTATCAGGTGGTGGCCTTCAAGATGAAGCACATCATCCGTACGCCCGAACAGCTCGCCGCGGCGATCTATGACAGCTATTCGAAGGGTTACAATCCCGACGACGGCACGACCGTGAAGGGCCGCAAGAACATGGGCGACTACGAATGGGTGAACCGTCCCGGTACGACCAAGGCCGTGGTGAACGGTGAGGAGGTGGAGCAGATCAACTCCGAGGACAAGTTCGTGATCGGTTACAGCGTGCCCCACTCGACGGGCGGTTTCAGCAATACGTTCCGTTACAAGGGACTCTCGCTGAACGTCTACCTCGACTGGGCTATCGGCCACACTATCCGTCACGCCCAGATGGCCCGCCAGTTCATCAATACCTTTACGGGCAATACGGCCCTGAATGCCGGTGTGCTCGACACGTGGTCGCCTCAGAATCCGGATGCCAAGTACGCCCGCTTCTATTCGGGCGGCGAGAGCGTTTCGGCCAACTTCAAGAACGACTCCGACGTCTTCGCCTTCAAGGGCGACTACCTCTGTATCCGCGAGCTGAGCCTTGCGTGGGACCTGCCCAAGAAGTTCGTTTCGAAGCTGGGCATGCAGGGCGCTTCCATCACCTTGGCGGGAAACAACCTGCACTACTTTACCGCAGTGCCGGGCGTATCGCCTGAGGTGGGTACGATGAGTACGAACGCCGCAGGCTACAACAACTATCCTCCGATCCGTCGTATTTCGCTCGGAATCAAGGTGATTTTCTAAATATTACAGCAACTAAGTTAAATATACGATTATGAAAAAGATATTCGGAATATTGTGCCTGATCACCCTCTCGCTGGCCGGAGTCTCCTGTCACGGCGATCTGGACATCGCGCAGAAGGGGCAGGTAACGGGCGGCGACGCTTGGGGCAGCCAGTCCAATGCGTTGGCCAACATGTACGGCATGATGAGTACTTTCCGCGCGGCCTTCGCCACGGACTATATGTACTGGGGCGAGTACCGCACGCAGATCTGGGGTAAGGGAAACGAGACGCAGCCTTCGCGTGACTTCGTATATACCAACAACATCGCTTCGACGCATGCACAGGCGGACTGGACGAGTCTCTACACGACGATCAACCATGCCAACCTGATTCTCAAGTACGTGCCGGGAATCGGCTTTACGGACGAGGGGCAGAAGAACCAGATCTTGGGAGCCGCCCACTTCGTGCGCGCGTTCTGCTACTACTGGATCGGCCGTATCTGGGGTGACGCTCCGGTGCTGACGGCGGGTTTCGAGTCGGACGGGCAGGAGGGGCTGTTCCCCTCGCGCGATCCCGCGGACGTCGTATTCCGGCAGGTCGGCGACGATATCGTGGCGGCGGTGGATTACCTCAAGAACGCTTCGGTGTCGAGCACCGACATTCCGACGCTCGCCGCCGCATACGCCATGCAGACGGACTACTACCTGTGGATGGCGAAGGTGCGCAAGGACGCGACCGCGCTCGCCGATGCGCGTACGGCCTGCGACAACGCATTGGCCGCGGCGGCAGCTGCCGGCAAGCAGCTCCTCGGCAATTTCGCCGACATATTCTCGGTGACCAACAAGCTCAATCCCGAAGTGCTCTTCGCATGGAGCATGAAGAAGGACGAGAAGGAGGGCGGTTTCCAGTCCGACTGGCTCTGCGCCATTCAGTATGTTTCGGAGAAATACGTCGAGAATCCCGTGAAGGTGGGAAGCCATCAGCAGTGGGCGATGTTCACCGAGGCTTTCCGCGGGGTGATCGACGAGACGACCGTGAACGGCGTCAGCGTGGAGGATTCACGTGCGCGCGTAAGCTACGATTTCTTCCTCGACGTGGAGAAGAACAACACCACGCACCGCTGGATCAACAAGTATGCCGGCACGTGGAACGAGGGGGCGCGCATTTTCGATTCGGACATCATCGTTTACCGTTATGCGGACCTGCTGATGTTCGATGCCGAGATCAAGAACGACCAGAATCAGAAGGATGCCGCCGTCGATGCGCTCAATCAGGTGGCGCAGCGCGCTTACGGCCGTGCCAACTTCTACCCCAAGACGCTTACCAAGCAGGAGGTCGATGCCGCTATCCTGCGTGAACGCGAGAAGGAGTTCTGCGCCGAAGGCAAGCTCTGGTGGGACTTTATCCGTCTCGGAGTGGTCTTCGACGAGGTGCCGAGTCTTGTCGGCCGGGAGAACGAGAAGAACATTCTGCTGTGGCCGATCAGCAATACGGCGATGAACAAGAACCCGAACCTGACTCAGACCGAGATAGGTACGATCGAGTAGATACCTGTAAATAGTTTGGAGCGGAGCCGGCGCAATGCCGGCTCCGTTTTTTGTGTTTCGGGATGCCGGGGCTGGGAATCGGGGTGTAGGGATACCGGGAGGAATTTGGGGATTTCGGGATACCGGGAGGTGTTCGGGATTTCGGGGGGGGCGGGTGTGTCGGAGCGGCGATGCGGGCGAGCGTTTGGCGGGGAAAGGAGGGGGCGCGTTCGGAGGATTGCCCGGTGCTCGGAAGACTGCTGGGCACTCGGAAGACTGCTGGGCACTCGGAGGATTGCCGGACGCTCGGAGGGCGGGAGAGGGGCTTGTGGGAGCTTGTGCGTGTTTCGGGTGCGGCTTGTAAACGCTTGGGCGGGGAGTTGTCGGGAATTGCCGGAGGGGAAGGATTGCTGGCTGCGAATTGCCGGGGGCGCCGGGGCGGGGTGTCGGGAAGAGGGCCGCTTGAGAGTGAGGGCGTGGGATGCTTGGAGGCGATTTGTTTGGCAGGAATCTCGTTGGATGCAGGGAAGGGGCTGCGCATGCGGCGTGTTGCCGGTTGTTCGGGAGTCGGGTATGAAGCCGGGCGGGGGTGTTCCGGCCTTTGTCGGGAGCTGAAACCGAGAGAGTCGGGCGTATGAAGGGCGGAGAAGAGGTGGGGATATAAGAGGAGCGGGGATTTCGTATGAAATCCCCGCTCCCGGCTGGTGCCTTTTAACCTAAATCTATAGAACCTCTTTGATTACGAAGTTGTCGACCATAAAGCGGGCGGGCGTGTCGGGCTCGTTGGGCGTGCCGATTACGATCTGCGTATCGGCGTCGGCGCCGTAAACCGTGACCGAAAGGTTGTTCCACCGGTCTACCGGCCAGCCGCCTTCGAGACCGCTGGGGTTGTCGAGGAGCACTTCGCCCATGGCTTCGCCCTCCTTGAAGGAGCCTGCGCCGGACAGCGTGATCTTCAGCTTGAGTGCGTTCTTGCTGTCGGGGATGCTCCATGCGCCGCCGCTCACGGTGTGCAGCGGATTGGCGTCGAAGGTGAAGAGAATCGTCGAGTTGGCAGCCAGACCTGCGATTTTCGGCGTGCCGAGGGCGCCGCTGCGTTTGGTCGTGCCGAATTTGATCATGCCCGTGCGGAAGAATATGAAGCGGGCCGTGCCGGTGGGCTGGAACGTGCCGGGCGTCAGGTAGCCTTTCGAATCGCGGATGGCGATGTGCTCCTGATTTTTAAGGCTGGTCCACTGCTGTTCGCGCTGGGCGGCGGAGTTGGCCGTAGGAGGATCGACGCTCGCATACCACGGCATGATTTCGGCCAGCTGCCCGTTGAGCTGCTGCTCGCCCCAATCGGCTTCGACCCAGCTGAAGTCGTCCCAGAAGAGCACCGGCAGTACGTCGATCTCGCCTGTGTTGGGCATGTCGCGCTTGATCGAGAAGTCGGCCGTCGTGGCGGTCATTTCCGGCAGGTTGTCGTCGAACCGGCAGGCGATGCGGTAGAGACCGGAGAGCAGTTCGCCCGTCCATTTGCCGTCGGCGCCGGTGGTATAGGTGCCTACGTGAGTCGCAGCGCCGGCGGCGACGGAGTAGAGCTGGAATTCCTTTTGTGCCCAGACGCTGCCCGTTTTGGCGTTCCGGACCGTGATGACGGACTGGTGCGGGTAGATGTCGGGGTTCGGGTCCTTGAGGTGCATCGTCGATTTGAGCAGGTGGTTGGCGATCTCGAACTTATGGATGACATCCTTCTTTCCGCCCGGCTCGAAGGCCGCTTCGGCGACGTAATAGCCCGAACGGACGTTCATCGTAATCACGCCGTCGGCGTCGGTGGTATAGTCCGTCGAGGAGTGTACGACGTCGCCCGCCTTGTTGGTGCGTTTGATCGTGACGGATTCCTCGGCGCGCGGCTGGCCGGTGGTGTCGTCCACGACCGTCAGCACGTACTCGAAGAGCGTGGGATTTTCGGGTTCGCTTTCGTCGATGGGCGGCTTCGAATCCTCGCATCCCGCAAGCAGCGCTGTCCCGAAGAGGAACAGGACCGGCATGAAGAGTTTTGAGATGGTTTTCATAATGTGTTTAAGGTTATAGTTGATGATCGTTTCAGGTTTTACCTCTCATTTACAAATATAGTATTAATAATTAATATATAATACATATATCGGCTATTTTCTGATTTTTGAGCCTAATTTTTCTTTTGATAGGTTTTATATGTAGTACTAATATGGGGCTTTTAGAGCGCCGCGGCGATCTCTGCGAATTCGAAGCTGCGGAAATAGATGCCTTTGCCGTTGTTGTGTCCGTGCTCGAACAGCACGCCTACCTTCTTGTTCGCCAGTACGGCGAGGTCGGAATAGGCGGAGTAGAAGTCGTTGTCCGGAACGTATTTGAAGGTGCGCGACCAAGAGCGGCCGTCGTTGCTGCTGAGCTTGATGCTGCCGTTGCGGCGGCTCGACCCGTGATCGGGATTTGAGAAGAGCAGGTTGGCCTTGCCCGCCGAATTGATCGAATAGCGCAGGATGCTGCCCTGACAGCCGTTGTTGTTGGGTTCGATCAGCGTGGTTACCTGCGCCGGCTCGTAGGTGAGCCCTCCGTCGCGGCTGACCGCCTGCCAGCGGTAGCCCAGCGAGTTGGGTTCGTAGTTGCGCATGTTGGTCATCAGGCTGCCGTCGCCCAGCTCGACGACGGTGCTCTCGTTGCCGTAGGGGTGGTCGGTGACGGCTCCCAAATGCCATGTCGCGCCCTGATCGTCGGAGTAGATCAGGTGGGCGTGGCGTTCGCTTTTGGGGTTGGTGCCGGGTTTGTTGTGGTTGCAGGGCACGACGATGCGGCCCTTGTTCGGCGCGAGCGTCTTGACGATGGCGTGGCAGGGGCCCGTGGCGTACCATGTGTAACCCGCGATGGCCACTTGGTCGTGGATGTCCTCAGGGGTGCTCCATGTTTTGCCGTCGTCGTCCGAATAGGTTTTCATCACCCGGCGCGGATGGCCGCTGCTGCCCGAACCGTTGGCGCTGCCGGGCGTACGCTCGTTCCAGCAGAACAGCAGCAGGATGCGGCCGTTGTCGAGTACGACGGGAGCGGGGTTCTGGCAGCGGTTTTCGCCGTCGTCGTAGACCTTGATCGGGGTGCTCCATGTGTTGCCGTTGTCCTCGGAGCGTTTTACCAGCAGGTCGATGTTGCCGTCGTCCGCCGAGCCGTCCACGCGGCCTTCGGCGAAGGCCAGCACGGTGCCGGCTTTCGATACCACAACGGCCGGAATACGGAAGGCCGCATAGCCGCTCTCGCCCGGTTTGTATACCTGCGAGGTGACGTTGGCCTCCGGCTGAGGCTCGCCGCCTCCGCCGCCTTCGCTGCCGCCCGGATTGGCCGGTTCGTCGCCGCCGCTGCTGCATGCCGCGGCAAGAAACAGCGCGGCGAATATCCAAGTCAGTATTTGTATTTTTTTCATGGTTGTGACGTTTTTTATGGTTTTGGATCGCAAGGCCGTCCTATTTGAACAGCTTCGCGGGAAGGATGGTGAACTCGATGCGCTCGTAGCAGGAGTCCACGCCGGTCTCGTACATCACGCCCAGATCGCCGTTCGGCAGGACGACCATGTCGGAGTAGGCGGCCGCGATGTCGCTGAGCCGGTAGGCTGTCTGCCAGTTCTTGCCGCTGTCCCGGCTGATCTTTACGGTCATGTCCTTGCGCTTGGTCGGATGGTCGGGATTCGAGAAGAGCAGCGTTTCGGTCAGTTTGCCCTTGGGGGCGTAGTTGATGATGCTGCCGTTGCAGACGGGTTCGGTCAGCGCGCGGTCGTAGTATTGGGGTTCGAGCGTGAGTCCCTGATCGTGGCTGAGGGCTACCAGACGGCAGGAGCCGTTGTCCGCGCGGTTCTTGTGGCGGGGACCCCGCATGTTGAGCATCAGGTCGCCGTTTTTGAGTTCCGTGACAGTGCTTTCGTTGCCGTCGCGCTCCCCTTCGCCGCCGATGGCCCACGTCTGGCCGTGGTCGTCGGAGTAGATCAGGTGCGAATAGGAACCCGCGCCCTTGCCGTCCTTGAAGAGTCCGTGGTTGCAGGAGACTACGATGCGGCCCTTGTGTCTGCCCTTCTGAAGCTGGATGGCGTGGCAGGGGCCTGTGGCGTACCACGTCCAGTCTTCGCGTTTGACGGACGGGGTGATCTCGCGGGGGGAGGACCAAGTCAGTCCGTCGTCGTCGGAGTAGAGCACGAAGACGCGGCGGGTGTCCTTGGCCGTACGGGCGTGGATGTCCTTTTCGTGGTCCGTACCGTCGTTCCAAGTGGAGAGCAGCAGGATGCGGCCCGTTTCGCGGTCTACGACCGGCGCCGGGTTGCCGCAGACGTTGCCCGCGTCGTCCCAGACGGTGATGATGTCGCCCCACGTGCGGCCGCCGTCGGTTGAGCGGCGCAGTACGAGGTCGATGTCGCCCGTATCGCTGCGGCTGTGTTTGCGGGCTTCGGCGAAGGCCAGCACGGTGCCCTTCTTGGTCCGGACCGTCGCCGGGATGCGGTAGGTGTCGAAGCCGTTGTCGCCTTTCTTGTAGATCGTCGCCGTGTGGACGGGCTGCGCGTCTTGCGGAGCCGTTTGCTGTCCTGAGGCGCACGGGGCGGCGAGGAGCAGCATGCCTGTGATGATGTTGGTCAGTTTCATGGTATTTTTATAGGTTGAAAAATTCGGGAATGATCTGCCGGGCCTGCCGCCGGACCTCTTCGACGCGGGAGTCGGGAATCGAGTCGTAGGGCCACCGCAGCGTGCTGCCGACGTCGGCCCATCCGCCGACGAGGGCCATGAAGCGGTCGCAGGCGTGGTTGGGGTATTTCATCCGGACGATGAACGGCGTGATGCACCGCTCCATGAACTGCTGAATCCGGCCCTCCAGTTCGAGCGCGGCCGTCATGTCGGTGAGCATCAGTTCGTACCAGCGCTGCGCCGCAAAGGGGTTGAGGCAGGCGACGTTGGAGTAGGCGCCCGCGGCTCCGAGCCTGACGCCGGTAGCCAGATGGTGGCCGGGGACGAAGACGGCCAGCCCCGCAGCATGGAGGGCGACCTGTCCGTACCACTCCGGCGAGGAGTTCCTGTCGTTGGTCTTCACGCCGATCAGGCCGGGAACGTGCTGCTTGAGCGTCGCCCATTCGGCGGGTGTCAGTTCGCGTTTGGCATGCGGCGGGTTGTAGAGTACGAGGGGGATTCCGTCCGCCTGTTCGGCCATCGTCGTGAGGAACCGGACGGCTTCGCGGTCGTTGACGGGAAACCAGTCAGGCAGGATGACCTGTACGGCTCCGGGTTTCAGACCGCGGACGAGCTGCAGGCGCGCGAGCGACTCCTGAGCGCAGGGATGGCTGACGCCGATCTGGAACGCCGTGCCTGCCGCTTCGCATTTTTCGGCCAGCAGCCGGCTGATGCGTAGGAATTCGTCGCGGTTCTGGCTGTAGAACTCGCCGGCCGTGCCGTTGGAGTAGATGCCGTCGGGTTTCGAGGCGATCAAAACGTCTATTTCGTCGCTTTGCCGGGAGAAGTCGATCTCTCCCCGTCTGTCGGTGGCGAGCAGCAGCGTCGCCCAGTTGCCGCGCAGCGTGTCGTGCGTTAGGGGTCTCATAGTAGGAAATTCCGGTTGTCGTTCGTAGCGCCGAATCGGCCTGCCGGGAGTCGGCGGCGGCGTCTTCCCGATGGAGTCTTCGGCTATTGGTAGGACAAATATACTGAATGGTTTTTAATATGCAATACATAATCTATCTATTTTTAAGGAAAATTTGCAAAAAATCGAATTTGATACATTATATATAATAACAATCGCAAGAATGGGGGTTTGTTATTTGTATTATATAATATTTATTGTTATGTTTGCATAGCTTAAACTTACTTAACTTAACAGAACCTCATGAAAGACGATGTTTCTCTGGTCGAACAGACACAACGGGATATACTCGAATATATCTCCAAAAACAATTCGAATGCGCAACTGCCTAAAGAGCAGGAATTCGTAGGACTGCTGGGCGTGAGCCGCGTCGTCGTGCGCGAAGCGCTGAGCCGTCTGCGCGCGCTCGGCATCATCGAAACCAAACGCAAGAAAGGAACGGTGGTCGTTGTGCCTGAGATATTCGGCGGGCTCAAGGCGATCGTCATGTCGGGGCTGCTCGACCGCGATACGCTGCGCGACCTCTATCAGCTTCGCCTGATGCTGGAGATCGGCATGGCCGATTTCGTCTTCCGGAACAAGAACGAGGAGATAATCCGGAAACTGGAGGAGATCGTCGCCTGCGAGGTGGAGCTGGAAAGGCAGCTGATCCGCACCGAGGACGACGACGAGGCGCGCGAGATCGCCGAAAAACTGCGCGACGTGGACATTCAGTTCCACAGCACGCTCTTCGAGACGACGGCGAACAAGAGCCTGATGGATTTCCAGTACCTGCTGCGGCACCTCTTCTCGCTTTACGCTCCGCGTGCGAAAAAGGATTTTCATTCGCATACGATCGTTACCCATGTGGGGCTTTTCAACCTGCTGCGCAACGGCACCGCCGACGCTTTCCGCATGGCGATGCGCCTGCACCTGAAAACGCAGTTCGAAAATATGGAGGTCCTTGTGGATAAGGCCGTAACCAAATAAAACCAACCCAGAATACGAAACTTCACATGAACCCGATTAAAAAACTAAGCTTATTATTGTCGGCGCTGCTTGTCGGCGCCTTGTGCTTCCCGG
>OGHY01001248.1_pt1 | contig 12031 bp, 11 predicted proteins | sample 1571541 | NCBI WGS metagenome assembly OGHY01 (sample SAMEA2581943, study PRJEB24529) | metagenome | biome: Human gut stool | place: China | collected 2011
GCACGGCCTGCCGGTGCTGGACCCTGTCCGGGAGCGGGAAAAGCTGCTGGATGTAGCGGCGCAGGCCCCGGAGGATCTGCCTGCCGTCGTGCGCCGCCGTGTCCGGGATGCTATGGTGGAGCATCATATTCTGGAACGGATGGTCCACGACATCCGCTGGCTGCTGCTGACCGAAGAGGAACAGACGGAAGAGCCGGATGTGGTTTATCTCTGGGATAATAAGGTCGGTGCGGTGTCAAACGGCATCAATTACTTTGACCGGGAAGCGGGTGAGGAGCCATCGTAGTTCTGACCATGACCAACTGCCCGCCCCGCCTGCGCGGCGACCTGTCCAAGTGGCTGTGTGAGATCAACACCGGCGTTTATGTGGGCAATGTGAGCAGCCGCGTCCGGGATGCAGTGTGGGACCGTGTCTGCCAGAACCTGAAAAACGGGCAGGCGACACTGGTCTACACGGCGGCAGGGGAGCAGCGGATGGAGTTCCGCACCCACAACACCAGCTGGGAAGCTGTGGATTTTGACGGCATCAAGCTGATGCGCCGCCCGCTGCCCCAGACGCAGACCGAGGCGATGGACTTGAAACCGGGGTTCAGCAAGGCAGCAAAGTACCAGATGGCACAAAAAATGGCACAGCGGACTGCCCGAAAGCCCGGAAAAAACGATTACACAGTGATCGACCTGGAAACGACCGGCCTGCACGCGGCAACGGACTCGATCGTGGAGTATGGCGCCGTCCGGGTGCGGGACGGGCAGCCGACGGAAGAATTTTCGGCCCTGGTGCACCTGCAAACTCCGCTGCCTGCGGAGATCACGCAATTGACGGGAATCACGCAGTCGGAACTGGAAGGCGGGATGGACGCGGCCGCTGCGCTGGAAGCATTTCTGGAATTTGTGGGCAAAGATGCTCTGGTGGGGTACAACCTGCAATTTGATCTGGAATTCCTGCGCGCGGCCTGTACGCGAAACCAGAAGCCGATACTGACCAACCGGAAAATCGACCTTTTGCCGCTTGCGCGGCGGAAGGTGATAGGCGTTGCCAACTTTAAGCTGCTCACACTGGTACGGCATTTTGGGCTGGCAGACAGGGTGGAGCACAGGGCCCTGCCCGACTGCCGCCTGACACAGAGGCTCTATGCAAAACTGAATGAAACAGGCACAGGATGCAACTGAAATGGCCGATGCTATGGGATCTTTTTAGTCTTTTCCCCGCACACGCGGGGGTGATCCCGACATTCTGGTGGACGGCAACAGCGTGGACATCTTTTCCCCGCACACGCGGGGGTGATCCTGAAGTTCGTCCATCTGGTATGCGTACAACCCACTTTTCCCCGCACACGCGGGGGTGATCCCTTCCTGACGAATTTCCGTTTTACATGAAACGGGCTTTTCCCCGCACACGCGGGGGTGATCCCCAATGGCAAAATCCCGCACTAACATGCCTGAGCTTTTCCCCGCACACGCGGGGGTGATCCCCCAGCGAATGCGAACAAGGGGGACATTCCTTTCTTTTCCCCGCACACGCGGGGGTGATCCCAAACATCGAACAGGTACAAAAATGGCTGGAAGCTTTTCCCCGCACACGCGGGGGTGATCCTGTTTCTGGAAGGCTTCCTTCGTTGTCACTGTTCTTTTCCCCGCACACGCGGGGGTGATCCCGTGATGGCAAAGGATGAGAAAACTTTCTTGGGCTTTTCCCCGCACACGCGGGGGTGATCCCATGCGCTTATCCTTTCGCGGCTGCATCTTCTTCTTTTCCCCGCACACGCGGGGGTGATCCCCGCTGTTTGCCATGTCTGCGTCGAAGCTCGTTCTTTTCCCCGCACACGCGGGGGTGATCCCTGCGGTTCGTTCTGCTCGATTAACGTTCGTGCCTTTTCCCCGCACACGCGGGGGTGATCCTGGGCGCAGCTATGGGTGCAGAGGGCACCGCGCCTTTTCCCCGCACACGCGGGGGTGATCCCACCATGAAACACATTAACTTCATCAACAGAGACTTTTCCCCGCACACGCGGGGGTGATCCCAGCGTGTAGTCGGTTGCATTTTTGCCGAGCTGCTTTTCCCCGCACACGCGGGGGTGATCCCAAAGCCCGAAAAAGCTAGGCCACGCCTAGCAACTTTTCCCCGCACACGCGGGGGTGATCCTAGGCGGCAGGCACGCACAGCAGCGCATGTATACTTTTCCCCGCACACGCGGGGGTGATCCCCCCCCGGATGGGGGTTTTTGCTAGGCGTGGCCCTTTTCCCCGCACACGCGGGGGTGATCCTTCTTGCTTTCTGCCCTGTTTTGGCATTACTTTCTTTTCCCCGCACACGCGGGGGTGATCCCTGTGGTTCTTCCCATGCGATTAGTGTTCTTGCCTTTTCCCCGCACACGCGGGGGTGATCCCGGATGAGAAAAAATGAAACGGTTCTTCCGCCCCTTTTCCCCGCACACGCGGGGGTGATCCCTACGGCGCATGGCATATCTTTTGCAGATGTGCCTTTTCCCCGCACACGCGGGGGTGATCCCGGTGGTGCTTTTTATGTTTGCTGTAGCTTTTCCTTTTCCCCGCACACGCGGGGGTGATCCTCACAAGACATGATAGACGCATGTATGCAATGCCTTTTCCCCGCACACGCGGGGGTGATCCTGGACAAGGAACGTGATAAAAAGCGTAAAAAAGCTTTTCCCCGCACACGCGGGGGTGATCCCGTTTCGTACACTTCGGACAGAGCAGCAGCCTCCTTTTCCCCGCACACGCGGGGGTGATCCCGAACCACAGTTTATTGCGGACTTCCTCGTGAACTTTTCCCCGCACACGCGGGGGTGATCCCAGTGTAGCCCACAATGCTCCAAATGGAGTTGACTTTTCCCCGCACACGCGGGGGTGATCCTGCTGTTCGCTGTTGCGGTTCATGCCTCTTCCTCTTTTCCCCGCACACGCGGGGGTGATCCCTAGACCAATGCCGCTTTACAGCGTGCCGGGTCCTTTTCCCCGCACACGCGGGGGTGATCCCGTCAGCGGCCAGGAGCTTGGCCGAACGATTGACTTTTCCCCGCACACGCGGGGGTGATCCCGCCTGCACGACCTGCGGCCGAATGGCACAGAACTTTTCCCCGCACACGCGGGGGTGATCCTGGCTCATAGAGCATTACAGTGATGATGATGACCTTTTCCCCGCACACGCGGGGGTGATCCCTGCGGCACATAGTAGTCCAGTCGGTCTTTCCGCTTTTCCCCGCACACGCGGGGGTGATCCCAGCCACCAATTTATCTGCAACCTGTACTTCGACTTTTCCCCGCACACGCGGGGGTGATCCCCAGTGCTGCGGGCTGCCCGGGTTGCAGTTGAACTTTTCCCCGCATACGCGGGGGTGATCCCCTCACCCAAGCTGTGGGCCGGGATTGCCTGGCCTTTTCCCCGCACACGCGGGGGTAATCCGTAGGACGCGGGCACGCAAAGCAGCGCGTGTATCTTTTCCCCGCATACGCGGGGGTGATCCCATGCTCTGCCCGCCCCTTGAGGAGACCGGCAACTTTTCCCCGCATACGCGGGGGTGATCCCAACTGTAGCGCCAGTATTAGCGTCATTCGTGTCTTTTCCCCGCACACGCGGGGGTGATCCCCATATTGGTCCTCCCCAGCCATGTATTCGCCACTTTTCCCCGCATACGCGGGGGTGATCCCAGATGAAGTATGCTTCTCTGGCAGAAGCCGCTCTTTTCCCCGCATACGCGGGGGTGATCCCTACCAGACGTTCTGCGAAAAGGCGTTCCGCGACTTTTCCCCGCACACGCGGGGGTAATCCCCCGCAATGGCTCAATTTTTAGGCGTGGGCTGGCTTTTCCCCGCATACGCGGGGGTGATCCTATACGATTTCTGCTAACCAATTTTGGGTATAGCTTTTCCCCGCATACGCGGGGGTGATCCTGTGGAGCACCCTGACAGCTGGGTCATGCCCAACTTTTCCTCGCATACGCGGGGGTGATCCTGGCGAAACCGCAGTAGAGCTGGACAAGGTAAACTTTTCCCCGCATACGCGGGGGTGACCTCAAGGGCAAGCGGCGCATGGTGTTCCTGCCGGGGAGACTGGTGACGGACCGGAAAGCCGCGGCGGATGAAAAATCAGGTTGTACAAATTCGACGGAAAAAGTTTATGCAAGACTCCATATTGCAATATATGAAATTTTGTATTATCATAAATCTGCAAGCGATCTGTCTCTTGTGAGGAGGGGCGGAACGCCCAAAATACGCTTCTTTCCTGTGGAATTTCCCACGGTCCACCTGATGCGGATTGAAAGATAGGTCGAGAAGGGAAGAGCAACCATGATGAACACAAGTCTGCTCCAGAAGTCTGGTCTGGCAACGCTGCAGGTCGCGCAGATCCTGGCAGGGCTGGAACCGGGAGACCGGATCCCCACGGTGACGGAACTGAGCGAACAATGCGAGATGGCACGGGGAAATATCCAGATCGCGCTGAACAACCTGAAACAGAATCATGTGATCCGTCTGGAATCCCATGGGCAGAACGGCACCATTGCAACAGAGATCGACTATGTGGCAATGGCGCAGTATTGCAGCAATACGGGTCTGACCTGCGTGATGCCTATGCCGTATGGCCTGCGCTATGAAGGCCTGGCCAGCGGACTGTATGAGGAACTGAACCAGAAAGGGGTCACGGGTGCGATCGCATTCATGCGCGGTTCCGGCTACCGGCTGAACTGTGTGGAAGAAGGGCGCTTTCATCTGTGCGTCATGAGCCAGCTTGCATTTGAACACTATGTGCAGGAGGGCAAGGACATCCAGCTGATCGCGGCCTTTGGCCCGCAGAGCTATGTGGAACAGCATCGGGTCTTTGTCCGCCCGGACTTCAAGGGCGACTGGCAGAACTGCAAGGTGGGCGTGGATGCCTCCTCGGTGGACCAGGAGATGCTGACCCGGTTCTGTTTTGCGGATAAGCCGGTGCAATATGTGCCCATCATCTATAGTCAACTGGTGCCGTTTCTGCACAGCGGCGTCATTGATGCCGGCGTCTGGAGCGCCGATATGCTGCCGGAGGGGCTGAGCTATTATCCGATGCCCCGGCTGGATGAGCAGGAAAAAGATACCGTGGCCGTGCTTGCCTGCCGGAAAAGTGATAACATCACCGCGCAGCTGGTGCGCAAGATCCTGTCGGTGGAGCGTGTGGACCACATCCAGCAGCAGGTGATGCGCAAGCAGATCATTCCGCGCTACTAAGCAAAGGTGCGGTCAAACAGAAGTCACATCTGCATGGAGGACATGCGGATGTTTCTTTCGGGATGAAAATACAAAATATTGTATAAAACATTTTCTCCCGAAAACCGATACAGGATGTCTGATTTTTTTGCAGAAAGAAAAGGAGATCTCGCATGAAAAAGATCACTCGGCGCAACTTCCTGATCGCATCCGGCAAAACCGTTGGCACACTGGCAGCTGCCTCTGCCTTTATGGGGTGTGCCAGCCCGGAGCAGGCGGAGAACTGCTTCCCCCGGTCTGCAATGCCCGTCCGGACCGATGACCGCCTGACGGCTATCGACGACATTGTGGAAAACTACATGGGGCAGGGGTATTTCCCCGGCGCAACGATCGTGGTGGCACGCGGCGGCAAGATCGTGTATGAAAAGGCATACGGCTACGCAATGCTCAACGACATGGGCGTGCGGCTGGACGATCCCCGCCCCATGCAGATGGATACCATGTTCGACATGGCATCCTGCACCAAGATCATGGCCACGACACAGTCCATCATGAAGCTGTACAGCGAGGGCAAGATCGACCTGAATGCCACGGTAGCAAGCTACATTCCGGAGTTTGCCAAGAACGGGAAGGAAAACGTCACCGTGCATCAGCTGCTGACCCACACCTCCGGTCTGCCGCAGTGGAAGGCGATGTTCCTCCACATCGAGAAGGACAAGGCCAAGGTGCTGGATTACATCTGCAACTGTGAGCTGATGTTCGCCCCCGGCGAGGAAAAGTACAGCGACCTGGGCTTCCAGATGCTGGGCTTCCTGGTGGAGCGGATCACCGGGCGCTCGATGGACGAATACGTCAAGAACGAGATCTACAAGCCTCTGGGGCTGAAGCGCACCACCTATCTGCCGCTGGCCAACGGCTTTACCACCGAGGATGTGGCGGCCACCTCCTTCGGCAACCCGTATGAGTATGCCATGGTGGACGAGATCGACCACCCGGGCTTTGGCTACGACTGTACCGCCGATCTGGACGCGTTCCGCACCTTCACCGGCTGGCGCAACTACACCCTTCAGGGCGAGTGCAACGACGGCAATGCATGGATGGCAAATGGCGGCGTGGCCGGTCACGCGGGCCTGTACTCCGACGCGGAAGATCTGGCCGTGCTGTGTCAGGCCATGCTGAACGGCGGCATCTACAAGGGCGTCCGCCTTTACAAGAAGGAAGTCATCGACGAGTTCACCAGCGAGCAGAACGGCAAGCCGTCCCGCGGGCTGGGCTTTGAGCGGGGCTCCTCGTTCATGGGCCGCGGCGACCGCCACTACGACGCCTTTGGCCACGCAGGCTTTACCGGCACCCATGTGGTCATGAACAAGACCAACAAGACCGCCGTCATTTTCCTGACCAACAAGCAGAACGTCGGCTTCAAGCCTAACTCCATGTCCTACTACAGTCCCTACAGCTGCTGCGGCGAGATCTGTGAGCTGGTCTGGAACATTTTTGGGACCGAAGCACCGGCTGAGACGCTGGCCGACAAGATCGGCGCCTGGCTGTAAGCAAAACAAAAAATCATTGGGAGATGTCAGAGATGGATTTTGAACCGAGATTAACGATCCTGCACCAGGCAGGGATGCTGTCCGAGGAGGATTACCGGAAGGTACAGGACGTGATCCGCTTTTTTCAGGAGAAATACGGTCTGACATTGACCGAAGAAAACGCCTCCGCCATGATCACGCACCTGTGCGCTGCGCTGGGGCGCATCCACCGCGGAGAGCCGGTGGAGCCGCTGGACGAGGAGGTCTACGAAGAGACCAGCCAGGAGCCCACCTTCCCCAAGGCACTGGAAGCAACGCAGGCGCTGGTGCGGGAGATCCTGCCGGACCTGCCGGAGGACGAGCAGAAGTTCCTGACCATGCACATCGGGGTCGTGCTGGCACAATCGTGACAGCATTTGCATAAAACCCACATCAGAAAGGAGGGCTAGCTTATGAAAATCGTAGTAGGCGGCCAGATCGACAAGCAGAAGGTTTATGACACCATCAAGGGTGTTGTAGGCGACCGTGCCTCGGTGGAGATCAAGGATGACATTGCGGCGGCAATGGCGGTCAAGACCGGGCAGGCAGATTACTACTTCGGCGCCTGCAAGACGGGCGGCGGCGGTGCGCTGGCAATGGCCATTGCCCTGCTGGGCATGAACCAGTGCGCAACGGTGTCCATGCCGGGCAAAATGCTGAGCGAGGACGAGATCCTGGCACAGGTCAAGGCCGGCAAGAAGGCATACGGCTTTACGGATCAGCACATCGAAAAGGTCGTGCCGATCATTCTCAAGGGTCTGGGCTTCTGATCCGGATCGTCAAATAAGGAGGATTACATATGGAAACCATTCTGCGCTACGTTATCATCGCGGCAGTTGGTGCGTTGGCATCAATCCTGGCAAACCAGAGCATCGCCGTGTTCAACGACGGCCTGCGCCCGGTCCTGCCGGAGTATCTGGAAAAGCGCATGGACCGCAAGGCTCTGGCAGCCACCAGCTTTGCCATCGGCTTTGGCCTGGTCATCGGCTACGGCCTGCCCACGTCCATTGCCGCAAGCATCATCCTGATCCACTGCATCCTGCTCACCACCGACATCATCGGCACCTGGTGCCCGGACACCAAAAAGGGCATGATCGCTTCCGGCGTCATCGGCGCTGTGTACGGCGTGGCCCTGCTGTTCGGCCTGCAGGTGATCATCGACCTGTTCAACCTGCTGCCGGTCAACTTCCTGGGCAGCCTGGGCCAGGTCTCTGCAGGTATCACGCTGGCCTTCGCCATCTTCCCGGCTGTGACGGTTGCCCTGCAGTTCGGCGCTGCCAAGGGCATCATCACCGCCGTTGTGACCCTGCTGGTCCGTCAGATCGTTGAGACCTACGGCAAGATCGCACTGGACGCCGAGCACACGGTCAGCCTGAACAAGGACGGTATGGCCCTGCTGGCCGGTATGATCATCATGCTGGTGTTCGCTGCCATGGATAAGGAAGGCAACGACCAGAACTCCAACGAAATGCTGACCCAGATCTTTGCCGACAAGGTCGCACGCATCCGCAAGTATATGCCGGTTCTGGCCCTCATGGGCGGCCTGATCGCAGCAGGCACCAGCATGAGCATCATGGCCGGTGACCCCATCAGCCTGGGCCTGCTGGCCGAGGGTGACCGCGTCAACGCAGGTCTGACCGCTCTGGCCCGTGCCATCGGCTTTATCCCGCTGGTTGCCACCACCGCCATCACTACCGGCGTCTACGCTCCGGCCGGCATGACCTTCGTCTTTGTGATCGGTCTGCTGATCCCCAACCCCTTCATCGCCCTGATCGCCGGTGCAGCCTGCATCTGCGTGGAGATCCTGCTGCTGAACGTCATCGCAAAGGGTCTGGACAAGTTCCCCGGCATCAAGCGCTGCGGCGACAACATCCGTACCGCTATGAGCTACGTCATCGACATCGCCCTGCTGATCGGCGGCATCCTGGCTGCTCAGGCGATCATGCCCACGACGGGTCTGTTCATCATCGTGGCATTCTGGTGCATCAACAAGTGCAGCAAGAAGCCTCTGGTCTCCATGGCGGTCGGTCCTCTGGGCGCGATCCTGGTCGGCCTGATCGCAAACGTGCTGTTCCTGCTGTCTCTGTACACCCCTGCCGCCTGATCCTCGGATAAAATGAGCGCCTCCCGGCCTGCGTCGGGAGGCGGCTCTGGTTAAGAAACAATACAGGAGGCGAATCCTTTTGAAACTGCCTGAAAAGATTCTGTATGCGCACGAGCATACGACGATCGACCTGTCCGGCCCGAAGAAGAACATCGACTGCAGGCTGGATGATTTTGACGCGACCGCGGCGGAGTACCGGCGGCTGGCGGAACACGGTGTGGTCGGCATCATCGACCAGACCAACCGCGGGATGGGCCGGAACGTGGCCTATGTGCAGAAAATGGCTGCACAGGCGGGGGTGGAGATCACCCACGCGACGGGCTACTACAAGGAGCCTTTTCTCCCGCCGGAGTGCTATACGCTGACCGAACAGCAGCTGTGTGACATCATGGTGAAGGAACTGACCGAGGGCATTGAAGGCACCGGTGTCCGGGCGACCGTCATCGGCGAGATCGGCACCTCGAAGGACATCACCGAGACGGAGGCCAAGGTGTTCCGTGCGGCATCCCGCGCCCATGCAGAAACGGGGGCACCCATCTGCACCCACACAACGCTGGGCACGCGCGGCCTGGAGCAGCTGGAGATCTTCAAGAGCTTTGGCGTTGACCTGAGCCGGGTGGTGCTGAGCCACATCGACCTGTCGGCCGATCTGGATTACATGAAGCGCCTGCTGGATCAGGGGGTCAACATTGCGTTCGACACCATCGGCAAGTGCAACTACCAGCCCGATGTCTCCCGTGCAGACTGGCTCAGCCGCCTTTGTGCGGAAGGGTACGACACGCAGATCGTCATGAGCATGGACATCACCCGCCGCAGCAACTTTGCAGACCGGGGCGGTGTGGGCTACAGCTACCTGCTGGACACCTTTGCTCCGCTGGCAAGCGAGGCAGGCGTGCCGGACCGCGCATGGGAGAACCTGCTGTACCGCAATGCACTGCGCATCTACAAAGGACAGAAATAACAAGGATTCGAGGAATTGACAATGAAAACCTATCCCCTGCATTCTATCTCGCTGGAGCAGGCAAAACAGCTCCAGTTCAAGGTCATTGACGCAGTGACCCGCAATTTTCAGGGAGAGGAAGTCCTCTCGCTGGGCGACCTCGGCGTGGTGAAAGGGCTGAACAAGCCCCGCTGCACGGTAAAGGTGGAAAAGGTCTTTGCCGACACCTTTGATGCCCCGGCGGCGCTGCTTGTGCGCGGCTCCGGCACGGGCGCGATCCGCTGGGCTCTGACCGCCTGCCTGAAACCGGGGGATGCCATTCTGGTGCACACCTCGCCCATCTATACGACGACGCAGGTGACCATCGACGCCATGGGGCTGAACCCCATCCGCGCGGACTTCAACGATCTGGAACAGCTCAAGGCCGTCTGTGCGCAGCACAAGGACGAGATCCGCGGCGCCTTGGTGCAGCTGACCCGGCAGAAGCCGGAGGACCGCTACGACTACAAGGCCGTGATCGCAGCCATCAAGGCTGCGCTGCCGGGCATCCCGGTGGTGACCGATGACAACTACGCCGCCCTGAAAGTGGACGCCATCGGCTGCCAGGCGGGGGCCGACCTGTCCACCTTCTCCTGCTTCAAGATCCTTGGTCCAGAGGGCGTCGGTGCAGTGATCGGCAGCAAGGAGCTGATCGACCGCATCTACAAGATGCAGTATTCCGGCGGCAGTCAGGTGCAGGGACACGAAGCCATGGAGGCCCTGCGCGGCCTGATCTATGCGCCGGTGGCGCTCGCCATCCAGAGCGAGGTCAACGAGGAGCTGGTCCGCCGCCTGAACGCCGGCGAGGTCCCCCATGTGCGGCAGGCGTTCCTGGCAAACGCGCAGAGCAAGGTGCTGCTGGTGGAGTTTGATCAGGAGATCGCCGAAAAAATTCTGGACGCTGCCCCGAAGTTCGGCGCAGCGCCGCATCCGGTGGGCAGCGAGAGCAAATACGAGTTTGCCCCCATGATCTACCGTGTCAGTGGAACGTTCCGTGCGCAGGACCCGACCATTGAACACCGGATGATCCGCATCAATCCCATGCGCAGCGGCCCGGACACCATCATCCGCATCCTGCGCAGCTGCATGGAGCAGGTCGAGGAAAACTGAACCGCTGAAAAAACGAGAGGAAAAGGAGAGATGCCCTGTGTTTTTAAAGACCGTAATGGAGCGCAACCAGCCGTTGGTGCGTCTGGGCATTGAATGGCAGCAGAATGGCGTGATCCTGCCGGACACCTATCTGCTGGATTACGACACGATCCTGGAAAATGCCCGCAGCATCAAACAGGCAGGCGACGCAAACGGCGTGCAGAACTTTTTCATGCTCAAGCAGATCGGACGCAACCCCCTGATCGCCCATGCGCTGACCGACATGGGATATGTGGGCGCTGTGTGCGTGGACTTCCGCGAGGCGCTGACGATGGTGGAAAATCAGATCCCCCTCGGCAACGTAGGGCATCTGGTCCAGATCCCCCGGGCGGCCCTGAAAAAGATCCTCCGCGCAAAGCCGGTGATCGTAACGGTGTACACGCTGGAAAAAGCCCGCGAGATCAGCGCAGTCTGCACCGAGCTGGGCCTGCACCAGAAGCTGATGCTCCGTGTTCTGGGAGAAGGCGACATGCTGTATTCCGGGCAGTACGGCGGCTTTGAATTGCAGGAACTGGACAGTGCAGTGCGTGCGATCGAGGCGATGCCGAATGTGGAGGTGGGCGGCGTGTGCAGCTTCCCTTGCTTTTTGTACGACGAAGCGGCACAGGACATCCTGCCCATGCCCAACCTCCGGACCGTGCAGACCGCAGCCGAAATGCTGCGCGCCCGCGGCTACCGGGACCTGATGCTCAATACGCCCAGTGCCACCTGCACCCACAGCATCCCGATGATCGCGGCGGCAGGCGGCACCCACGGGGAACCGGGACACGGCCTGACCGGAACGACACCGTATCATGCCGGCCACCCGGATGCCGAGGAGCGCCCCGGATACCTGTATGTTTCGGAGGTCAGCCACAATCTGGGCGATAAGGCATACTGCTACGGCGGCGGGCATTACCGCCGCGGCCATATGAAGAACGCCCTGGTGGGCACGACGCCGGAAAATGCAAAGGTCGTGCCGGTGCTGCCGCCGGACGACTCCAGCATCGACTATCATTTTGAACTGCAGCAGAACTGTCCGGTCTCGGCTGC
>OGHY01001252.1_pt1 | contig 11988 bp, 10 predicted proteins | sample 1571541 | NCBI WGS metagenome assembly OGHY01 (sample SAMEA2581943, study PRJEB24529) | metagenome | biome: Human gut stool | place: China | collected 2011
ATATTTCAATACATCTAATGTTACTATTCAACTTATTCTTTCTATTCTGCTAATGAACTGGCAAAGAAATTTCAATACATCTAATGTTACTATTCAACAAAAATATGTGTCATGATGATGCACTTGTACTTGAATTTCAATACATCTAATGTTACTATTCAACTATATTTGACATGTGCCCCATGTAGATTCATATTTATTTCAATACATCTAATGTTACTATTCAACGGGAAAACAAGGCACTAAAAATTGTTTGTTAGTTCATTTCAATACATCTAATGTTACTATTCAACTAGGCAAGAACGCTTGCACCGCTAAACCTATTTGAAATTTCAATACATCTAATGTTACTATTCAACCATGTGGCTTTTAACGCTTTCTTCCGGGTTCGGAAATTTCAATACATCTAATGTTACTATTCAACTTTTCGAATTGTCCCGTCAATCCGCTGTTTAGATCGATTTCAATACATCTAATGTTACTATTCAACAGTCTATCCGCTTCGTGTGCCGCGGCTCTTACAAGATTTCAATACATCTAATGTTACTATTCAACGATAATGATGTATTTTTACATACCTGTAAAGAATATTTCAATACATCTAATGTTACTATTCAACCTGCTGCTTTCGCAGCAAAGTTCTTTCTTGCTTCATTTCAATACATCTAATGTTACTATTCAACGTACTTTCTGTCAAACTTCTGGAAGCCCTTTAATTATTTCAATACATCTAATGTTACTATTCAACTGTTCCAGTCAAAGAAAAAATGCCTGTTACATTTTAATTTCAATACATCTAATGTTACTATTCAACCAACGATTTTAAGCCATCTATTTTACAGCCAATTCCACTATACTCACTATATTAGTACATTCTCATAAATTTTACCAGCCAATTCAATAATTATTTAAATTTATCTTTATTATTTGTTTAACCCACATATTTACAGGCTTTGTTAATATCTACACTAATAAACCAGCTGGTAATTTATTTAATTATTATATCATTAAATCTTCTCCTGTCAGCTCACCGCCATTTCCTAACACTTCTTCCCCAAACACACTGTCATTCTTAAGCTTGACAATACAGATAAAATCCTCATCCTTATTTATAACCTTTTTTAATTCTGCCCTCAGTGATATAAACCGAGATGGTGTCATATCACCTCTGAATACTGACTTTTGATAATGTGATAAATATTTTTTACATATCTTAAATACTTTCTGCACTCTTTTTTCGCCAACATCATAAAATAAAAATGCATAATTATAATTCAATTCTTTCTTCATTACATACCTTCTTTTAGTAAAAATGGAACAAAATCTTTTTCTTCCAAAATACTTTTAATAAGTTTATAACAATCCAGCTTCAGTGCTGTTCTGTACGATACTTTTCTTTTTAGTAATGGATGCATAAACACTTTTTCCATTCTGTCTTCAAAAGCCTGCACAAATATTTTTCTTCCATCTTCATTTAAAATGCAGTAATTAACATTTTTATCAAAATGCTTTTCCACCTGTAATTTTCTATTATTAACCAAATCAAATATAGTTCTATATACAATAACTGGCTTGAATACCTCACTTATATCAAGACTTAGTGAAAATCTTCCTTCAGACGGCTCATGCAGAAAACTTATTCTCTGGTCTAGATGTGTCTGATATATTGCTGAAATAGTTTTTGTATACAACAATGTATTTCCAAAAGAAATCAAGGCATTAATTGGATTATCCGGTGGTCTTTTTACCCTTTTATTCATTACAAAATCATCTGGCAGAAAATATCTGAAATCATCATAAAAACGCATCCACACTTCACCTTCATATGCCATTAACTCTTTTACATCTTCTGCATATTCAACAGATTTTAAAAAATCACTTTTTATCCAATCTATTGTTTCCTTAACTTCTTTTTTATCATGCTTATAATAATGATAAAGAAGTTCATAAATATTAAGTCCAATTCCTCTGACTATTGGCCTGGCAATACTCATTCTGTCATCATTATATTTTCCAACCTGCTTTACTAAAAGCTTTCCACTAAGATAATGGTCCCTCGGATAATATGTACCGCTATATCCTCCATAATAATTAAAAAAATGTACTATAATATTATTTTGTGATAAAAAATCTAACAGCTTTGTATTAATACTCACTTCATTAAAGCAAAATATTTCTTTTGTATTTTCTACTGGAATATACACATTTTTACCATTCTTACGGAAACATAATGAATTATCTTTTCTTGTCAATTCTCCCATTGACATTATATATCTTGTACTTCCCATAACACGCCTTTCCTATTGCATCATATATAACAATATTCATAATATGCACATTTTTTACACTTGCTGCTGTTAAGTATTTCTGGTGGCTTATCATCTACAATTAAATCCTGTATTTCATTAATATACCCATCAAGTTCATTTTCTAGTTCTTCTGTTAATTCAAGAATTATGATTTTCTTATCACTTTTATTCTTTTCTACAAACTCAAGCTTTCCTTTTCTTACTACCCCTTTATTTTTTAATACTTTTAAATAATACAATAACTGCCATTTTGCTGCTTCTACATCTGCATCCGACTTTTTTACCTCTGTAAGATATTCTTTGCTAAGCTTATCAAGTCTTATATTATCTATAGCAATTTCTGCATTATTTTTATTTAACGCTTTTTCTTCGTGAATTGCTTTTCCTATCTTAACCTGCTCACTATTATCTTCCAGATTTAATCTGTTACCGTGCAGATAGCATTGCCTTTTGCAATGAAAATAATAATTCATCAATGTACCATTAATCTGCATACTAATTCTCCTTTCCGTGCACATTTTTCGTCTATTGAGTTCGTGTCAAGTGTATGCAGCCACAAATCATATGTATAAAAAATCCGATATTAATCTAATTTTTTACTACCTCCTTATATGAATAAATCTTCATTATCCCTGAATAAGTCTTTATTTAACGCCCCATTTTCATCATAATAATCTTCACCATTTTCCACATAAAAAATATCTCCTATCTGCTCATCCCACTCCAGATGTTCAACAACTGGTTTATGCTTTTCATTATATAAGTCTATTTTAAACTGATACATAAACATATTCATTTCACTTCTGATATTATGCAGTTTTACTGTCTTTTCCTGATAAGACATGTGATTATCCTGCAAAAGTTCTTTATATTCTTCCCATATCCTTTTACCAGCTATAACATTCTCAGGATTATTTTTATCAATAATATTTCTTGAAAAATAAATCGAATACATCTGTCTGTTATCATCTATGAGCTTCATTTTATCTGCAACTTTATTAAAATCCAGCTTTCCTACTTCTTTTCTGATAAATTCATCTATATTATTATCGTTACATTGTCCCTGGGCATTTTTTAAAACTGGTATTACATATTTTTCATAATAATCATAAAAATCTTTAGAATTAAGTAATTCTCTTATTTCCTCATTCATTAAAGTATTATCCGTATCCACGCGGACATCTCCACGATATATTCCTTTAGCATCATCCATATTAAAGAAATATACAACTCCATCTTTCCTGCACGACCTGTTAATTCGTCCTATAAACTGCTCCTCGCTGTCAAGTCTTGATATATCTTTATATCCTATGTCCATATCTATATCTACACCTGCTTCAATAACCTGTGTTGCAACAAGAATGACTTCATGCATATTTTCAATGTCAGCAATTATATCTTTACGTTCCTGTATGCTGCTATCACCTGTTATTAACCGAACCGGACATTCTGCACTTTCACTTATATGTGCATAAAATTTTTCTGCACTTGATTTTCTTATAAATTCTATAAGTATTCTCTTATTTTTATGTTGCAAAATGTGTTCTTCCAGCTCAGCAATTCCTATTTTTCTGTTAAGAAGTTCATAATTAACTTTCACCCTATTGGCAAACATTCTGTGATTAAAATATTTTTCTCTGTTATTTATCAATCTGACAGCTTTGGCATTATTATTGGTAAGTAATTCAAGATTAGGCAGAGTTGCTGACATTATAATTATTTTTATGTCTAATAGCTGTGCATATGCCTTTAGAAAATTTATCATTGCTCCCCATTTGTTATTGTTGTAACTTTGAATTTCATCTAAAACAATAACTGAATGACATAACTGATGAAATCCAAATGTACTATCTTTAGACCTGCCAAACATTGTATCAAATAAAGTAATATGAGTTGATAGCACTATAGGATAATTTAAAAATTGTCTATCCAATAATATTTTTTGATAATCTGCTATGGCATATTTCTCATCCTTATATAGATTTATATTTGAACTGTTCTTTACTTTATATGGAGTAATTGAGTTTACTACAGCTATATTTGACATAATATCCTCTTTTTGTCCAAATATTTTTTCCATAGAATTCATATTCTGTTCAACTAAAGTATTAAATGGATATACGTAAAAAATCTTTCTGCAATAGTCCGATTTTTTCAATAATTGAAAACTTAAATTAAATGCGGTATTACTCTTTCCACTTCCGGTTGGAGCTTCAAGATAGAATATCTTACTGTCTATATTGTTTTTCAGATTATATTCTGTTTCAAGAAACATTTCTGTCCGCAGTACATTTATCCCCTTAATATTTCCAATAACCGTGTCTTTATTAACTTTAGCAAGCTGTTCTTCATCTAATCTTTTAATATTCTTCTCATAATTACGTATACTTTTCTGTACGTCATTATTCTCATATTCATTTATTATGTTATCAATATTATTAACATTTCCATAATCGTTATTTTCATATCCATTCATAAATTCAGATGTTGCATAATAATCTGCTGCCACTAATAAAGAGTATAAAAGCCTTGTCCACGCATACAAATAAATATTCTTTTCATTACTTTGATATGCCATTCTATTAAGCCATTCATCACGTTTTCTAAGCTTTACAACCGGCTCTTTGTATAACTCCTGTTTAAACATTTCGTACCAGTCATATGCATCTTTTCCTGAATTATCACCTTCTGTATTTTTTCCAGTCAACCCACTAAAAAAATATTCCAGATTATTCATATCACTATGGTGCCTTGAAATTATATAAGAATAGATATACGCAAAGTCTTTAAGCACATCAGACTCATCCCTGTTAATTCTTCCATCACCTTTTGCTGTATTAATAATATCCAGAAAATAATCAAGATAAAAAATTGCCGATACAATAGAATGTCTGCTCGATATACTTTCAGGTGCATATTCCACTTTCCAGCTATTCTTCATTTTCAGCTTTTGAAATAAAGGATTTATCTTTCCAATATCGTGTAAAGTTACAACATTAACCGACATCAACTCAAATATATGTCTGGCTTCATTGGTAATATCCCCCATATACAACTGCTCAAACTTTATAAATACTGTTTCAATATGTTTAGCTTCAACAATATTAAACCAATACTTCTGACAACGCCTTGTGTGCTCTGTTAAAGTTTCTTTTTGAGTTTCATCTTCTGATAAATGTGCATAACATTCATCTCCAAATTCCGTAATACTGTCTAACGGCAGCATTAAACTTTTTATATTAAACAACATTTTCCCATCACATTCTTTACTCATACTTGTCTATGTTTCCCCTTTCTCTCACTTACATAATTAATTAAAAATGCCACATCAGACAAAATGAACTTATAATAAATTCCTATTGCCTGATGTGACACCATTAACAAAATTATTAATAAAACTCTAAAATCTTATCTTCAGTTTTATAAAGCTTATGTAACTTGTCATTATTTATGTCTACTAACATATTAGTATAACAAAAGTCTGCATATTCATATAAGTTAGTGTATCCATTCAGAGCAATCGGCAATTTTTCAGCATACTTAAACACTTCTATATCATCCTCATCATCAGGCATAATTAAACTGCCTGTTTCCTTTAAAAACATACTAGATATAACTGTTTCTTTTAATGTTATTTCCTCAACAACAACTTTTTCTACATTTGTAATATCTGCTGGATGATCGTTTTTACCAAGATAAGGAAAATAAACGCACTTTCCTTGTTGTAAAAATCCAGCCAGTTTCTCGACTTCTTCACAGTCAATCAGTACATATATATCCCACACTGGATTTTCTAACCATTGCTCTTTTATAATAAGATTACCGCCCTGTTCAGCACTTGCATAACCTACTGAATTATTAAATATCTGGACTTTCTTAGGTATATATCCACGTTCATTTTTAGGCACAACTGACACTTTTATATGTCTTAATTTTTCATAGAATTCAGGATAATCAACTTCTATAGGCTGCCCCTTCTTTTCCTTTTTCCATTCTTTCTGTGCGTATCCACCATACCCTAATATTGCACCAAATATTCCTAACAAAGCAACCTTATGTATATGGCTATATGTAAAATAATAATAGGCATTAACTTCCGGTTTCTTAAAAAAGGCATTTCTGCCACTTAATGTAAATTTAACAGCCTCCATACATTACACCTCTTTTTGTGTAATAATATCATAAAGTTTCTCCCCTTTAATTCCAGATACAAGCTTAGTTGTATGTGGATTAAAGTAAACTTCAACGTCCTTTATTCTATCTCCGATATTATTAAGTATTTCTGCAACTCCACTTATATCTATTGTATTAAGTTTATCACCTTTTTCAAAGCTTATGTACTCAGATAAGTTAGGAAGATATGTATCTATCTCTGTCTCTACAAATATTGCAAATTCATTCTCGCAGCCTTCTTTAGCATTAGTTGCATAAGCTGTTGCACTTACTAAAGCAGTTCTTTTAAAGTTCTCATAATCTTCCTCTGTATATCCGTCTGTAACTCCAAGACTTACCAGTTCCTTATATGCAAGTGGGTTAATTACAAATGGATAAAAATAATGTGCTTCATCGCTTGTAATTTTTGTTCCTAATGTTGAATTCTTTGCCTCTTCATTTTTCTCGCTGTCTTTACTTGCATCTCTGAATGGAGAAAGTATCTGCTGTTCTTCTGCATTTGTTTCGTTATATTTATTAAAGCCTTGTCCAAACTGAACTGCTCCTGTTATCGAAAAGTTATTCTTTGCTTCCGCAAATGTTGCTCCAAAATTCTTAACATCTACAGCAGACATAAGATTGGTAAGAACTTCTTTAGAATTATTACACTCTTTCAAGTCTTCAACATTAAATAATTCTTCATAACGCTCTTTTAATGAATTGGGTACAAGTGCTCCATCCTTGGAAAATTTCATAGACTTAATATATAATACTTTCTTTCCCTCATCGTTCCACATTTTTTTCATAGGATACTTTAAAGCTTTATCACTTCCGTACACATCTCCATTCTGCATACTCTTTGGATAGCCTGTAAAATCTGCATTCCAATTAGCCATAATTGAAGAAATTCCTATAACTCCATATACTCTCTTATTCATATTAATTTTCCTCCTCTGACTTCTTTGACTCGTATATAAGATTATTACTTATATATCCTGCTATTATATCTTCACTTCTAACTTTTCCATCTGGTACAGCAGAAATAATCATTGTATACAGTTTATCAAATCTTTTATAATTATCTTTTATTGCATAATCATATTTTTTAAAAAACTGTTTCAGTCTATTTTTTATTACACAATCATTGGAAGCATTAAAAAATGGATTGGCTAACGAATGATTTTTATCTTTTGATTTACTTAATGAAATATAATACCTTACGAGCTGACCAACAGCATAATAATATTCGCTTTCACTTTCTATCTGACTATATTCATCCGCATTAATCTTTCTACTAAGACTATTTCTTATATCAATATATCTGTCTTTCATGTCATTCCCTCCCAAATACATATCTAATGATTTCATCAGATTAAACTGCTTAACCGCTTTTCCCATATAACCATTAGTAATTGAACTCTTAATAATATTCATACTTACTAAATGTAGAACTCTTTGTATGCCCTTGCTCTGACCCTTATAAAGCCACGCAAATATAGCATCTCTTGATAATAATATATTTCTCTTTAAAATAGCATCCGCATTTATTTTATCTTCATCCGAAAAGAAATTGCCCGACAACCACTTAGAAAATAATACTTCATTAATTACAGCAAGTAATTCTTTCTTATTACCATATTTCCTATATTGTTCATCTGTAACATCATCTTCCAAAACATTAGAATATACAAATGGTTTATAAAGATTATACTTATAATCAGCTATAGTATCCTGATGTTCTATCGCTATTTCCTTACCTTTTTGAATTTGTAAAAAGTACCCTGAGAAATCCCCTTCAATAAATTCTCCATTTTTCAAAGCTGTAATTCCACTTTTGTTATACTTGCTATGAAGAACTGAATTATCAAAAAACAAATTTGTATTACCTTTATTAGCTTCGTTCATAAGATAATCAAAAAACATTCTCTGAACAGCTGCACTTTGGGGAGACAGCAAGTATGGAACTGTTTTCTTTCGTGTCTTGTGTTCCATATATGGTTTCTTTGAGTTCAATGCAAGATTATCATTAGGAAGTCCTAGTATCTGTCCATCAATTTCGATATTATAATCGTTCTTATTATAAATTTTAGTCATCAGATAACGCTGTTCTTCCCTGACATACAGCTCTTTATCATCTTCAAAAAATATCTTAAGATAATTCTTACCGGTTAACTCTATCCCCATATCTTTAAGCTTAAATATATTCTGTTTTATCCAGTTTCTTGAATATTCCAGCTTTTCCTGATTAACATCGCCTACCTTTTCAGCTATATAATCATACATTTTCGCATCCTGAACATTCTTATACTTTGCTCTTGGATTTTTTAATACATCATAGTATCTGTCAATCGCCTGCATATCAAGCTTTCCATTATCCAGACTATCCTGCTTCACCCAGAACGACAAATAGCTATTGGAATGTATTACTTTTTTCGGGTCCTGTGGCTTGTCCATACTTACCAGTCTGCTATGATAATCATAAAACTTAATATCATCATCTAATTGACTACCGCTTATCATACCGTTTAATGTTCTTGTCTTCTTATCAAGCTTAAATGACCTGCTCTTTAACGTTCCATCCTTCTGCACAACAATATAATCACCATCTACCGGAATATAGCTATCTAATATAAATTTTTCCCGATTTCCAAATTGTTCTTCGGTCTTTTCAAGCTCACTGGCAAATATTTCAATGCAATCTTTTAACAAACATATCCACCTCCATCATCTTAATATTTTGTAATATAAATATATAACTATAAATTATACACAATTATATATATTTATAATTACAATATCCAGCTCCTCTGGAATTCATTTCGCAGATTCCTGTTCCAATCAGAAAATATGCTAATTCCTGAGCCTTTTTATTATCGGCTATCTTAAGGTCAAACTTATCACCAAGAAGTGTAATGCCTTTATACCTAAACTTCACCGGCTTCTTATTAAGGAACTGTATTGATGTATATAAATCAAAATCTTCATCTAGCTTACTATTAGTAAATGCATTATATTTTTTAACAGCATTTATAAAAAGTCTCTGCTCATACTGCTCTACTGAGTAATTATCCTTCCAGTAGCCGTTATCATTCTTCTGGATCACCGGTGTCAGGGTATATATCTCCTCAATAAATCTCTTTGGAATAATTCTTTTCTCAACTGTCAAACCTTTTAATGTTTCTGTATAATGATTAGCAAGCACCTTGGACATATAAGATGCCAGTTCATATTTAACTGTTCGTATTGTCATCGTGTATATGCTGTCTTTCTTATATATACCAGAACGCTCAAGAGGATATAAGCCATTGTAAGTATACATCTTATACCCTGTGTACTCGTGGTATGTCAACCACTCATCACTCAATGCCAGTGCTGAATCTATGTAATCTGATTCTATTGATAACATATCTTCAACTGGTATATCCTTAAGTGTATATAATTTAACTCTCAATTCATATACCTTAACATTCATTAATATCACCTCCTTTATTATCTTCTTATACTATAGATATATCACTTATCATTATGTATATCAATATAAAAATTATCTATTAGGTGTACATTTTTCAATATCTTTATATATTGATTTTTTTAATTTTTTGCTGTAAAATTTAAAATTATAAACATTTACCATACTGGAATGTAAATAATAGATAACTATTATATATTTTATTTTAATATCAACATATTGGAATTACTATTTGATAATATTCTACCACCATCTAAAAAAGGAATTGCCGCAAATTTACAACAATTCCTTTTTCTTTTTATTATATTTTAAATTTTATCCAAAACACATTATATATCTTTTTAGTATGCACAAAACGCACTTCCACTGTTAAATCTATTTATAATAATCTTTATTTTTATCAAGAAGCTCTATCATTTTTTCCTTTACATCTTCTGGTTCTAACACTTCCACGTTGCCAAGTCCTATAAGCCATCCTAATAATACATTTGATTTGACCGCACAAAATGTCACAAGCAATTTCTTTTCCTCAGCTTTTTCATTATGTTCATTATCAGCTGATTCTATATCCTGTTGACATATTGCTTCTTCTTTTATATCTATCCATTTTCCAAACTGGTCTATAAAAGTTCCTACAAGGCTTTCAGGTATTCTTACCTTGATTCTTCTTTCTTGGTCAGTATACATTCCCATTCTTTTTGCAACATATGTATCTGCATTAAAGTGCATGAATAACTCTTTTCCTTGTCTATCAGTTTCCATTATTTCAATATTATCCAACTTATCTACTCTGTAGTGACGCTCCTTACGTACACCATCTTTTTCAAATGTATCATATCCATATAGATAATACCTGTCATTTGCCCATATCAGTGTCCATGGATTGATTGAATATTTTCCTTCTATATTCTTCCTTACAAGCTGTTTATGATTATCCCATTTCATATAATCAAATATAATCTGCTTATTTTTCTTTATTGCCTCCTGAATAATCCTGACATTCTCCAATATTCTGTCATTCTCGGCTTTTGCCACATTTACACACTGTATACTTCTATCAAGCTCTTCTCCATCATATATACTTCTTAATGTTTTAAGCTTTTTTATCATATTATCAGCTATGCCTTTTTCTATAAAATTTGAAGCATATACGGCATCTGTTATCAACTTAAGTTCTTCTTTATCAAGAAGTCTCCTATCAATATAATACCTTGCCGCCTGACCTTTGCCCCTATGTATATCTATCCCCATTTCTTCTTCAAGCTGATCCAGATATCTTGCAATACTATCTCTTCCACATTCAGCAGTCTCCTCTGCCATATAATCTTTAATATCTGACATAGATAAGGGATGTTCTTTATCCGAATATTTCATAAGCACCTGATATAATATCAATGCATTATTTTTCCCTTGTTTCCCCATTAATTTCACATCCTTTTTCATCTTTTTTGTATGTTCATCTCATGCATTAACTCCCCTATATTCTACTTAATATCCATAATAAATTTCTCAAGCTTATCATGATTATCCTTTGCCATTTCGCTATTACGGTCTGCTAATGCAACCTCATTTTTTATATTTTTAAGTGTCTTTGACAACTGCGCCATGCATCTGTCATTATCTCCGCCACCACTAAATGTAAATACTGCATCTATTTTATCAGCTATTCCATATTTTTTTATAAATGTATTTACTGGTGCGGCTGGCATTCCTGCCCATATAGGTGTGCCTAATATAATTTCATCATAGTAATCTATATTATCTGGAACACCTTTTATCTGTGGTTTTCTACCAAATGTTGACTGCATTCCACCAACAATCATCTGCCTTACTGTATTTTGAGGCAATGGCTTAACTGGCTCTATTTCAAATATTTTAACACCAAGCTTTCTTGCTATTTCTACCGCTGCTTCTTTTGTATTTCCTGATAATGAATAATAAACAACTGCTTTGCTCATAACTATCTCCTTTGCCTGATAAATGTAATAATATTATTATAAAAGAAAAGAATATGTCTGCTTCGCAGCCGCATTCTTTTCCTTTGCGCTCATTATATCA
>OGHY01001253.1_pt1 | contig 11980 bp, 12 predicted proteins | sample 1571541 | NCBI WGS metagenome assembly OGHY01 (sample SAMEA2581943, study PRJEB24529) | metagenome | biome: Human gut stool | place: China | collected 2011
TTAAGAATATAACATAATAAGATAGATATGAGAACAACATCGTTGAACATTACAAGCATTATTATTCGACTTCGACTGCAGTTTGTGGGCGGAAGTGATAAGGTGTGCGTATAGTTCATCGCATAAGATATTAAAAGCCTTTCTACACTTCCGTCTATGGAGTGGGGGAAGGCTTTTTACTTTATCTGATGTTTCTGCACGGATTGCTATATAAACGTAGTGCGTTCTGAATGTGTAGCTCTTATATATATAATAAGGTGTAAATTTAAAATTTTAAAGATATGAGTGACAGATTATACATTTTCGACACGACCCTCCGCGATGGCGAACAGGTTCCGGGATGTCAGTTGAACACAGTTGAGAAGATTCAGGTGGCAAAGCAACTGGAGCAGTTGGGTGTGGATGTAATTGAGGCTGGATTTCCAATATCAAGTCCGGGCGACTTCAATTCAGTGGTAGAAATCTCTAAGGCTGTAACCTGGCCTACTATTTGTGCACTTACCCGTGCCGTAGAAAAAGATATTGATTGTGCTGCTGAGGCTTTGCAGTATGCCAAGCATAAGAGAATCCATACCGGTATCGGTACCAGCGACAGTCATATCAAGTATAAGTTCAATTCTACCCGCGAGGAAATCATCGAACGTGCTGTAGCTGCTGTCAAGTATGCTAAAAAGTATGTTGAGGACGTTGAGTTCTATGCTGAGGATGCAGGCCGTACCGATAATGAGTATCTGGCTCGTGTCGTAGAGGCTGTTGTCAAGGCGGGTGCTACTGTAGTGAACATTCCTGATACTACAGGTTATTGTCTGCCTGATGAATATGGTGACAAAATCAAGTATCTCATGGAGCATGTTGATGGCATTGACAAGGCACGCCTTTCTACCCACTGTCATAACGACCTCGGTATGGCTACTGCCAATACCCTGCAGGGTGTTTTGAATGGTGCACGCCAGGTTGAGGTTACCATCAATGGTATCGGTGAGCGTGCAGGTAATACTTCGCTCGAAGAGATTGCTATGATTCTGAAGTGTCACAAGCATATCAATATTGATACCAACATCAATACCACCAAGATTATTCCTACCTCACGCATGGTGAGCAGCCTGATGAATATGCCTGTTCAGCCAAACAAGGCTATCGTGGGTCGCAATGCATTTGCTCATTCTTCCGGTATCCATCAGGATGGTGTCTTGAAGAATGTTCAGACTTACGAAATCATTGATCCTAAGGAAGTGGGATTGGATGACAATGCTATCGTTTTGACAGCCCGTTCTGGTCGTGCTGCATTGAAGTACCGTCTCCATGTCAATGGTGTAGAGATTAATGATGAGGAGAAGCTCGACAAGATTTACAAGAAGTTCCTCCAACTGGCTGATAAGAAGAAGGAAGTTACCGATGAGGATGTTTTGATGCTTGCCGGTGCTGATTCTGCTGATAAGCATGGTGTTCAGCTCGACTGGTTGCAGGTTACTACAGGTAAGGGCGTGAAGAGCGTGGCAAGTATCGGTCTTGATATTGCAGGTCAGAAGTTTGAGGCTGCATCATCTGGTAACGGTCCGGTAGATGCTGCTATCAATGCTCTCAAGAAGGTCATTACCAAGGAGATGAACCTCAAAGAGTTCACCATCCAGGCTATCGATAAGGGCTCTGATGATGTGGGCAAGGTTCACATGCAGGTGGAATACGATGGTCATGTATATTATGGCTTCGGTGCAGATACCGACATCGTTACGGCTTCTGTTGAGGCTTACATTGATTGTATTAACAAGTTTAAGATTAGATAAACATATATATAACAAGAGATATTATGAATACATTATTCGACAAGATTTGGGACAAGCACGTTGTCCAGATTGTTCCGGACGGTCCTACACAGCTTTACATCGACCGTCTCTACTGTCACGAAGTAACATCACCTCAGGCATTCGCTGGTATGCGAGCACGCGGACTCAAGATGTTCCGTCCAGACCAGATTTTCTGTATGCCTGACCACAATACTCCTACTCACGATCAGGACAAGCCTATCGAGGATCCAATCTCAAAGAAGCAGGTAGATACCTTGGCAAAGAATACCGCTGATTTCGGTGTTACTCACTTTGCCATGAACACAAAGGATAATGGTATCATCCACGTAGTAGGTCCTGAGAAGGGTCTTTCTCTTCCTGGTATGACCATCGTTTGCGGTGACTCTCATACTTCTACTCATGGTGCCATGGGTGCCGTAGCTTTCGGTATCGGTACTTCTGAGGTGGAGATGGTGATGGCTTCACAATGTATTCTCCAGAGCAAGCCAAAGTCTATGCGTATCAGCATCAACGGTAAGCTCAGCAAGGGCGTTACTGCCAAGGACGTTGCTCTCTATCTGATGAGCCAGCTCACTACTTCAGGTGCTACCGGTTACTTCGTTGAGTACAGTGGCGATGTAGTGAAGGATATGTCTATGGAAGGTCGTCTTACCCTCTGTAACCTCTCTATCGAGATGGGTGCCCGTGGTGGTTTCGTAGCTCCTGATGAGACAACATTCGAGTACATCAAGGGTCGTGAATATGCACCTAAGGGTGAAGAGTGGGACAAGGCTGTGGCTTACTGGAAGACCTTGAAGAGTGGCGATGATGCAGTCTTCGACAAGGAGTTGACTTTCGAGGCAAAGGATATCGAACCACGTATCACCTATGGTACCAACCCAGGTATGGGTATCGGCATTACCGGGAATATCCCAACGCTCGATGAGATTCCTGAGGAAGAGCAGGCTGGTTTCAAGAAGAGCCTCAACTACATGGGCTTTCAGCCAGGCGAGAAACTCGAGGGTCATCCTATCGATTATGTATTCTTGGGCGCATGTACCAATGGTCGTATTGAAGACTTCCGTGCTTTCGCTTCTCTTGTTAAAGGAAAGAAGAAGGCAGATGGCGTAACTGCTTGGCTTGTACCAGGTTCATGGTTGGTTGATAAACAAATACGTGAAGAGGGAATTGATAAGATTGTTGAGGCTGCCGGCTTCGAAATCCGTCAGCCTGGATGCTCTGCCTGCCTGGCAATGAACGATGATAAGATTCCTGCAGGCAAGTACTCTGTAAGTACATCCAACCGTAACTTCGAGGGTCGTCAGGGACCAGGTTCCCGCACCATCCTTGCCAGTCCATACGTAGCAGCTGCTGCCGCTATTACAGGTAAGATTACCGACCCAAGAGAGTTTATGTAATGTTAAGTGTTCAATGTTAAATGTTAAATTGAAATGAAACAGAAATTCAATGTAATTACATCAAGCTGCATTCCTCTTCCTTTGGAGAATGTAGATACAGACCAGATCATCCCAGCCCGTTTCCTCAAGGCTATCGATAAAGAGGGTATGGGCGACAACCTCTTCCGCGACTGGCGCTACAATGCCGACGGAACTCCAAAGCCAGACTTCGTGATGAACGACCCATCTTACAGTGGTGTCATCCTCGTAGCTGGCAAGAACTTCGGCTCCGGTTCTTCCCGTGAGCACGCTGCTTGGGCTATCGCAGGTGCAGGCTTCCGTGTAGTCATCAGCTCTTTCTTCGCTGATATCCACAAGAACAACGAATTGAACAACCTCGTATTGCCAGTAGTAGTAAGCGAGGAATTCCTGAAGGAACTCTTCGAGAGTATCGACAAGGATCACAAGACAGAGGTGAAGGTAGATCTTCCTAACCAGACCGTGACCAATCTTGCTACCGGCAAGAGCGAGCACTTTGAAATCAACGGCTACAAGAAACACTGTTTGGAGAATGGTTTGGACGATGTAGACTTCCTCGTTCAGAACCGCGACAAGGTTGAGGCTTGGGAAGAGAAGAATAAATAGGTAATGTTGAATGTTAAGTGTTAAATGTTAACTTGTAGGGTAAGACGCAGGTTGATAGGGCGTATGCCTCATTTAACACTTAACATTTAACACTTAACATTAATAATAAGATGAACGTTAACGCAAAGAGAGATAATTCCCGTATCAAGGAGATTGAGATCATGGACTGCACGCTGCGCGACGGCGAGCAGACCAATGGTGTCAGTTTCCTTCCTCACGAGAAGTTGATGATAGCAAGAATGCTGTTGCACGACATCAATGTAGATCGCATTGAGGTGGCTTCAGCGCGTGTGTCAGAAGGTGAAAAGGATGCTGTCGCTCGAATTTGCCGTTATGCCAAGACTATAGGTAAACTGGATTCCGTTGAGGTATTGGGATTCGTGGATAACAACAAGAGTGTGGATTGGATTGCTGAATGCGGCGGTCATGTCATCAACCTCTTGGCTAAGGGTAGCTATAAGCACTGCACCCAGCAGCTCAAGATGTCGCCTGAGGAGCATCTCGCTCATATCAAGCAGACCATCGACTATGCTTTGAGCAAGGGATTCACCGTGAATCTTTACTTGGAGGACTGGTCGAGCGGTATGCGTGACAGTCGTGACTATCTCTTCATGATGATGGATGAGCTGGTGAAACTGCCTATCAAGCGCTTCCTTCTTCCTGATACTTTGGGTATTCTGAACCCATTGCAGTGTGTGGAGTATATGCGCCAGATGGTGCGCCGTTATCCGAATTCTCACTTCGACTTCCATGCCCATAACGACTACGATCTGGCTGTGAGCAACTCGCTGGCTGCCGTATTGAGCGGCGCCAAGGGTCTTCACGTTACCGTGAATGGTCTGGGCGAACGCTGTGGCAATGCACCATTGGCGAGCGTTCAGGTGATTCTGAAGGATATGTTCGAGGCAAAGACCAATATCAAGGAAGACCGTCTGAACGATATTTCCCGATTGGTTGAAGGTTACAGCGGCATTGCCGTGGCTCCGAATACACCGGTTGTAGGAGACAATGTCTTTACCCAGGTAGCTGGTGTGCATGCCGATGGTGACAACAAGGACAAGCTTTATTGCAACAACCTGGTACCTGAGCGTTTCGGCAGACATCGTGAGTATGCGTTAGGTAAGAACTCTGGCAAGGCGAATATCGTGCAGAACCTCAATGAACTGGGATTGGAACTTACGCCTGAGCAGACCAAGGCTGTGACCAAGCGAATCACAGAACTCGGTGACCGCAAGGAGCTGGTAACCCAGGACGACCTGCCATACATCGTGAGTGATGTATTGAAGCATGGAGCTCCAGAGGATAAGGTGAAACTGGTCAGTTACATGGTATCAACCTCATATGGTTTGAAGCCTATAGCCAGTGTAAAGGTAGAAATCGATGGCAAGGAGTATGAAGACCAGAGCTCCGGTGATGGTCAGTATGATGCCTTCGTCAAGGCGCTTCGCAACATCTACAAGGTAAAGCTCGGCAAAACCTTCCCTAAGCTCGACAACTATCAGGTAACCATCCCACCTGGTGGTCGTACCGATGCCCTCGTTCAGACCGTCATCACCTGGCGTGAAGGAGATCGTATCTGGCGCACTCGAGGCTTGGATGCTGACCAGACAGAAGCAGCTATCAAGGCAACGCTGAAGATGATTAATATGTACGAGGCAGATAAGAGCGATGAACAGGCTGTTTCGCCTCGAAATCTTGATATGGAATAATATCTCCGAAGATTACGAAATTATCTCCGAAGATTATGAAAATATCTCCGAAGGTTATGAAAATATCTCCGAAGGTTACGGAAATATCTCCGAAGGTTTCTATTCAGCAGCACGCCCTGAAGGGGCAGAAGCTCCTAGCCCAGGGTAACACCCTGGGTATAAGATAGCATTTAGCAATGCGCCCTGTAAGGGCAAAAGCTTTAATCATTCAAAAAATAAACAATTAAAAAATCAAATAAGATGAAATTAAACATTGCAGTTCTCGCCGGTGATGGTATCGGACCAGAGATTATGAAGCAGGGCGTAGCAGTTATGCAGGCCATTGCAGAGAAGTTCAACCACGAGTTTACTTACAACGAGGCTATCTGCGGCGCTCACGCTATCGATGAAGTAGGTGACCCATTCCCAGAGGAGACCTTCAAAACTTGTATGGATGCTGATGCTGTACTCTTCGCAGCCGTTGGTGACCCACGTTTCGACAACAACCCTACAGCCAAGGTTCGTCCTGAGCAGGGCTTGCTCGCTATGCGTAAGAAGTTGGGCCTCTTCGCCAATGTTCGCCCAGTAGCCACATTCGATTGCCTGCTCCACAAGTCACCATTGAAGGATGAACTCCTGAAGGGTGCTGACTTCGTAGTTATCCGCGAGTTGACTGGCGGTATGTACTTCGGTGAGAAGTATCAGGATAACGATAAGGCATACGATACTGATATCTATACCCGTCCTGAGATTGAGCGCATCCTGAAGGTAGCTTTCGAGTTTGCCATGAAGCGCAACAAGCACCTGACAGTAGTAGATAAGGCAAACGTATTGGCATCTTCTCGTCTCTGGCGTCAGATTGCCAAGGAGATGGAGCCACTGTATCCTGAGGTAAACACCGATTATATGTTCATCGACAACGCTTCTATGCGCGTATTGACTGAGCCTACATTCTTCGATGTTATCGTTACAGAGAATACCTTCGGTGATATCCTGACCGATGAGACTTCTTGCATCACCGGTTCTATGGGCTTGCAGCCATCCAGCTCTCTCGGTGAGCACACACCATTGTTCGAGCCTGTTCATGGTTCATGGCCACAGGCAGCTGGCAAGAACCTGGCTAACCCAGTAGCTCAGATTCTTTCTGCAGCTATGTTGTTGGAGCACTTCGGTTTGAACGAGGAGGGTGCCTTGATCCGCAAGGCTGTAGATGCTTCTCTCGATGCCAATGTCCGCACACCTGAAATTCAGGTAGAGGGTGGTGCTCACTATGGCACAACTGAGGTTGGAGCATGGATCGTTAACTGGATTAAGAATGCTTAATCTGTAAATGGATTTTTCGGCGCTTGATGATAAAAGAGGGTGTGTCATAAGTTTAAACAATGGCAGCCGAAGACGGGCTAAGAGCTTCTGCCCTTTCAGGGCGTATGGGAAGTGGCTTATGACACACCTTCTTTTCTTGTTGATTGTCCTGTCTTTCTGAAATTTAGTTCTTTTTGTAAACTCAAATAAGTTTTATAGTTTTTTATTTGGCAGTTTGCAAAAGTCTTCTTAACTTTGCACCATGAAAAGTTTTTATACATTATTGTTGGCATCGTTTGTTTCCTTATCTGTATCTGCGCAGAATGTAGATGCAGACAAAGCACGCGTTGCTCAAAATAAAGCCTTGCGCGATTCACTCTCCAAGGCTACAGAAGTGCTTGCATATCATCCCGACAGCATCGATCTGCGACTGAAAAAGGCTGCATGGAATATCCAGTTGGAGCAATGGCAATATGCCAAGGATGATCTTGATAAGGTACTCTTTCTGAACAATACCAATATCGCCGGTTTGTTCTATCGTGCCTTTGTCAATGAGAAGTTGCTCCGTTATAACTTTGCACGTCTCGATTATCAGAATCTTCTGGTACTTGTTCCTGGCAACTTCCAGGCGCAACTCGGTCTGGCTTTGCTCAATGAGAAAGATAAGCATTATACCGAGGCATACGACGGCATCAATAGCCTGATAGAGCAATACCCTGATAGCGCGATGGCTTATGCTGCAAGAGGTGGCCTGGAGAAGGAGAGAGGAATGCTTGAACTGGCAGAGTTTGATTACGCCAAGGCGATGGAGTTGGATGCCGGTAATGAGGATTTTGCTTTCAATCATGTAGACATCCTGATTCTGCTAGGAAGAAAAGACGAAGCCTATCGTGATTTGAAGAAATTGCTCGATGCCGGTTGTCAGCCAGGCAGGTTGCAAGGTTTCTATGCAAGGTTGAAAAAGAAGAAAAAGTAGTATTTAAGAGTTATAAAAAAAGAGTTTTTAAAGATAAATAAGACAAGAATGCATAAAATTATTCCCTATATCCTGGCTGCCTGTTGTCTCTGTATGGTGGCATCCTGCGATACCGTCTTCGATATTCATCCGTATGATGTGCAAATCGACGGCGATAGAAATCTGAATGTTACCAATATTCAGAAGATTGAGGCTGCAGTAAAGTCGAAAGACACCATCCGTTTTGCTATGATCAGCGATTCACACCAGTGGTTGGATGATTTGAAGAGTGAGGTTAATGATATCAATCGCCGCAGTGATTCCCTCGATTTCGTGATTCATTGTGGAGACCTTACCGACTTTGGTGCTACCCGTGAGTTTCAGTGGACCCGTGACCATCTTCAGAAGTTGAAGATACCTTTCGTGGCTCTGTTGGGTAATCATGACTGTTTGGGAACAGGTAACCAGTCTTATCAGAAAATCTTTGGTAATCCGGATTTCAGTTTCATCGCCGGTAAGGTAAAGTTTGTCTGCCTCAATACCAATGCTATTGAGTTTGACTATTCCCGCCCTGTACCTAATTTCGATTTCATGGAAGAGCAGGTTAAGGCAGATGCAGATGACTTTTCGCGTACCATTGTCTGTATGCATGCTGCCCCTTATACAGAGCAGTTTAATAATAATGTAGCTAAGGTCTTCAATTTTTATACGCATCAGTTCCCTGGTTTGATGTGCTGTCTTTACGGTCATGGTCATCATACCGAGCAAAATGACATTTATGGCGATGGCATCATCTATTATCAGGTGGCCAATGCCGCTAAGCATCAGTACTATATATTCACCATTACTCCAAAAGGTTATCGTTATGAAATTATTGAGTTTTAAGCATATATTCATTCTGGGAGCTTTGCTTGCTGCAGGTTCTGTACAGGTTCATGCTGCCGATGAGGTTACCGGGAAAAGTGAAGAGTTAGAACTGAAGGATAGTATCGTTCATGATACGCTGGTGTTGGCGGATGGCAAACTGACCCGATATGACCGCCGCATTATGCGCTACCGTAAGCATTGGAATTTGCTGATACCTACTAGTGGTATCATTCAGACCTGTGGCAATATGGGTATCATTTCGCTGGGTATCGGATGGGAATATGGTAAGCGCCGCCAGTGGGAAACGCAGCTCTTGTTTGGCTACATCCCGAAGTTCAGTTCTGACGATGAGAAGTTAACCATGACGCTCAAGGAGAATTTCATTCCTTGGCGTCGCAATATCGGTAAGGGCTGGTGGTTTGAACCGCTGGAGTGCAGCCTGTATTTCAATACGGTGTTCGGACATGATTTCTGGACTAAGCAGCCTACCAAGTATGAAAGCGGCTACTATCCGTTCTCTACCAGAGTCCGTCCTAATATCGCCTTGGGTGAACGTTTTAAGTATGATATTCCGCACAATAAACGTAAGCGTATCAAGAGTATCACGTTTTTCTATGAGTTGGGTACAACGGATATCTATTTTATGCGTTTCTACCGTAACGGCAATGCCGGTTTCTGGGATGTCTTCGGCCTCTCTATCGGTGCCAAAGTGCAGTACCTTTAAGCCAAGAACTGGTTGATGAGTTTGCTTACTCTGATGATATCTTCATCGTTGAGCGATGAGTTGCAAGGCAGACTCAGTTCTTCGTCAGCTATTCTCTTAGCTACCGGAAATTCCAGATGATTCATTTCCGGATAGCATGGCTGCAGATAGGGTGGGCGGAAGTAATGAATCTTTGTGCCGACCCCATTCTCAGCCAGGAAAGCTTTCAGTTGGTCTCGCTTCGGGGTAAGGAAAGGGAAGACGTGGAAAACATTTTCATGAGCAGGAGAGATGAGTTTCGCAGCGATGCATCTGTCCTTGATGCTGTCATCCAGATGCTCTAGATATAGCTGTACCTGTCTGTATCTCGCTTTCTGTTCGTTTTCAGGATATTGCAGTTTCACATTCAGTACCGCAGCCTGAATCTCATCCATGCGCGAGTTGACGCCCTGGTATCTGAAGATGCCGTCTTCTATCTTTCCATATTCGTGTAGTGACATGATGGCTTCCGCCAATTCCCTGTTATTGGTAGTTACAGCTCCCGCATCTCCCAATGCTCCCAGATTCTTGCTAGGATAAAAACTGTGGGCGGCAGCATCCGAAAGATTTCCGGTATATCTTCTTTTCGATGGTTTTTCTGAAGAATCAGATAGAGTAGTGGAGCATCCGAATCCCTGTGCATTGTCTTCAAAAAGCAAAAGATGATGCTTCTTGCAGATTTCAGCAATCTTCGGAGTCCATGCCAGTTTGCCATAGAGATGAACAATCATGATGGCTTTGGTCTTCGGTGTGATTCGGGCTTCTATCAGCCGGTCATCTATCTGTAATGTATCGATATTGGCATCCACCAATACAGGTGTTAGGCCAACGCTGCTGATGGCAAGTACGGTAGCGAAATAAGTGTTGGCAGGCACAATCACTTCATCACCTTTCTGCAGATTTCCGATAGCCAGTTCGCCCATCAGCATCAGTTTGAGCGCATCCGTCCCATTAGCGCAGCTGATGCAGTATTCTGTACCGATAAACTGTGCATACGATTTCTCAAACTTCTTTACGGCTTCGCCTTGCAGATACCATCCGCTGTTGACCACCTTGTTGATAGCATCCTTTATCTCCTTCTCGTATGGCTCATTGATGGCCTTCAGGTCGAGATAAGGAATCTTCTTTATTTCTGTTTCCATTGTTTCTTCTGTGATGATTTATACAAGTGATAAGACTTGTTTCTATAAATAAAAACGGATGTTTTGCGGTATTTATTATATGGGGAGCTATAAAAAAGACAAGAGCAGCTATCTTCTCAGACAACTGCTCTACATTCAATAGGTATTAGTTTTCTTTAAGGTAAAAAGATTGTATTCAGGATAACGTTTGCAAAGGTACTAAAAAAAAATGAAACAAAAAAATAAAATGGCAACAAAATTACCATCAACTTAAAAAAAAGTTTTAAAAACCTTTACGGAGTCTTTTCTATTTGTACATGAAAACAGAGTTTTGTATAAATAATGCCAAATAAAAAGCTGTGAAATGGAAAAACTGTCACGAAACCGTCTTTTTCCCTTTCACAGCGTTCAATGTCTAAAATATTTTGCCAAGCAGGATGTTCATCATAGTTTTGATTTGATATGCTCTCTATAAAAATGGTTACCATCAATATATAGTCAATATGCTATGTTGGGTATGATTCTTCCCAACAGTTAGATAAGGTGTCTTCCAACTCCAAATTCTTCTGCAACTTGCTAGTATCGGATATATTTTTTAGCTTTTATCGTTTAAAAGATTCTAAAAAACAGTAATTATCGTTTACGAGTTCCCACTAGTGGGAACTCTCATTTATTTTATTTTTTTTATCTTTGCACCGTGTGACACATATTAGGACCTTATTACCTACTTTGGAGGCGTCGCGACAAAAACAGTAATGTACGGATCTCTACTTCCGAAAGCCAACGGAGGCGGAGACAGGAGAGATTATGCCCATAGCAAGAGAGCTATACAGCGCATTCTCAGCTCAGTGTTCATGGTGACAGGGTGACACGATGACACTAGTTTTTCAACATTTCGCCTCGCATGCGGGCAGGCAGGAAAAATCAGGCCGAAAGTTCCTGCCTGCCCGCGCGAGAGTAAATCTTCAGAAATCACTGTCATAAGTGTCATGTGTCATAGCAAAGTCGGTTGCTTCCGAGACGGAAATCAAAGACTTACGATGCAAAAGTCAGTTACTTACGATATGAAAGTCAGGGACTTATGCCCCGTAATCCACTGGCTTACGAAGCGAATAACAGCGATACCTGTAACCACGCTAACATGGTGGTATCATTTGAGTGCTCTAATCACTATATGGCTGCGGTAATTAAGAAAAGTTGAAAATGTTTGGCTGTTTCATATAAAAGGCGTATATTTGCAAAAAAAATAAGACAAGATGACGCAACTGAATAGAAAAATAGGGACACCTGCAAAAGCGTGTGGATGTGATTCACTAGAATTTGTGCATAGCCACATGCTTTTGCAGGTAATTCGAATTATTTTCTCATTAATGCTAAGGCATAGAGAGGGAGGATTGTCTTATACGTGAAAAAGTTGTCACCTTTAGGATGGTTAAACTAAATATGTTACTATCTATTTTTCTTATCACTAAATGAGTT
>OGHY01001255.1_pt1 | contig 11976 bp, 8 predicted proteins | sample 1571541 | NCBI WGS metagenome assembly OGHY01 (sample SAMEA2581943, study PRJEB24529) | metagenome | biome: Human gut stool | place: China | collected 2011
ACTTATCACTCATCTGACTCACCATCCATTTCCATCCTGTCGTCTGAACCGGACTGCACGAGTTTTGACACATCGCAAAACTCTGCACGCCGCTGTTCCTTCGACCGCCAGTAAAGTTTATCTAACGTCTCAAGAAATGCCGCTTTTTCCTCCTTGGGCAGCTCCGCTAAAAGCCACTCATAAAACACGCTCTCAATGGACGCCTTTGAATTTTTTAACTGTTCCGCTTTCTCTGTCGCATACAAAAGCTGGCTTCTTCCATCCTCCGGGTTCGGTTTCCGGTAAAGATATCCTTTGCTCTCTAAATTAGCCGCACGCCTTGCAGCAGCCCCTTTATCAATCTTTAACTGCTCTCTGACTTTCGCCTGTGTGACGCCGGGATTGTGCCGGATGAAATGGATAAAATCAAATTCTGCCGTTCCGATTCCTTCCTCTTTCATCATCTTTAATGTAAACTTGCCCGCTTCACGCGCGATCTTTGTGATTTTTCTTCCTGACTCGTCCATTGCGATCTCCACTCCTAACCAACTCTGAAAATTAAAATCTAACTTATGACTTTCCAATTAGCATACAAAAAATAGATGTACCTGCATCTAACCAGATGATAGTACATCTATTTTTGTGTGTCAATTTATCTTTTTCTTACTTTGCTCAGGAAAAAACTTTTTCCTGATTTGATTCATCAATGAAATCTTTCTTACTTCTCACTCCAGATTTTTCTATATTTCATAAAATAGTAAATACTCATGATCATACTGAGTATCTCGCCCGTTGTGATCGACAGCCAGACTCCGTCCATTCCAAGCAGATTTGGTAATATCAGTACCGGCAGCAAATATCAATATGCCAGTACACTAACCCATGTTTCTGCTATTTTTACTCCACCTTCGGCAGCCCTGCAAATCCCACTGCAAGCTCTTCATCGGTCGGAATATAGTCTGTCATCTCTCCATTGTTAAACTTCTCATATGCAACCATATCAAAATAGCCGGTTCCGGTAAGTCCAAAAACGATAGTTTTTTCTTCTCCGGTTTCTTTACATTTCAACGCCTCGTCAATGGCAACACGAATCGCATGAGAACTCTCCGGTGCCGGAAGGATTCCCTCTATTCTTGCAAACTGCTCTGCTGCTTCAAATACAGAAGTCTGCTCTACACTCCTTGCCTCCATCAGTCCGTCATCATAAAGCTGTGACAGAGTTGAACTCATGCCGTGATAGCGAAGTCCTCCGGCATGGTTTGCAGATGGAATAAATCCGCTGCCAAGTGTATACATCTTTGCTAACGGACAGACCCTTCCGGTATCACAGAAATCATATGCATAGCGGCCTCTCGTAAGACTCGGACAGGATGCCGGTTCGACTGCGATAAATTGATAGTCTTTTTCACCACGCAGCTTTTCTCCCATAAACGGAGAGATCAGACCCCCAAGATTGGAACCGCCGCCTGCACATCCGATAATGATATCCGGCGTAATATCATACTTTTCCAGAGCAGCTTTTGTCTCAAGTCCAATGACTGACTGATGTAACAATACCTGATTTAACACACTTCCCAATACATAACGATATCCTTCTCTCGTCGTTGCAGCTTCTACTGCCTCGGAGATTGCACAGCCAAGACTTCCTGTTGTGCCCGGATGCTCTGCTAAAATCTTTCTGCCGACTTCTGTTGTCTCAGACGGTGACGGGGTTACACTTGCTCCATATGTGCGCATTACCTCACGGCGGAATGGTTTCTGTTCATAGGAAACTTTTACCATATAGACTTTACAGTCAAGATCAAAATAAGCACACGCCATAGAAAGTGCAGTTCCCCACTGTCCAGCACCTGTCTCTGTTGTCACACCTTTTAATCCCTGCTTCTTTGCATAATATGCCTGTGCAATCGCAGAGTTTAATTTATGGCTTCCACTTGTATTGTTTCCCTCAAATTTATAGTAGATCTTTGCCGGAGTCCCCAGTTTTTTTTCCAGACAATATGCTCTCACCAGTGGTGACGGACGGTACATGCGGTAAAAATCACGGATCTCCTGTGGAATATCGATGTATGGGTTGGTATCATCGAGTTCCTGTTTTACCAGTTCATCACAGAATACATGCCCCAGTTCCTCCGCGGTCATCGGTTTTAGAGTTGCCGGGTTCAAAAGCGGTGCTGGTTTGTTCTTCATATCAGCGCGCACATTGTACCATTGTGTCGGCATCTCATTCTCTTCCAGATAAATTTTATACGGTATTTTCTTTTCGCTCATCTTCTCCTCTTTTCCGCAACTTTTATCGTTACTTTACTGTTATGATTCTCTGATTCATGATTTTATCTATATTTTAGTATGTTAGCACATTGAAGCGCCGCAGTCAATAACTTTGGATCTTAATATCGGCATCGACGAAAGCCGTAACACCTGTTTACCCCAAATTGCGTTTCTTTTTATTCCACTCTTGCAACACTGCTGACACCCTCCGGCGTCCGCTGCTTTGTCACAATTATTTTTTTGTCGATCTGGTCTTTTAATTCAGATACATGTGAAATAATTCCTACCAGACGATTTCCCTCGGTGAGCTGCAGCAATGCTTTTAACGCCTGTTCTAAGGCATCCTCATCGAGTGATCCAAATCCCTCGTCCACAAACATGGAATCCATACGGATTCCACCCGCATAAGACTGTATCTCATCCGACAGTCCAAGCGCAAGTGACAATGATGCCTGGAAAGACTCCCCACCGGAAAGCGTCTTTACACTGCGCTTTGTCCCGTTATAATGATCAATCACACAAAGTTCCAATCCTGCTTTTTCCTTGCGGCTTCCTGTCTCTTCCTCACGTTTTAATTCATACTGCCCGCTGCTCATCGTAAGCATCCTCCGGTTTGCTCGGATCAGTATCCTGTCAAAATAAGCCATCTGCACATAAGTTTCCAGTTCAATCTTTGCCTTACCGTTTAACATTCCACTTGCCGTATCGGAAAGAGATTTCATCCAGACATACTTTTGTTCAGTCTGTGCGATATCTTTTTGTTTTTTGCTGACATTTTTACAGATTTCCCTATTAGTACAATAAGATGTATATTTTGAAGTCCTGTTTTCTTCCATCTCATTTCTTTTTGCACGCAGTTCTCCCGCCTGCTTTTCGATCTCTTCTTCCGGAAACGATATTGCTTTCTCTGTTTCCTCAATCTGACGAAGCAGCATCTGAATGATGCCCTTTTCCGTCTCTCTGTTTTTTTCGTAATTATGATACGCTTCTCTTGTCTTTTCTCTGTTCTCTTCTAAATTTCTTTTTTTCAGGGTAAACTCGTTTATCTGTGTCTGTACCCCCTCTTTTGTTACATCCTTTACCTGCTCTTTCAGCTCATTGAGACTCTTTTCTTCATTTGCGTACTCTGTCTGCAGACGTACCAGCTCCTGTTCTGCCACATTGATCTGGTCAGCAAGTGTTTTTATTTCTGTTTCATCGAGCGGAATCTTTTTTTCTAAGGCAGTCTTTTTTCGTTCGTCTTCCTGTTTTTTGGAAAGTTCCGCTTTTTTCTCATCGGCTGCTCTTTGCAGCATAGTAATCACAGACTGTACATGGTATGGTTTTGCATCAAAATCTTCTATTGACAAAACCTGACTCCCATCAGCGTTTTTTATGGTCTGTAATGTATTGACATCTGTATCTCCAGTTAAAGTGCTCTGATTACATGTAATTATATTACTTGTAATTATATTACTTGCAATCAGAGCACCCGTAATTAAATTACATGCAGATTTTATATCGTCACTGATCTGCTTTTCGGCAGTTTCCCTGTTTCCGGTCAATTTTGCAATTTCTTCCTGAATACCGCTGATTGTTCCTCTTATCTTTTGTATTGTTTCTTCGCTTTCTTTTAATTCATCTTTGATCTGCTCTGCACGTTTCCTGTTATTTTTTGCCTGTAAAAACTGCGTGTTCCGTTCGTTTTCAATCTGCATAAGCTGTGCAAAAACAGTTTTTTGATCCTCTGTCTGCTCTATGCCAGTTCCACAGTCTGCAACGTTTTTCTTCCACTGCTGTTTCTGCTGTGTGCACCGTTCTGTCGCCGTGGCAAGCATCTGTCCAAGATTAATGTTCTGTTCGTTTAACATAACCAGTTCATCCTGCGCAGACTGCATCTGTTCTTCTAATACATGCTTGACATCCAGATCCTTTTTCGCTTTTTCTTTCTGATCTTTATATTCTTCCCTTCTCGCCTCATCAGCACTCTTTTGCCTTTTTGTCTCCGTCTTTATTTCATTTAAAGACATTCTGACATCAGGCTCACCAAGCAGTTCTCCTGCATCCTTTAGGACTGCTGACATTTTCTCATTTTCCTGTGTCACGAGCTGATGCGCTTTTTCACTCAGTCTGCTGACTGACTCCCTTGCCTTTTCATCCTCCGCTTTTGCCTGTTTTAACACTTCCCGATCCGGAGTTTCCTGTGGTATGACTGCCAGTGTCGGATGATGTATGGCTCCACAGACCGGACAGGGTTCGTCTTCCTTTAATCCCTGCGCCAGCATTCCCGCCTGTGCATCCCAGAATTGCTGTTCTATCCTCCGGTATTGTTCACTGATCTGTTTCTGCTCTGCGGCTGCTTTCTGATACTGTTTTTGAGTTTTCTCCCTTTCTCTGCTGACTTTCTCCCAATCCTCTAACCTGTTTTCCAGCTCTTCGAGCCTGCGTATCCTCTCTGATACTTCCAATATTGCTTTCTCTGCCTGTTCTCCCCTGCTGTCTGCACCGGAAAGCTGCTCCCACGTTTCTTTTTGCTGCTGTAAATCCCTGCTTTTTACCTCATATGATTTCTGTACGTTTTCCAGTTCTGTACCAAGTCTCTTTACTTCTCTTTCTGATGTGTTCAACTGTTCTGCAATCTCTGTCAGATCCTGTATTTTCTGTCGGATTTCTTTTACTTCCTTCTCATAGGCAATCTCCTGTCCTGCCGCATCCTTGTTCTGCTCCTGTTCTTCTTTTAACAGTTGCTGCTGTTCTAAAAGACTGTTTTCTGTTTTCTTTTTTAAATCAAGTTTTTCCTTTTGATCTGAAATATGCTCCTCCAGCGCACGGCTCCTGTCTCTCTGATTTTTCAGCGTATCCATTTTTTCTGTGATCAGTCGCATTTCATGCTCTATGCGTTGTATTTCCGCAGTAATGCCCTCATAAGATTTTAAGGTCTCTTTTTCCTGCTGCAGTTTTCCCTCCAGTTCTGTTCGTCTCTGTTCATCCTGCCGTTTTTTCTGAACCTTTTCTTCCATATCCTGGTGCTTCTTTTCCTGCGACAGACCAATTTCCTGTATTTTTTCAAACAACACCAGCTTCTGTTTATATTCTTCAATCGTTCTGCCTAATTTTTCACAGCATTCCGCTTCCTCTCCTGCCCTGTCCATATCCGCTTTTGCCTGCACCAGAAGCGCTTCTAAGTCCTTCAGCTTCTGCTGTTTTTCTTCCAACAACCGCCTTCTGTCTGCATTTTCACGCACTTTCCCGCTAAGTTCATCCATATTTTTTATTTGCTGATCCAGCGCCTCTTTTTCCTTTTGCAGGCACTCCAGCACAGATTCCTCCGCTTTACAAAGCTCTTCTAAAAGTGAGATTCCCTCCTCGATCCTGCCGTCAAATTTTTCCTTTTTTAAAAGATTTATTTTTTCTGCGATCCTTGTCCCTTCTTCATCCAGAGAGTCACTCTCACAGACAATTCCCTCCATATACTGATTGATGCTGCGCCGCAGTTCATCATATTCTTTCCACTGTTTTTTTACGGCATCTTTCAGTTTGTCCTGCAGCACACGATAAATATCCGTCCCGAATATCTGACGAAAAATCTTTCCTCTCTCCTCCGTATTGGCAAACAATACTTTCTGAAAATCCCCCTGTGCGATCATTGCTATCTGGGTAAACTGTCTGCAGTCTAAACCGATCAGCTCTGTGATGGCGCGTGTGACCTCTCTGCTTTTTGTCACTGGTTCTCTGTCATCCGGGTATTCTAGTGTGGCATTTGCCTTTTCCGTTGTCATTCCCGTCCCACGTCCCTTCGGACGCATATATTCCGGGTTACGCTCTACTGTATACCGTTTATTTGCGTACTCAAATGTCAGACGCACGAATGTTTTCACGTCATCTTTTGCATATTTGCTGCGGAACATATCCGCTTTGCGCACATCACCACTGGCTTCCCCGTACAGCGCAAACGTGATTGCATCAAAGATCGTGGTCTTTCCTGCCCCGGTATCCCCTGTGATCAGAAATAATCCCTGCGATCCAAGCCGTTCAAAATCTATGGTCTGCTCCCCCGCATACGGGCCAAATGCACTTATTGTAAGACTGACTGGTTTCATAAATCGTTCCTTTCCTGCCGCTCCTATTTTCTCTCAAATCCCAAATATCTCGTTCCCTGAAACATCAGTTTTCCTGTATTTGCTTCTCAAACTATTTTTTCAGGAACTTGTCAATGCACCAGATCTTCCATCAGTTCTCTGACAAAATCCTGCTGTTCTTCACTCATCGGCTGATTATTCTGTATCTCGTAAAATTCTTCAAACAGTTCCATCTCTGATTTTTGCTCCACATGTTCGGTCACCTCAACCTGCCTGCTCTGTCTGGTCCTGCTGTTATCATAGACAAGCTGCATCAGATTCGGGTATACCGTCCGAAGCTTTGCCATTCCATCTGGCACATCCTCCTCATCGGTCAGTGTGATCTGCAGATAATCGTCTGTTTCTGTGCCCTCATAAAAATCTTTCGACATCAGTTCCATGTATGTTCCCCGGATCTTTCTCAGATCACGAAGCGGTTTTAACGGAACTTTTTCAATGAAGATATCTCCCTTTTCCTTTATCTCCATGACAACAACAGACTTTTTCTGTTCCGCCTCGGAAAAAGAATATTTGAGCGGGGTTCCGCAATAGCGCAGTGTCTCCCTTCCGATATGCTGCGGGCTGTGAATGTGCCCTAATGCAACATAATCAAAAACATCAAACACTTCCGCCCCGATCTGGTCTAATCCACCCACCGAAACTTCCTCCGACTCACAGCGCGAAGCCCCCGTCACAAACTGATGTGCCACTAATATATTCCGCTTTGATGCGTCCACCGGCATATGAGCCACGACAAACTGCAGGGCATCCTGATATGTTTCCACTGTCTCCACATCATCTTCCTGTGCCAGATCCTGTTTTGTCCCGGCATCTTTTTTTCCAATGGATATCCCCTCTGTCACTTTCCTCCACGCATGGCGCACGACCGCCGGGCGGATAAACGGCAGCAGCCAGATGCAGAGTTCCCCATATGCATCCTGACATGTAACACACCTCACCTCTCCATCATAAACCGGTGAAACATAGACTTCCCGGCTGCTCATAAGCTGTGCACCAAATGCAATACGTTCCGCGGAATCATGATTTCCACTGACTGCAAACACCTTTTTCCCGCAATCAGCAAGTCCCGTGAGAAACTGATCAAACAACTGTACCGCCTCCGCAGACGGAACCGGCTTATCATAGATATCCCCCGCGATCATAACCGCATCCACCTGTTTTTCCAATGCGATCTCTTTGATCTGCCGTAAAATATATTTCTGATCTTCGATCATGGAAAACTCATTGACTCTTTTTCCAATATGCAAATCCGAGATATGAAGAAATTTCATGCTCTCCTCCTATACTATTTCATTCGTAATACTTTACTTAACTATACCATATAGCGTCCCGAAATACAAACATATGTTTTGTTTTTGTTGCTTTTTCACAAAAAAACAGATCTCAGAAAATAAAAACCACTTTCTGGAGATCCATTTTTCTATTTATTTTGTTTCCATTGTAACAGCAATGCCGAATTGATGATGACGAGTACAGAACCCGCATTATGTACCAGTGCCCCCACAACCGGATTTAAAATTCCGGTGATTGCAAGCACGATCGCCACAAAGTTAAGCCCCATCGAAAAACTCATATTGCATTTGATCGTGATCATCATCCGCCTGGATAATGCAATCAGATGCGGCAGTTCTTTTACTTCATCATCCACCAGCGCAATATCTGCTGCATCCAACGCAATATCACTTCCAACACCGCCCATCGCAATTCCGATATCCGCTTTTTTCTGTTCCGCCGGCAAGGTAATCTGCGCTAAGACATCCTCACACGGCACATCCTCGTCAACCATACGGTCGATTGCCTGTACCTGACCAATGATTTTTGACAGTCTTATTTTTCACTTATCTCTTCCAGAATTTCTATCGGATGCGCATCAGTAACAAAGATCATTCCATCGTACAATTTTTCCGGCGATTGTGATACGCGGTAACTTTGAGGAAAAATGCTCATAAAAAACGCACTATAGCCCTCTCCTAACGATCCCATAGAAACATGATCTGTAATGTGCTCTTTCAGTTGTGAATTTTCCGGAACCTTTGAAAAATCCAGCCAGCTCATATCATAACCAGCTTTCTTCGCGGCTTTCGCTAGAGGATCATAGGAATAAAACGTGTGCGTGATACGCTTTCCATCATTTTTCGGAAGATTGCAGTTCGTCTTGTAAAAATCCGTTCCAATCGCAAAATATCCGTCCCCCAGTTCATCGGAAAGAATATTCCCCATCACTCTGGTACCTGCGCCATAATTTCCAAACCGCTCTATATGCCCATTGTGACCTGAAATAAAAATACAGGAATTGCCCCTCTGCTCTTCCATAGAAAGGATCCACAGCACATTTTCTGCCATCAATTGGTCTCTGAGCACATTTCCTTCTACGGCAGAATTGATCACTTTCCCAAGAGAAATATTCTGCAGCAGCGTATCTGCCAGATGATCCGCCTGTACAATGTCCTTTACATCTGATTTTTGTAATTCTTCTTTTATTTCTGTGATCACTCTGCTCTGCTGTTCAACATCATACTCACTGTGCTGTTCTTCTGTATCCTCCAGTTTCTTCAGTTCTGTCACATCTATCCCCGCCTTTTCACATGCTTCAATCAGATACTGCAGATTATAGGACCATCTTTGCATGTCAAACCCATAAAACCTTAAATCATCTCCATCTTTTGCAGTCTCATTGTATTTTCGCATATAAGAGATCAGATCTGCCATCTCATCAGTTCTGTATATTGCAAAGCCAATCGCCGCGGCAGCCTGCTCTGCCGTTCCTTCCCCACCGTGAATGTAGCGGTTCACATACTCGCATCCACCGTAGTCTCCCTCCAGTGCAAATGCTCTTATCCCGGCATTTTCCACCAGATTTTGAAATACGGAAAGTTTTAACTGCTGAAACTCTGCATTTCCATGGGATGCCTCCCCCAGTGCCACAATTTTTGTTTTCTCCGGTATCTTTAAGTCCTCCACCTGCTCTGCATATTGTGCAAATTCCGTTGTATCTGCACATGGTCCGGTTCCAAATCCTCCAAAATGGGAATATATGCTGCCGGCGGCAACAATACCTGCTAATACCATACCTGCGGTTATCAAAATCCATGTCCGTTTTTTCTTCTTATTTTTCTTTTCCATAAAATCTCCCCCAAATCTGTTTTTCTTATTCGATACTCCAATATTAACAAAAGGGAAAATGTTCTGCCATTTCATTAGCTTACATTTTCCCTGATGTATCTTACATTTTTGTAAGATTTATATAGTTTTCAAATTTATACTGTTCTATAACTTTACTTCCCAAAAGAGTGATTGCCTGTTTCGGACAATTACAGATACAGCGGTAACACATGGTACACTGATCCCCTGGGTGGGGTTTTCCTTTTTCCATGATTATATTTTTCATGGGACAAATTTCCGCACACATACCACACCCCGTACAATCCTCATTTATTTTTAATTGATCGGTATATCCCGCTGTCTTTTTATAAAACCAGAGCCTTTGTCCAAAAAGTCCTGCTATATGTGAGAAAATTGTCAGCCCCTCTTTCGGATAATCCCCCTGTTTTATCCGTTTTACAGCTTCATAAATCTTTCTGTCAGCTTTTTCAATAATCTTTTTATTTTCTTCCATCTGACTTTTCAACAGCTTACTGTCGCACACGGAATCGGGCATTTTAATATGCACACCGCTAAGAATCTCTGCTCCATATTTTTTCAAAAGCCTCGCTGCACAGCCTGCGCCATCCCCACTAAATGCTCCCATTGTCGCAACACATATCATTTTCCTGCCCTTCCACAAAGAGGCATTCGTTTTGATAAAATCTCTTACCATGTATGGTGCATTCGAAAACTGCGTCGGATATCCCAGAATAATCGTTCCATTTCTTTTTATCTTATCGATAACAGATTCATCCTCTAATGGAACTACATCGGCTGACGCATCGATTAATTTTACCAGTTTTGTAATGCAATATTTCGTATTACCTGTACCACTCAGATAAATTCCTATCATTTCCAAACTCCTCCGTCTTTCGGTTATTTTGACGTTTTTTCTATGAATGTTTTCTATTGAATATTTTCTATAGAATATTTTCTATGGAATGGTACAACATGCCAAACCCATCCTCTAAAAATTCACTCTTTGATAAATCCATCGACATTTTGATATATTCTTCCTTATTCGCTGCAAGCTGTATCAGTCCTGCTAACATTCCCCAGAACTGAAAGATCGTAGGCATTATTTTTAAATCCTCTCGCAAATCACCATTTTGAATGCCTGCCACTAAAAATTCTTTCATTTTTTCATTGATTTCTTCCCCCACATGATAGGTAGCTTTCTCTTCTGGCAGGTAATCATGATCTTTAAAATCAACATTAATTTTGTCCAACACCATTTTAAAATAAAACGGAAATTCCTCCTGATACTGTATTAAACCTTTACAGATCATATCGTATCTAGCCCTTGTTGTCTGCTGCTCTTCTAACGCAGCAACTATATATCCATATAATTTTTGCATGCTCTCTAAAACCAGCAGACCAATGATCTCCTCTTTGTTTTCAAAATATACATATAACGTAGCTTTGCTGTACCCGGCAGCCTTTGCTATATCACTCATGGAAGTTGCCTTGATTCCATTTTCCATAAACAGTATCGATGCCGCTGACACAATATTTTCTCTATGTACTGCCCTCGGTTCTTTTTTTCTTCGTCCCATATACCTCTCCTTTTTAATTAATTAAACTCTTGGTTTAATTATATTGATAAATATATGGATTGTCAATCCTTACCTTTACACAACACAAAAACCCGCACAAACCTTTCGGTTCATGCGGGTTTTCCCCCTATATATTACCTTTTCCCAAAAATAACATATCCCCTTTTTAATTGATGCAATACAAATTATTTGTCTGCGATAGCAGCCCTGTGCATGCAGCACAGACTGCATTTTACCTTATAACAAATTATTTATTTGCAATAGCAGCCTGTGCTGCAGCTAAACGAGCGATCGGCACACGGAATGGTGAACAGGATACATAATCCAGACCAATCTTGTGGCAGAACTCAACAGATGAAGGATCTCCACCGTGCTCACCACAGATACCAACATGGAGTTTCGGATTAACCGGTTTTCCAAGTTTAATAGCTGTCTCCATTAACTTACCAACACCTGTCTGGTCAAGTTTTGCAAATGGATCGTTCTCGAAAATTTTCTTATCATAGTAAGCATTTAAGAACTTACCAGCATCATCACGAGAGAAACCATATGTCATCTGTGTTAAGTCGTTTGTACCGAAGCAGAAGAAGTCAGCTTCTTTTGCGATCTCATCAGCTGTAAGAGCAGCTCTTGGAATCTCGATCATAGTACCTACTTCATACTCAAGTTTGATACCTGCTGCTGCGATCTCAGCATCTGCTGTCTCAACAACAACATCTTTTACATATTTTAACTCTTTTACTTCGCAAACCAATGGGATCATGATCTCAGGTTTTACAGTCCAGTCAGCATGTTTCTTCTGAACGTTGATTGCTGCACGGATAACAGCTTTTGTCTGCATCTTTGCAATTTCCGGATAGGTAACTGCAAGACGGCATCCTCTGTGTCCCATCATTGGGTTGAACTCA
>OGHY01001258.1_pt1 | contig 11951 bp, 7 predicted proteins | sample 1571541 | NCBI WGS metagenome assembly OGHY01 (sample SAMEA2581943, study PRJEB24529) | metagenome | biome: Human gut stool | place: China | collected 2011
GAGCCGCCGTTCACCCCGTCCGTCAATAAGAGAGAGAAATCTTCGTTCCTCGACCGTTTTCCAATGGAATACCCGACCGGAGGAGTCGGCGATTACCGTGAGAGCTGTCTGAATATAAGAAATGCACAGGGCCGTATGGGATGTGAGATTTTCTTTGATTCCTATGAAATTTTCAAAGGAAAACGCCCGCTGACCGGTCTTCCAGCTTCTTTTGGAACCGAGGACGAAGTAGAAACTCTGGAAATCACCTGCAAAGATCCTGTTCTTGATCTTGTTGTTGTCCTTTCCTACTCTGTTTTTACAAAAGAAAACGTTATCACCCGAAGTGTCCGCGTGAAAAATGAAGGCAGTGAAGCGCTGAAGGTAGAGAAAATCTACAGTGCCTGCCTCGATATGGACAACGAAGACTTTGAGATGCTTTCTCTTCATGGATCCTGGGGAAGAGAACGCCACATCCAGCAGGGTGCGCTCCGTTACGGAAAACAGCTCGTTTCCTCCGGAAAAGGAGAGTCCAGCCATCAGGAGCACCCGTTTGTGGCCCTGGTGACACCGGGAACGGATCAGGAGCGCGGCGAGGTTTACGCAATGCACTTCGTATATTCCGGCAACTTTATCGGACAGGTGGAAAGATGCCAGTTTGATACCGTTCGTATGGTCATGGGTATCAACCAGGAGGAGTTCTGCTGGAATTTAAAAGCCGGCGATGAATTCCAGGCGCCGGAGGTTGTTATGGTCTACTCTGCCGAGGGACTTGGCAAAATGACGCGTTCCTACCATGCATTTTATCGCAGACATATGATCCGCAGCCCGTACAACCACAAAAAACGCCCGATTCTGATTAACAACTGGGAAGCAACTTACTTTGATTTTGATACCGATAAACTCCTCGATATCGCAAGAGAGGCAAAAAAAGACGGCATCGAGATGCTTGTTATGGATGACGGCTGGTTCGGAAAACGAAATAAAGACGATTCTTCCCTCGGTGACTGGGTTGTCAACGAAGAGAAGATCAAAGGCGGCCTGAAAAATCTGGTTGACAAAGTGAATGAAATCGGTCTTGAATTCGGTATCTGGTTCGAGCCGGAGATGATCTCCCCGGACTCTGATCTCTACAGAGAGCACCCGGAATGGGCGATTCAGATTCCGGGAAGAGAAGCGACTGAGATCCGCTGCCAGTACGTGCTGGATCTCTCCCGCCCGGAAGTGCAGGATTATGCGTATGAATGTGTGGCAAAAATCCTGCGCAGTGCAAACATCAAATACGTGAAATGGGATATGAACCGTCAGTTAAGCGACCTGGGAAGCACCTACCTGGACAAAGATTCCCAGCAGGAGCTGTTCCACCGCTACGTGCTCGGTATGTATGCGATGCAGGAGCGTCTGATACAGGAGTTCCCGGATCTGCTTCTGGAGAACTGCTCCGGCGGCGGTGCACGTTTCGATCCTGGAATGCTTTACTACAGTCCGCAGATCTGGTGCTCCGACGACACCGATGCGATTGAGCGTCTGGAAATCCAGGAGGGAACAGCCCTCATTTACCCGCTCTGCTCAATGGGTGCACACGTCAGCGTATGCCCGAACCACACGGTTGGCCGTGTAACTCCGTTTACAACGAGAGGCCATGTGGCACTGGCTGGAACATTTGGCTATGAGCTCGATATCACAAAGCTGCCGGAGGAGGAGAGAAAACTGATTCCGGAGCAGACCGCAATGTATCACAAATATCATGAACTGATCCGCGATGGAGAGTATTATCGTATTCTTTCCTACCGTGAAAACCACAGATCCGACTGCTGGGCAGTAGCTTCTGAGGATAAAAGCGAAGTGCTTGTGACCTACGTACAGGTGCTGGCACAGGTAAATATGCCGTCCCGCAAGGTTCGCCTGCGCGGCTTTGATCCGGCGAAAAAATATCGTCTGGAGGGAACCGATGAGGTTTACAGCGGCGAGATGCTGATGAATGCCGGTTTCCGGATGAAAGATTTCTGGGGTGATTTCGTCAGCAGACTGTATCACTTTGTTGCAGTAGACTAAGGAGCAACGGATATGGCAAAAGTAAGATTGGCAGATATTGCAAAGGTGGCGGGCGTCAGCGCCGTCACCGTGCATAACGCGATTACAGGACAGAAAGGGGTCAGCGATGAGATGCGTGCCCGGATTCTGGAAATTGCAAAGGAAATGGGGTACCGCCAGCCGGGAAGCGGAGCGAGAAATACACAGGGAAAAAGCCTGCGCTGCATCGGAGTGGTGATTCCGGAACGGTATCTGGCAGAGTATACGACATTTTACTGGAAAATGTATCAGGAGATGGCACTGGCGGCGACGGAAAAGAGCTGTATGGTGACCGTGGAGATCCTGAAACAGGAGATGGAAGATGAGATGATCGTGCCGTGCATCGCCAAGGAGCAGACCGTCGATGCACTGATCCTTATGGGAGACACGAGCCGCGATTACATCCACTATCTGAAGAAAAACGTGGATCTTCCGATCGTATTTCTGGATTTCTACGACAATGAGCTGGCAAAAGATGCCGTGATCGCAGATAACTTTCACGGAATGTATCTGATGACGGAATACCTGTATGAGCATGGCCTGACCAAGCTGGCTTTTGTCGGTTCGATTCATTTTTCCAGCAGTATCATGGATCGGTACTGCGGTTTTTCCAAGGCTGTTCTGGAACACCGCGATGTGACACCGGCGGAAGCGTTCGTCTGCAACTGCGACCTGACCGCCGGCCTTCTGATGCTCGAGCTGGAAAAACGCGGCATCTCCGTGCCGGAGGATGTTTCCATTGTCGGCTTCGACAATTACCTGTATCCGGGTTTCCCGGATCTCAAGATCACTTCGTATGAGATCAATACGAAGGCGATGGTAAAAGTAGCGCTCGAAAAAGCGCTGAAGCAGATCCGCGGCGCGGCATCCGGCAAAAATATGGAAATTGTCTCCGGACAGCTGGTGCCGAAAGAGAGCGTAAAGCTTTGATTTTTATAACTGAATTATAAATTAAGAAACGGGGCATTTTGAAATGCCCCGTTTTTGTACATATTACACAACAAAGTCACTTAAAAATTGACAGTATCTAACGGAACTTATTTTTTAAGTAATTTCCAGTTGAAAAATTAATCATCTATGTTAAAATTAAGCTAAAGGACTGGGCGTGAGGGTGATAAAACACGGCGGTTCGGAGAAAAAAGAATGAAAAAACAAGATTCTGTCCACTAACAGAAACTTAAAAAAACAAAGTACAACTCATAAACAAACAATATTTTTCATGGAGGTTTCAAAAAATGAGCGAAGTTAAAATTATTGGAGATGCTGTCAAAAATATGCCATGGCAGGAAGGCCCGGCTGAGTTTTCCGGTGCACCGGTATGGAGATACAGCGAGAATCCGATCATCGGAAGAAATCCGGTGAAGGAAGTAGCAAGAATCTTCAACAGCGCCGTTATGCCGTACGGCGACGAGTTCATCGGAGTATTCCGTGGTGAGCAGACAAACGGAATCCCGTACATCTACCTTGGAAGAAGCAAAGATGCGATCCACTGGAATTTCGATGAGAACAAAATCCAGTTCGTTGACGAAGAAGGCAAACCGTTCATGCCGGTTTACGCATATGACCCGCGTCTTGTAAAAGTAGAAGATACCTACTACATCATCTGGTGCCAGGACTTCTACGGTGCAGCCATCGGAATGGCAAAAACAAAAGATTTTGAAACCTTCGTACGTGTGGAGAATCCATTCCTTCCATTCAACAGAAATGCCGTTCTCTTCCCGAGAAAAATCAACGGCAACTTCGTGATGCTGTCCCGTCCAAGCGACAGCGGCCACACACCGTTCGGTGACATCTTCCTGTCCGAGAGCCCGGATATGCTGTACTGGGGCAAACACCGCCACGTCATGAGCAAGAGCCCGGAGTGGTGGGAGTCCTTAAAGATCGGCGGCGGCGCAGCTCCGATTGAGACCAACGAAGGATGGCTGCTGTTCTACCACGGTGTAAGCGGCACCTGCAATGGCTATGTATACAGCATCGGCGGCGCAATCCTCGACAAAGAGAATCCGTCCATCGTAAAATACCGCTGCCAGAACTTCCTTCTGACACCGGAAGAGTGGTATGAGGAGAGAGGCTTCGTTCCGAACGTAACCTTCCCGTGCGCAACCATTCACGATGCAGAGACCGGAAAGATCGCGATCTACTACGGCGCAGCCGATACGTATGTAGGACTGGCATTCACAACCGTAGATCTGATTGTAGATTATATCAAGAAAAACAGTGTCGTACGCGAGTCTGACACCGAAATTGGAAGAAGATAAGAAAGAAGGAAAGAAAAGATGCAGTCTTTGGCAAAGGAAGTAAAGCAGGAGCTTACTGGACGGATCGTTCCGTTCTGGGAGGGCTTAAGAGATGAGGAATACGGCGGATTTTACGGCTATCAGGACTTTGATCTGAACGTGCAGAAAACGTATGAGAAGGGCTGCATCTTAAACAGCAGAATTCTCTGGTTTTTCTCGAATGCGTACCTGACCTTAAAGGACGAGAAGCTGCGCGCCGATGCGGAGCATGCGTACCGCTTTATGAAACAGGCGTGTGTGGACCGCGAGTACGGTGGCGTGTTCTGGTCTGTCACCTACGACGGAAAACCGCTCGATACGACAAAGCATACGTACAATCAGGCATTTGCAATTTATGCGCTGTCTACGTATTTTGATGCGACGGGCGACACCGAGGCGCTGGAGCTGGCAAAATCGCTGCAGCAGATCATCGAGACACACTGCACCGACGAGTACGGTTATCTCGAGGCATTTACCCGCGATTTCAAGCCGGAGAGCAATGAAAAGCTCTCGGAGAACGGCGTCATGGCAGAGAAGACCATGAATACGCTGCTGCATGTTTTCGAAGCATATACCGAGCTGTACCGCGTGACAAAGGATCCGTTTACCGGTGACCGTCTCCGCTTTATGATGGATCTCTTCGCGGATAAAGTATATAACAAAGAAAAAGGCCGTCAGGAAGTATTCTTCGACCGGACATGGAATACGCTGATTGATCTGTATTCTTATGGCCATGATATCGAGACTTCCTGGCTGATCGACCGGGGTACAGAAGTGCTCGGCGATCCGGCTTACCGGGAAAAACTGCTGCCGATCACCGGAGAGATTGCGGAAAATATCTACAACACGGCATACAAAAATCATTCGCTGATGAATGAGTGCGAGCGCGGTGTGGATGATACCACAAGAGTCTGGTGGGTACAGGCAGAAGCAGTCGTTGGATTTTTAAATGCATGGCAGAAAAAACCGGAGGAAACAAAGTATCTCGATGCGGCAAAAGACATCTGGGGCTACATCAAGGAATATGTGATCGACAAACGAGAGGGGTCTGAGTGGTTCTGGTGCGTGAATGCAGACGGAAGCCCGATTCATGAGCCGATTGTAGAACCGTGGAAATGCCCGTATCACAATGGACGTATGTGTATGGAAGTAATTGGGAGGTTAAAAGATGCTGAATAAACAGTATTATGTGGAAAAAGCCAAGGTAGACCGCCTTGTGGCAAGAAAGAACACAAAAGCAGATTTTTACAACGGTATTTATGACCGCTATGAGTATCCGGTGCTGACAAGAGAGTTCGCTCCGGTTCACTGGAGATATGATCTGGATGAGGAGACGAATCCGTACTTTATGGAGCGTCTCGGCATCAACGCTGTGATGAACTCCGGCGCGATTTATCTGAATGGAAAGTATTATCTCGTTGTCCGCGTGGAGGGCAATGACAGAAAATCTTTCTTTGCTGTTGCAGAGAGTGATACTGGTATCGACGGATTCCATTTCTGGGATTACCCGGTTGTGCTGCCGGATACCTGCGCAGAGGAAACCAACGTTTATGACATGCGTCTGACCCAGCACGAGGACGGCTGGATTTACGGAGTGTTCTGCTCTGAGAGCAAGGACAAAAACGATCCGGATCTGTCCGCGGCTGTTGCTGAGGCTGGTATCGTAAGAACGAAAGACCTGAAGACCTGGGAGCGTCTGGACAACCTGAAAACCTTACGTTCTCCGCAGCAGAGAAACGTTGTTCTGCATCCGGAGTTCGTAGACGGAAAATATGCCTTCTACACCCGTCCGATGGATGGTTTCATTGAGACCGGAAGCGGCGGAGGAATCGGCTTCGGACTCTGCGATGATATCACACATGCTGTCATCGACGAGGAGAAGATCATCAGCAAACGTATTTATCATACCCTGACCGAGTCCAAAAACGGTGCCGGAGCAGTGCCGATCCGCGGTAAGAAATGCTGGATCAACATTGCACACGGTGTAAGAAATACAGCAGCAGGCCTTCGCTACGTTCTGTATGTCTTCGGTACTGATCTGAACGATCCGTCCAAAGTCATTGCAGAGCCGTCCGGTGTATTCCTGGTTCCGCTTGGAAAAGAGAGAGTCGGAGACGTTTCCAACGTTGTATTTACAAACGGCGCGATTGCGCGTGAGAACGGAGAGGTTTACATCTACTATGCATCCTGCGATACAAGAATGCATGTAGCAACTACCACAATCGACAAACTCGAGGACTATCTGTTCAACACACCGCAGGATCCGCACAGATCCCCGGACTGCGTAAAACAGAGATGCGAGCTGATCTCCAAAAACCTGGAGCTGCTGAAAAACGAGAAATAAAAGCGTCCGCTGCGGCGCATCGGGATCTGTAAAGGTCATGAAAACCTGGAAAGTGTTTCGAGAAGAACCGAAACGTCAACGGGTTTCGCGATATGGGCGTTCATGCCGGATTCCAGTGCTTTTCGGCGGTCCTCTTCAAACGCGTTTGCCGTCATGGCGACAATCGGGATTTCCCCGCGTTTTCACGGGAGTGCACGGATCGCTTCTGCGGCCTGATAGCCGTTCATGTTCGGCATCTGAATATCCATCAGAATAACATTGTAATAATCTTCTGGTGCGTTCTGGACTGCTTTTAAGCAGAGGGCGCCGTCTTTTACGTGCTCGGCGTGAATGCCGTTTTCTTCCAGAACGGTGAGTACAATTTCTGCATTCAGGTCATTATCCTCGGCAAGCAGCACGCGTTTTTCGGAAAGCGTCTGCAGGGACTGCTCGAGAATCTCGTCTTTATGCTGGTGAGCCGCAAGCTGTTCTTCGGTCGGAAGTTCAAACGTGAGGCAGATCGTAGTTATTGTTCCGGCACCGAGTTCGCTTTCCACATCGATCGTTCCGCCCATCAGATTCACGAGGGATTTTACGATCGGAAGGCCGAGGCCGGTTCCGGTGATGTGGCTTTCGGTGGAGGAATGTTCTCTTGTAAATTCTTCAAAAATATGCGGCAGATACTCTTTGCTCATGCCGATGCCGTTGTCCTTCACGGTGATGCGGTAGGAGGCAAAGCCCTTCCTTGGTGCCGGTGTCTCTTCGATTTTTACGGAAATTTTTCCGCCCTCCGGCGTATACTTGATGGAGTTGCTGATGATATTCAGCAGAATCTCCCGTATTTTTGTCCGGTCGCAGAGGATGGCATCGTGTTCCACCGTGTTATAACAGAGATAGGAAAGATTTTTGCTTTTTAACGAAGGCTCAAACACTGCATTCAGGGAATTGATCAGCTCACTGTAGCTGCCGAGCTCGATTTTCAGCGAGGCCTTACCGCTCTCAATGCGCGCCATCTCAAGCACGTAGTTGATCAGGGAGAGCAGAAAACTGCTGGAGGACTTGATTTTTGCAATGTAGTCGACCGCGCGGTCCTTCTCGTCGATGTGCTTTTCCAGCAGATCCGAGAAACCGATGATGGCATTCATCGGGGTTCGGATGTCGTGGCTCATGTTGAACAGAAAACGTGTTTTTGCTTCGTTGGCAGACTGCGCTTCCTGTACGGCTTTTTCCAGTTCTGCTGCGTGAATCTCATCTTTATAGCGGCGCATCTGGAACTGCAGAAAACCAATAGAGGCAAGCAGGGAAAGGATGAGTCCGAGTGCAAAGGAAACAAAAACCTGCAGCGGACTGAGCCAGCCGTTTTTCGGTACAATTTCAAAATGCCAGGTGTCGTTCGGCACGGTGCAGAGAACTTCTATGGCATCGGAACGCCGGGAATTGCCGGAGTGTGCGATGGAAACGTGTTCGCCGGTGGCCGGAGAAATTTTCCAGAGTTCGTAGGTGTAGCCGGCTTCTTCCAGTGTATCCAGTTCAATTTCGTTCAGAAACGATTCCCAGTCGAGAACGAGAATCGAAAAGCCCCAGAAGGTCTGGTCACCGTTGGCATCGGTGGTATAAATCGGGTCAAAAAGCAGTGCTCCGATGTCGCCCTGCTGCAGCTCAAACGGTCCTGCAATCGTGTATTCGCCGCTCTCTTTGGCAAGGCGTGCCTCCTGTTTCCGGGCAGGATGCTCGAGCATGTTAAGTCCGAGTGCGGCTTCGTTTCCGCTCATCGGATAAATCAGTGTGACAATGCCGTCCTTTGCAAGCTCATGTGCTTTGATGACATTCTGGTCGTCCTGCATCAGCGAGGAGAGGACGGAAAACTCTTCGTCATCGACGGTATAACCGGCTTCAATCATGTGTTTCATCAGATTGGATTCGGCAAGATAATGGTTTAACTGTGATTTCACGCGGCCGATGGTCGTCTGTGCGGTATAGTCAGCTTTCAGCTTTGCTTCCTTTAACTGATTCTGATACAGAAAAACGGCGCAGAGCTCGACAAGAAAAAATGTAATAAAAAACAGCAGAAGCGCCTGAAATCGAATCTGTTTTTGCGTTAATTTTGTTTTCATATCGGATGCTCATCTAAATTCGTAATATTTCCGGCTTTTTCAGGTGATTTTTTTGAGTAAAAACGAAGACCGGAGTTAAAAATATTATATCGGATTTACCCTGGGATTTCAATAAAAGAAGCGTTAAGTTTGAAAGAGAACGGGATGAAATGAATGGGAAATGTAATGCATAAGAAGAAAATTGCCAGAATGGGCGGAGAATGGAATTGCCAGATAGTTGCTCATTATATCAAAATCATTTATAATAGGGACAGACGACACAGAATGAAGGATTGACAATACAATGGACTATGTGATTTTTGACCTGGAATGGAACCAGTGTCCCTATGGAAAAGGAAAAGAGAACCCGAAGCTGCCATTTGAGATTATTGAGATCGGCGCGGTGAAGATGGATGGTGAGCGGAATGTGGTGGGAACGTTTCACCGGATTGTAAAACCGGTGGTCTACCAGCATCTCCATCACCGGACGCGCGAGGTCGTCGGACTGACAGAAGAGGATCTGCAGAACGGAATCCCATTTGCGCAGGCCGTGCAGGAATTTTTTGCATTCTCCGGCGGTGCGTGCATGTTCGGCACCTGGGGACCGGGAGACCTGACGGAGCTCCAGCGGAACATGAAATTTTATAACCTCCTGTCGCTGATCCGCGGGCCGATTCATTTTTACGATGTACAGAAACTGTTCGCGATCCAGTACGAAACGATGAAGAGCCGCCGGGCGCTCGAGTACGCCGCCGACTTCCTCCATCTCCCGAAGGACGAGCATTTTCATCAGGCGCTTTCGGATGCAAAATATACGGCCGACATTTTTGCGCGCATCGATATGGATGTTGTGCTGGCGTACGACTCGATCGACGTATATCAGAACCCGAAATCGAAAAAAGAGGAGATCCACGCCGTCTATAATGGCTACACGAAATTCATCTCCCGCGAATTCGACACAAAAGAAGAAGCCATGCACGACCGCGAGGTCTGCAGCACGCACTGCTGCATCTGCGGGAAAACGGCAAGAAAACGCTTACGCTGGTTTTCGGCCGGCGGGAAAAACTACTACTGCGTAGCCTGGTGCCCGGAGCACGGATATTTGAAAGGCAAAGCCCGCATGAAACATTCGGACGAAGGAAAACTCTTCGTCGTGAAAACCATCCGCATCAGCAGCGAACAGGAGGCGGGGGAAATCCGGCAGAAGAAAGAGAACCTGCGGAAGAAGAGGAATCAGAAGAGGAAAGAAATGTAAGAAAGGCAGAGGAAATGGAAACGGGATAAAAGGTTTCATTTCTTCTGCCTTTTTAATTGGAAAACAGAGCGGGATCGGTTATAATAAAAAATAATGGAACGTATGAAAAGAGGAGGCGCAGAATGGGAGCTTATTTAAACAGTCAGACACCGTATACCCTGTATCAGAGTGAGAGCCGCAGCCCGTATTTTGTGGATAAAACAATGCTGCTGCAGGAACTGTTTCCCTATGTGGCTGCAGGGAATCGCCATCTTTGCGTCACAAGGCCGCGCAGATTTGGAAAAACAATTGCGGCCAATATGATCAGCTCGTTTTTTCAGAAGGGTATTGATTCAGGTGAACTTTTTGACCGGCTTAAAATTTCAGAAGCGGATGACTGCCAGAAATACAAAAACAAGTATAACGTCATTCGGATTGATTTCAGTAAAATGCCGAGAAACTGTGAATCTTACCGACAGTATATCGAGCGTGTGGAAGAACTTCTGATCAGTGATCTGCGGGAAGCGTATCCGGATGCAAAAACCAGTGAAACAGATGCGATTGGAGATATTCTGGAAGAGATCTTTCAACAGTATCATGGCGAAAAATTTATTTTTGTTCTGGACGAATGGGATTTTATTTTTCACAGGGGATTTATAACAGAAGCGGATAAAGCAAAGTATGTGGCATTTTTAAGTAATCTGCTGAAGGACCGTCCCTATGTGATTTTATCGTATATGACGGGAATTTTGCCGATTGCGAAATATTCCAGCGGATCGGAACTGAATATGTTTGCGGAGTTCACGATGGTAAATTCACCAATGTTCGGAACATACTTTGGATTTACAGATGACGAAGTGGATGATTTGTATGAAAGGTACTGTAGAGAATGCGAAAAACAGAGAAAAATAAAAAATGTGACGCGAAAAGGTCTGCGAGACTGGTATAACGGTTATTATACAAAATCGGGAGAGCGGGTATACAATCCACGCTCCGTTGTTTTTGCACTACAGTTTAACAATCTGGCAAATTACTGGACCAGCTCAGGTCCATATGATGAAATTTATTATTACATTCGAAATAATGTATCCGACGTCAGGGATGACCTTGCACTGATGGCAGCAGGAGAGTCAGTTTCGGCAAAAATACAGGAATATGCGGCCACTTCCATGAACCTGTCTACGAGAGATGAAATTTACTCTGCGATGGTGGTGTATGGATTTTTAAGCTATTTGAATGGAAAAGTGTCTATTCCGAACAGGGAATTGATGGAGAAGTTTGATGAGCTGCTGATGAAGAATGAATCTCTGGGATATGTATATCGTCTGGCGAAAGAGTCCGAGAAAATGCTGAAAGCGACTCTGGCGGGAGATACGCATACGATGGAAAAAATTCTGGAACTGGTGCACGATACGGAAGTTCCGCTGCTGTCGTACAACCATGAGACAGAATTGTCAGCCATTGTCAATCTGGTATACCTGGCTGCGCGTGACAGTTACCGGGTAGAGCGTGAGGATAAGGCGGGAGTTGGGTATGTGGATTTTATTTTCTATCCATATGATCTGACCGCAGATGGAATTATTCTTGAACTAAAAGTAGACCACACTCCGGAAGAAGCAATTCAGCAGATCAAAGACAGGAAGTATGCATTAAAATTTGTGCCGCGGCTTGCAGAACAGAAAAAGTATACAGGAAAAATACTGGCTGTGGGAATTGGGTATGAAAAGACGGAGAAAAAGCACAGGTGTAGAGTGGAAAGCTTAAATTGAGTGCTTGAGAGGTAAGAGAACTATCGATAAAAGCAGGTTTGTCGGTAGTTTTCTGTTATAGAGAAGAAATGGGGGCAGAGCAATGAAAACAATCCATAAAATTTCCGGAATTTTTCTGTGGTGTGTCGTTGGCGTGTTTCTTGGAAAGAGCGTTTATACGTATTATGACTACACAGCACACCCCGGTTTGTATGAGACGTGGTC
>OGHY01001276.1_pt1 | contig 11874 bp, 6 predicted proteins | sample 1571541 | NCBI WGS metagenome assembly OGHY01 (sample SAMEA2581943, study PRJEB24529) | metagenome | biome: Human gut stool | place: China | collected 2011
GCATTTAAAGATCATCATATATGGAATGACAAGCGCATCACTCTCATTCGAAAGGTTCAATTCCTCTGAGATTTCCTCTAATGTCTTCTCATCCAGCTTTCTGATGTACTTTAAGAACTTTGCTGCCTCTATGGTATTGTCTTCCTTGTTTTTTTCTACTTTTCTGCTGATCTCTGATATATAATCACCGATGATGATCAGGTATTTGATCTTCGTCCCCTGAAGATACATAGCTTTAAAAACTTCAAGTTCCTTGTCAACAAGTTCTTCTACCTGAAGTTCATACTGTGCCAGATTGTTACTTTTTCTTGCAAGCTGCTCCCGCATACGCATGGTGCCGAGTGCCAGATGCTGTGTTGTGACTACTTTTCCCTTTGAGAATACCGTGATCTGCATACCGCCGCCTCCGGCATCCACAACTGCTGCACCTTTCTGGATCATACGCTCAAAATCTTCCCGCATGGCAACCGATTTATAACTGATAAAGCGATGCTCAGAGTTACTTAAAACTTTTACGAGAAGTCCTGTCCGGATGCGGATCTGGTCTAAGATAAAAAGCTCATTTTCAGCGTTTCTCAAGGCTGCGGCAGCATATGCTTCGTAGCTGTCCACCCGGTAGCCGTCCATGATCTTTTTGTACTCGGCAAGCGTATCACACAGCGCCTCCACAAGTTCATATCCGATACTTCCCTTGGAATATGCATCTCTTCCGAGCTCAATCCTGCTCCGGATATAATCGATGTCACGGATTTTCTTCTTTCCTGAAATCTCAAATATTTTAATACTTACTTCATAAGAACCGATATAAATTGCTGCGAATGTATGGATCACCAGATGTCTGCCTCCTCATTTCTTTTGTATATCTCTATTATACCAATTTTTTATTCTTTTCCAAGTAAATAGTTGATAAATTGCTGCGCTGTCCTGCCGGATAATCCGCCGTGGGAAAGCTCCCATTTATTGGCCTCAGCAAGCAAAGTGTCCTCATCTATGGAAACCTGATATTTTTCTGCAAGTACTTTGACAATATTCTGGAATTCCTTCTTGTTCGGTGCGCCAAAGTAGATGGAAACACCAAATCTTGCATACAGGGATAATTTTTCCTGTACAGTATCGGAAGTATGCATATCCTCACGCACTTCCTCTTTATCCGAAAATGTTTCACGGATCAGGTGGCGTCTGTTGGAGGTTGCATAGATCAGTACGTTGTCCGGTTTTTTCTCAAGACCGCCCTCGATCACTGCCTTCAGATATTTATATTCGATCTCAAACTCTTCAAAAGAGAGATCGTCCATGTAAATAATGAACTTGTAATTGCGGTTTTTGATCTGTGCGATGACATCATTCAGATCACAGAACTGGTGCTTGTACACTTCGATCAGACGTAAGCCTCTGTCATAGTACTGGTTTGCAATGGCTTTGATACTGGTGGATTTTCCGGTTCCGGCATCCCCATATAACAGGCAGTTATTTGCCTGCTTTCCGTTGACAAATGCTTCCGTATTGTCGATGAGTTTCTGTTTTGCAAGCTCATAGCCGACCAGATCGTCTAATTTCACATGGGCAATATTTGTGATCGGCACGATCTCCACCTCTTCCTTTTCCCTGTGCTGAATGCGGAATGCCTTGTGAAGTCCTAGTTTGCCAACGCCAAAATCTTTATAAAATGCCGTCACTGCATCTTTAAATCCGGACACATCTGTGGAAGCTTCCAGCTTTAACTTCAACTCATTGATGCGCTCCTTGATCCTCTTATTAAAAATCTTTCCGCTCCCTGTCATGCTCTGATAATCAGTGATGGCATCCATACAGTCCATCTCAAAATAAGAGGCAAGTTTTCCAAAATCAAAATCAAACAGCGATTTGATGATCTCAAAGTCATGCAATACGATCTGATTGACAGAGCCCTCCACTTTTCCGCGGATCTCACAAGTTTTGCTGTAAGCATTCTCATTATTTACAAGAAGAAATGCCAGAAAACTGTGCCACAGATTCCCCTCAAAGCCATGACTCACTGCCAGTTCCATTAACTGGTTCAAACTCTCATACAATAGAGACTCCACATCCTCTTTATTATAATATTCATTTTCATAATTCTCCATGATCCAGGTCATGTTATAAAATAATTTTCCATTTTCAAAATCTTTATATAAAATCAGATTCTTTGGACTTTTCATCAGTTTATTCATTCCCTTCTGCACTCACATAATTGCCAAGTATTTTCAATCGGATGGTCTCCTCTGTCAGCCCCCGCAGCGCATTCTGTACGGCTGCATCATTGAGGTTTCCCTCAATGTCAACAAAGAAGCGGTACTCCCACGCTTTTCCCTGCACCGGTCTGGACTCGATCTTATTCATGTTGATTCCGTTGTAGATAAAATGGGACAGCTTATGGTACAGCGAACCGCTCTCATGCGGAACTTCAAAAGAGATACTGATCTTATTGGCTCTCGATTCAAAAATCTTCTTGTTTGCCACAATGATAAACTTTGTATAATTATTTTTATTGTTCTGGATTGCCTCATCCAGCACTTTCAAACCGTAAATATCCGCAGTCAGGGTGCTTGCGATCGCTGCCTTGTTCTTTTTTCCATCTTCTTTGATCTTCTGGGCGGACATCGCAGTATTTTTCAGACTGTGCTTTTCCCAGTCTCTGTGGCTCTCAAGGTATTTCGAGCACTGCATCAGCGCCTGTGGGTGGGAATAAATGTCGGTGATATCGTCCATGTCTGCTTCCGGCAGGCCCAAAAGTGCATGGTCGATACGGATGATCTGCTCGCCCACGATATAATTATTGTATTCCACCATAAGATCATAGTTCTCGGAAACGATTCCGGCAGATGAATTCTCAATTGGGAATACAGCGTAATCGGCCTCTCCGTTTTGGATGGCTTCCATCGCATCCCGCCACGTATCCACATGATAACTGTCCGCATTCTCCCCGAAATACTCATTCAGCGCAAGCTGTGAATATGCGCCTTCCGTTCCCTGAAATACGATTTTAGCATTTTTGTAATTCAGATGATCTACTTCTTTAAAATCGGTTTTTTCCGTCTGACCATGTTCTGTCAGTAGCTGATACTGACGCTTCCGGCTCATGGACATGATCTGCTCGAACAGTTCACGGATACCATGTTTTAAAAATGGCGTAGTTCCTTTTCTGCTCAATGTTTCCAACTTGGAAACCTCACGCTGCTTGTCAAATACTTTCTTTCCCACAGCAATTTTATATTCAGCAACTTCCTCTGAAATTGCCATTCTGCGTTCATACAGATCCACGATCTGACTGTCGATCTGATCAATCTCATCTCTTAGTTCCAATAAATCTCTCATAAAAAATCCAAGCCTTTCCATTTATTATTTATAATATATTACATTCACAGTTTGCTTGCAAGAGAACACTTGCGTCATGGTATACAGAAATGCTATACTTTTTATAGATAAAGATTATAAATCAAAGAGGTGATTTACTTATGAAAAAAATTTGGAAATGGCTGCTTTTTGTGTTGGTGATCCTTCTTGCTGCCGGGTGTGTTTTCCTCTACCGGTACATAAACCGCATTCGGTATAATGACGGTTATGTCAACGGCAACACTGCGGGAAATCTGTATAACGAAGGATATTTCTGTGAAAAAGATGGTATTGTCTACTTTGCCAACCCTGCCGACAACTACTGTCTGTACTCCATGAACCCGGACGGCACAAACATCAAAAAGTTAGAGGATCAGAGTGTCAGCTACATCAACGTGGATGACCACTACATTTATTACTGTAAACTTAAGGGAAAAAGCGCTGATTCGTTTTCCTTCCTCCCGGTCAATACCAACAGCTTATGCCGGCTGGACATTGACGGAAAAGGAAAACCTGAAATTTTAGATGATGATCCGTGTATGTATGCTTCCCTGGTTGGAAATTATCTGTACTATCTGCATTATGATACCACTGATGCAACCACGCTGTACAAAGTCAAAATTGATGGCAAGGAAAAAGAGCAGGTAGAAAAACAGTCCTACTTTACCGCAAGTACCGATGGACAATATATTTATTATAACGGACTGACAGACAATCATAATATCTATGAGATGGACACTTCCAATGACCACGCAAAAGTCATCTATGAGGGGAACTGCTGGATGCCGGTGAAAGACGGAAACAATCTTTATTTTATGGACTGTGAAAACGATTACCGCATTGCCAAAGTCGATCTGACAAATGGTGAAAAAACGCTGGTCACGGACTGCCGTGTCGACTGCTATAATGTCACAGGCGATAAAATCTTTTTTCAGAAAAATGATAAGACAAATCCGGCCATCTGTTGTATTAATACAGATGGAAGCAATTATCAGGAATTAAAAGAAGGCAACTACACTGCCATTAATGTAACTTCCACTTATGTCTATTTTAAAGATTTTACGACCAAAACCCCTTATTATACATCTGTTGCTGCCCCGGGCAATGTACAGATTTTCAATCCGTAAGCAGGCGTTGTTACAATGCAATTTTTTACAAAAAAAGAAACGTCAGGAAACTTCATTTTTTCCTGGCGTTTCTTTATCCCGCAAAACAAATATTTATGCAAAATCAAATAACGACAACTGATTGGACTCCGGCATATCGCCCAGCAGTCCAAGATCTGCCATAAGATCAATGGTAGATTTCGTCACCTTGGTTCTCTGGCGGAAATCATCTTTGGATAAGAATTTTCCGTCTTTTGCTGCCTCCGCAACCGCAATTGCAGCATTGTCACCCATACCTTCAATGGTATTTAACGCCGGCATAAGCTTTCCGTCGATGATCTGGAAACGGTCCGGCAATGCACGGTAAATATCAATTGGCGTAAAATCAAAACCTCTCGCATACATCTCCTGCACGATCCGCATATCACGGTAGACATCCTGCTCTTTTTTGGAAAGAGAGTCTTTTCTTCTTGTGTAATCCTTATAAAAATATTCCAGACGCTCTTTTCCCTGACACATGATCTCATAGTTGAAACCGGTCGCACGAATGGAAAAATATGCTGCATAATAGGCGAGTGGATAAAAAACTTTACAGTATGCAATACGCCACGCCATCATAACGTAGGCAGCCGCATGTGCTTTCGGGAACATATACTTGATCTTTAAACACGAATCAATATACCATTCCGGTACATTATGTGCCCGCATCTCTTCCTTCCATTCTTCCTTTAATCCCTTACCTTTTCGAACAGACTCCATAATGGTAAAGGACTGCTCACTGTCAAGTCCCATACTGATCAGATAAATCATAATATCATCACGGGTACAGATTGCAGTAGAAATCGTTGCAATCCCCTGCTCAATTAAAGTCTGTGCATTTCCCAACCACACATCCGTACCATGCGAAAGTCCTGAAATTCGGATCAGATCCGAAAATTCGGTCGGTTTCGCATCAATAACCATCTGCATCGCAAAATCTGTTCCAAACTCCGGGATTCCTAAACATCCCAGGGGAATACCGTTGATGTCTTCCGGTTCTACTCCCAATGCAGAGGTATTCATAAACAGCGACATGACTGTCTGATCGTCCAAAGGGATCGTCTGTGGATCAAGTCCTGTCAAGTCCTGTAACATACGGATCATGGTCGGATCATCGTGTCCGAGAATGTCCAGTTTTAATAAGTTATGGTCGATGGAATGGTAATCAAAATGAGTCGTAACCGTTGCAGTCGTCATATCGTTTGCCGGATGCTGTACCGGAGTAAACGTATTAATCTCCTCGCCCACCGGAAGAACAACGATACCTCCCGGATGCTGTCCGGTCGTTCTCCGGACGCCGACACATCCCTGTACAATACGGTCAATCTCACAGTTTCTCTTGTGAATTCCACGCTCTTCATAATAATTTTTGATATATCCAAATGCAGTCTTATCCGCAAGTGTACCAATCGTTCCGGCACGGAATGTCTGTCCGTAACCGAAAATAACCTCACAGTAAGCATGGGCTTTACTCTGATACTCACCGGAAAAGTTTAAGTCGATATCCGGCTCTTTATTTCCCTTGAATCCAAGGAAGGTCTCAAATGGAATATCAAATCCATCTTTTACCAGCTTTTTGCCACACACCGGACAAATCTTATCCGGCATATCACAACCACTTCTTCCGGAAAATGCCTTGACTTCCGGTGAATCAAAATCGCTGTATTTGCAATATTCGCAACGGTAATGCGCCTGCAATGGATTTACCTCCGTGATACCGGACATGGTCGCTGCAAAAGAGGAACCTACCGAACCACGGGAACCTACAAGGTAACCATCCTCGTTCGACTTCCATACAAGCTTCTGTGCGATAATATACATTACCGCATATCCATTGGAAATAATCGAATTTAATTCTCGGTCAAGCCGCTCCTTTACGATCGGAGGCAGTTCTTCACCATACATGCTGTGCGCCTTGTTATAGCAGATATCACGGAGCATCTGATCCGAATTCTCGATAAACGGCGGACACTTATCCGGTCTTACCGGTGCAATCTTCTCACACATATCCGCAATTTTGTTTGGATTTGTAATGACGACCTCTTCTGCCTTGGCACTTCCAAGATATTCGAATTCCTTTAGCATTTCTTCGGTTGTTCGAAGATATAACGGTGCCTGCTCGTCAGCATCCTTAAATCCCTTTCCGGCCATAATAATACGGCGGTAGATTTCATCTTCCGGGTCAAGGAAATGCACATCGCAGGTAGCCACCACAAGCTTGTTAAATTCCTCCCCCAGTCTGCAGATCCTGCGGTTGATATCCTGCAGCTCTTCCATCGTATTCACCGGCTCCTTGTCACTGCGCAACATGAACTCATTGTTTCCAAGCGGCTGTATCTCCAGATAATCATAGAACTTTACAAGTCTTATGATCTCTTCCTGCGGTCTTCCGCCCACAATCGCACGGTATAATTCTCCAGCTTCACAGGCAGAGCCTAAAAGAAGTCCCTCTCTGTATTTGACAAATTCACTTTTTGGCACACGTGGTCTCTTATTATAATACGTGAGGTGTGAAAGTGAAACCAGACGATACAGATTGATACGTCCGATGTCATTTGTCGCCAGAATAATTGCATGGTAGGTCGGCATTTTCATGACCGTTTCCGGGGAGGTGGAAACCATATGGTTCACATCATCGAGATTTTCCATACCGCGTTCTTTTAACATCTCAATAAATTTCACAAAAATTTCTGCTGTACAGGCAGCATCGTCAACTGCACGATGATGGTTTTCCAGTGAGACATTCAATGCCTTTGCAACGGTATCGAGTTTAAAACGATTCAGGTTCGGCAGCAGAATTCTGGCAAGAGCCACTGTATCTATGATCGTAAACTCTCTCTCTATCCCCTGATCCTTGCAGTTTTTCTTAATAAAACTCATATCAAATTCCGCATTGTGGGCAACCATGATCGCACCATCGCAGAACTTCATAAATTCCGGCAGAACCTCCTCAATCTTCGGTGCATCAATGACCATATCATCCTTAATTGAGGTCAATTCCTCGATTCGGAATGGAATTGGCACTTCCGGGTTTACAAATGTCGAAAAGCGGTCTGTAATGACACCACCGACTACTTTCACTGCACCGATCTCAATAATCTTATTCTTATCCGGGCTGAAACCGGTCGTCTCCAAGTCGAACACCACAAAGGTTTCATCGAGGCTCTGTCCTTTCGAATCTGTGATAATATCCTTCAAGTCGTCCACCAGATACGCTTCCACACCGTAGATAACCTTAAAATCGTCATCCGGACTCAATGCATGGTTTGCATCCGGGAATGCCTGTACATCGCCGTGGTCGGTGATCGCAATCGCCTTATGTCCCCATTTCATGGCACGCTTTACGATGTCTTTACACTCGGACACACCATCCATATCACTCATCTTTGTATGACAGTGCAATTCCACACGCTTCTCCGGACTGGTGTCCATACGGGTGGTCGTAAAGTCTGCAATCTTCTTAATTCCAACGATCGAACCGATTGTTAATTCACTGTCAAACTTATCGATTGTCGTGACACCTTTGATTTTTAAGAATGCCCCTTTTTTCAGATTGCCAAGAAGCTCATCCCTGTCTTCATTTCTTGTAAATATTTTCAGGACAATGGAATCCGTAAAATCTGTGACCGACATGATAATGATTGTCTTTTCGTTACGGATCTCCCTCGTCTCAACCGTCATGACCTGACAGCGGATGGTAACTTCACCCATCTCACCCACGATTTTCTCCAATGGGATGGTTTCTCCATCCTCAATATCACGACCGTAAATTACATCCGGATTATCGGATTTTTTACCTCCGCCAAAGCCACCACCATCATAACGTTTTTTAAACTCTTTCCGCGGTCCGTCGTATGGTTTTTTTGCAGTATTTCCTGCACCATTTGCAGATTTTGCATCGTTTTTTGCAGGTTTTACGGCGTTTCCACCACCTGTAGAACCACTGTCTCCAGATGTTGTAGTCTGACCGGAAACTGCACTTTTTTCATTGGCATCTGAAGCAACTGCAACTGTCTCTCCGTCCTCATCCTTCAAATTGATATTTTTTAATATGTTTTTGATTTCAAACTGAATCTGAAGATCACTGTTTTTCTTGTATTTGCTCTCCTTTGGCTCCTCAAAGTCGAGGTCAACAATCAGGTTCATGCCACAGCGCTCACACACGATTTTCTCTAAAAATTCCACAATTTCATGGGAGCGTGTCTGTGCAATGATCGTATTTTCCAGCACAAGATGCAGATGACTGTCATCCGTAAATTCCATTTTGGAGGCACGGAGCAGATTGTATTCCATCAGACTGTAGGCTTTTAACTCTTCTAAAATACTGTCCTTATACATATCCATCAGCGTGCGGGCGGTATACTGCTCGGAGAGCTGATACTTTTCGATAATACGGACATTCATCCGTTTTCCCTTAAATATCTGCTCCTCAATGGATTTTTCTAACTGCGTAATGTTATTTTTATGTATAAGATGACAGCCCAAAAGATAGACACGGATATGATCTCTCTCATGATTCATCCCTACCTTGGTAACTTCCATCTCAGATAAAATTTTCTTCATATCCCCGGACACATCCAGTGTCGGAAAGACATCAAAAAATAGTTTTGCCATAATTATTCATTCCAATGTAACAGTTCATAGCGGAGTGCCTCTAAAAGTTCTGACTCCGGCACTTTTTTGAATACTTCGCCATGTTTGATAATAAGTCCTTCTCCGATTCCCCCGGCGATTCCGATATCTGCCTCTTTTGCTTCTCCCGGGCCATTAACAACACATCCCATAACGGCAACTTTAATGTCAAGAGGAATGTCAGCAACCATATTTTCTACCTGATTGGCCAGCTGGATCAGATTGATCTGTGTTCGTCCACAGGTAGGACAGGATACTACTTCCACACCACCCTGACGGAGTCCAAGTGTTTTTAAAATTAATTTGGCAGATTTGATCTCCTCTAATGGATCTCCTGTCAGGGAAACCCGGATCGTGTCACCGATTCCCTGATGTAAGATCAATCCAAGTCCGATGGCTGACTTGATATTACCGCTGATGATCGTACCGGCTTCCGTGATCCCGACATGCAGTGGATGATCGGTCTGGCTTGCGATCAGTTCATGCGCTTTCACACACATCATAACATCCGAAGATTTGATACTGATGACAAGATTATCATATCCCATATCTTCAATCAGTTTTACTTTATCCAAAGCACTTTCTACCAGTCCCTCAGCCGTCACTCCATGGTATTTCTCCACCAGATTTTTTTCTAAGGAACCACTGTTTACCCCTACACGGATTGGAATGTTGCGCTCTTTTGCGACATCCACCACTGCCTTTACACGCTCCGCGCTTCCGATATTGCCAGGGTTGATGCGGATTTTGTCTGCTCCATTCTCCATTGCTGCAATTGCAAGACGATAGTCAAAATGAATGTCTGCAACGACCGGAATCTGCACCTGTTTTTTTATCTCCTTTAATGCCTTCGCTGCATCCATCGTAGGCACTGCACAGCGGATGATATCACATCCGGCAGCTGTAAGCTGATTGATCTGTGCGGCAGTTGCCTCCACATTCTCGGTTTTTGTATTGGTCATAGACTGGATCAAAATCGGGTTGCCGCCGCCAATGATGCGGTTGCCGATCTTCACTGTTTTTGTCATAGTTCTTCTCCCTTTCGTATAAATTCTTACTGGATAATTGCGAAACTTTTTCTAATCTATATAAACAACTTACGAATGTCGTTAAACATGATCAGTATCATGAGTGCAAACAATATCATGATACCGGCAAAATGTACCATGCCCTCTTTTTCCGGGTCAACTTTTTTGCCACGGATCGCCTCTACCAGCAAAAATACAAGTCTTCCACCGTCGAGTGCCGGGAGTGGCAGAAGGTTCATGACACCAAGGTTCGCAGAAAGCAGGATACTGATATACAGCATTTGCAGGAATGCATAGAAGTAGCCGTAGGAAACACTCTGCTCATAGCTGTCTCCGATTGCACTGACAATTCCTACCGGACCACTCATATCATTGACGGTAACGCCTCCGGTAAAGAGCATCTTTAAGCTTCCAAGTGTCGTATAGATCCAGTACTCCACCTCGTAAGCACTGTATTTTGCCAGCGTGAATACATTGTTTGTTGTCTTCTCTCTGGCTGCCATTCCAATAAATCCATATAAATATCTTCCGGTGGTCTCATCATATTTTGGAGTGAGTTCCGTTGTGTAACGTTCTCCATCCCGCTCATAAGTTACTTTCACCGGTTCTCCGGCATGGTACATGGAATATGCACTCACCTCACGGTAAAAATGAATATGTTTATTTCCCATTTTTACAATCGTATCACCTGCCTGAAGTCCCGCTTCCTCTGCGGCATAACCCTCACTCACATCTGAGAGTACCGGAAGATCATATCCGGTGCAGCAGACAAGAATAAAAGAGAAGATAAAGGCCATGATAAAATTAAAAATTGGTCCCGCAGCTACAACGCTGATCCTTGCCCAGACAGATTTGTTGTTAAACGCCTTGTTATCCTGGCTTTCCGAATCCTCTCCCTCCATCATGCAGGCTCCTCCAAATGGAAGCAGTTTGATGGAGTATTTTGTCTCACCTTTCTGGATTCCGAAAAGTGTAGGTCCTAATCCAAGTGAAAATTCATTGACACGGATTCCGTTTGCCTTTGCAAGTAAAAAATGTCCCAGTTCATGAAACAGGATAATAATGCTGAATATCAGTAATGCGATAATAATTTTCATGTAAAAAACCTTTCCTGATGTCTTGTTGCATTTTTAAATGCGTTTTATTTTGCACTCATCTTTTTTTCAATAAACTCATAAGCAGCTGCTTCTGTCCCCAAAATTTCATCCACATCCGGATGATCGATAAACTCTGCATTTTCCATACATGCCTCGATCAACTCTGTGATCTCCGGATAAGAAATCTTCCGGTCTAAAAACAGACTGACCGCTTTCTCATTGGCAGCATTGTACACAGTCGGAATATTTCCGCCCTTTTCCATTGCCTGATATGCAAGTGCAAGCCCGCGAAATGTATCGGTATCCGGCTTCTCGAAGGTAAGATCTGCAATTTCAAACAGATCCAGTCTCCTGCCCGAAAGATTCCGGCGCTCCGGATAATAAAGTGCATACTGGATGGGCAGCTTCATATCCGGGGTGCCCAGCTGGGCGATCATGGCCCCGTCCCGGTACTCCACCAGGGAGTGGACGATGCTCTGGCGGTGGATCACCACGTCCACCTTTTCCACCGGCAGCCGGTACAGCCGCATGGCCTCGATGACCTCCAGGCCCTTGTTCATCAGGGTAGCAGAGTCGATGGTGATTTTTGCACCCATGGTCCAGTTGGGATGTTTCAATGCG
>OGHY01001285.1_pt1 | contig 11823 bp, 10 predicted proteins | sample 1571541 | NCBI WGS metagenome assembly OGHY01 (sample SAMEA2581943, study PRJEB24529) | metagenome | biome: Human gut stool | place: China | collected 2011
TGTTGCTATAATACAATAGTCAGCCTTTAACAGCCGTTTCTTATCCGAAGTTGTCTCTTTATACTCAACCCCACCAAATCTCTTAGTTCCATCCTCTATATCTTCTGTAAGCACGTCAAGAACCTCTGTGTTAAGCATGATATTCACTTTAAGCTTACGCATTTCTCTTACGAGTGCTGATATAACATCTGATGAATGATCAGACTCTGGAAAGCATCTGTTTCCTCTTTCTATCTTGAACTTAAGTCCCAGTTCATCAAAAAAGCCCATAACATCATAGTTGGAAAAGCCCTTAAATGCGCTGTACATAAACTTGGGATTGGTTACAACACTCTGTCTTATATCTTCTTCATCACCAGCATTGGTAAAGTTACATCTGCCTTTACCTGTAATAAAAAGCTTTTTCCCAGGCTTTTCGTTTTTTTCCATAAGTGTAACAGTATGCCCATTTCTGGCTGCTATTATAGCAGCCATCATGCCGGCAGCACCACCACCTATTATTATTACACTGCTCATATATATCCTTTCTTTTTAAGGAAATCATGCCTGTTCATTTTCATTCTGAACAAGAAGCTCCTTGAAATATGGAAGTTCCAAAGCCCAGTCACAAAATGTATGCCATTCAGCAAGCTTATGATTTCTTCTTGAATAATACATACCCGCAAGATTCTCATAATTAAATGTACATGTTCTCATCTGGTTATAGCTTTCTGGCAATAGCTGAATCATACTGTACCATAGATTCTTATCCTTTGTTTCTACAAACTCCTGACGTATTGTTTCAAGAAAATCTATATTTTTCTGCATCATATCAAGTGCTGCCTCTGTACAATGGTCAACACTGAAATCACTCATTTCAAATGGCTTGCTGTGAATTTTGTGCATTGTACTTGTTGAGTTGGCAACTGTTCCAACCTTATATGTGTCATATTCCTTCCACCAGTATATTGGTGCTGTTATATCTACCGTTACAAATATCTGTCTAATGAACTTTCTATGGTCTGAACCCGCCTTACATAGTCTTTTTGCAAGGTCTAAGTCATTAGGACCAAATGTAAATACACCATTCTCTGTTTTGCTGTCCATTCTTGCCCAGCTGTTAAGAGGGTTTCTTGCACCTCTCATAGCATTTTCAAAATTCATGACTTCATATCTTTCTAACTTAATCATCTAAACATACTCCATTATTCCGCTATGTCATTATGCTGGTCACCCCAAAACATTATGTCATAGCAGAATTTCTTTTATTTTATTATGATGACAGGGACTAATGAATTCCATCCCCGGATGCTGCCTATGAGGTATTCTCTCTTTATTATTTTTTCCTCCAGCACTACTCATTACTTATGACCATCCTGTATAGTGACTAGATTACAGAAGGTTCTTTCTAAGCTCTGCTCCGTCCTTAGCACTAAGATATGCAGGTGCAATATCAAATACTGTCTTGCAGCCGCTCTGACCTTCCTTATAAAGACGATAAGCTGCTCTTGCATATGCTACGATAACGCAGGATGTGAATTCCGGGTTAGAATCAAGCTTTAAGCTGTATTCTATAACGTGGCTGTTTTCATTATTCCAGCCTGTCTTTCCTGTGCGGATAACGAAACCTCCGTGTGGAATTCCACTGTGGTTTTTCTTTAATTCTTCTTCACTGATAAAATGAACTGTTGTATCATAATCAGCAAAGTAATTAGGCATGTTCTTGATTGTTTCCTCAACCTTTGCAGCATCAGCACCTTCCTCTAATACTACAAAACATTCTCTTGTATGTTTCTGTCTTGTTGTAAGATCTGGATTCTCACCGTTTCTTACTGCCTCTAGAGCTGCCTCTACAGGAATCGTGTACTGCTTGCCATCCTTAACGCCTTCAACACGGCGGATAGCATCTGAATGTCCCTGACTTACACCCTTGCCCCAGAATGTATAATCCTTGCCATCTGGTAATATAGCATTGGCATACATACGGTTCAAAGAGAACATTCCTGGATCCCAGCCTACTGATATAATTCCGATATGTCCGCTCTTCTTAGCAGCGGCATCAACATTGTCAAAATGTTCTGGAATTCTTGCATGTGTATCAAAGCTGTCAACGACATTAAACATCTCTGCAAACCTTGGTGTCTGAACTGGTAAATCTGTTGCACTTCCACCGCAAAGAATCATTACATCAATCTTATCCTTCCACTGCTCTATATCTTCTACTGAGCAAACTACAGCTTCCTTAGTTAATATAGAAACACTTTCTGGTGAACGTCTCGTAAATACTGCTGCTAACTCCATATCCGGATTCTGCTTAATAGCGCACTCCACACCTCTGCCTAAATTACCATATCCAATAATACCTATTCTCATATCATTCCTCCATTTTATATATTCTAACTATGTATTTCATCTAATTAGTGCACGCAAACACTTATCTAATATTACTTTTTGATAGCTCATATGTCAACTGTCATTTTAATGTAAACTTAATATCATATGTGTTCTCCTAATCTTCTTTACTACATCAAAAATGAGATGATTACTATATATTATACAATACATAATAATCATCTCATAATTATTTATCAATATTAAACCAGTTATGCTATTAAACTGGATATGCCTTATTAGCTGTATCAGCCTTAGCTGGGTCAACCTTCTTCTGCTGTGCTTCTCTATACTTGAAGAACTCTGTAGCAACTGCTGGGAATAATGCATATGAAAGCACATCCTCATCCTGCTGCTTGTACTGCTGTACAACTGGGTCATTCTTGAACTTCTCAAGCTGTGGCTCAATAAGGTCTGCTGGACGGCATGTGATAGGTGTAGCATCACCTATAGCCTTCTTCTGTACTTCTGGGTTAAATGGCTTGATTGTCTGTCCGAATTCACCCATAAGAACCTTCTTAGATTCCTTAGTAATCATCTTATAACGCTCGCCCTGTAATACATTAAGAACAGCCTGTGTACCAACAATCTGTGATGATGGTGTAACAAGAGGTGGTTCACCAAAGTCCTTACGAACCTTAGGAATTTCCTCAAGGACTGCCTGATACTTATCTTCTGCACCAGCTTCCTTAAGCTGTGATACAAGGTTAGAAAGCATACCACCAGGTACCTGATATAATAATGTCTTAATATTAACTCCAAGAACCTTAGTATTCATAAGACCTGACTTTAACGCTTCTTCTCTCATTGGCTGGAAGTAAGCAGCTATCTCTGCAAGAAGGTTCTGGTCAAGACCTGTATCGTACTCTGTACCCTTAAATGCCTCTACCATAACTTCTGTAGCTGGCTGTGATGTTCCCATTGAGAATGGTGACATAGCTGTATCTATGATATCTGCACCAGCTTCAACTGCCTTCATATATGTCATTGAAGCAACACCAGATGTATAATGTGTATGCATCTGGATAGGAAGTGAAGAACCATCCTTTAATGCCTGTACAAGCTCTGTAGCCTTAGCAGGAACAAGTAAACCTGCCATATCCTTGATACAGATAGAATCTGCACCCATATCCTCAATTCTCTTAGCTGTTTCTTTCCAATAGTCAAGAGTATATGCATCACCAAGTGTATAGCAAAGTGCTATCTGTGCGTGAGCATTAGGATTTTCCTTCTTAACAAGCTTAACTGCCTCAACTGATGACTTAAGATTTCTTAAATCATTGAAACAGTCAAATATTCTGATTATATCAATACCATTAGCAATAGACTTCTGCACGAAATATTCTACAACGTCATCTGCATAATGATTGTATCCGAGGATATTCTGTCCTCTGAATAACATCTGTAACTTTGTATTCTTAAAACCATCTCTTAACTTACGAAGTCTTTCCCAAGGATCTTCCTTAAGGAAACGAAGTGATGCATCAAATGTAGCACCGCCCCAGCACTCAACTGAATGATAACCAACCTTATCCATCTTGTCTATGATTGGAAGCATCTGCTCAGTTGTCATTCTAGTAGCAATAAGTGACTGATGAGCATCTCTTAATACAGTTTCAGTTATCTTTAATGGTTTCTTAACCTGATCTGCCATCTTAAACTCCTCCTATATATTTCTATATATAAAGTAATAAATTGATTATGAGAGGGTCTTAGCCCTCAAAATCTGCAACATTATAGAAGTTGCCATTGCAACTTCTAATGAATTTAGAAGGTCTTAGTCTGCATAACCACAAGCAGCTTTAACCCTCTGGAAGTTGCGATAGCAACTTCTTACGGACTTAGAGTGTCTTAGCTCGCGTATTATGCGAGCTTAGAGCCTCTTAGTCCGTTTTTACATGACACCAAACATCGCCATAAATGTACCTGCTGCAACCGCTGTACCAATAACTCCGGCAACATTAGGTCCCATAGCATGCATCAGAAGGAAGTTAGAAGGATCTGCCTCAGTACCAACCTTCTGTGAAACTCTGGCTGCCATAGGAACCGCAGATACACCTGCTGAACCGATAAGTGGATTAACCTTACCATGTGTAGCTTTACACATAATCTTACCAAATACAACACCAGCTGCTGTACCAAAGCAGAAAGCAATAAGACCAAGTGCAACAATCTTTAAAGTATCAAGATTAAGGAATGCTTCTGCACTTGTTGTAGCACCTACTGATGTACCAAGTATAATAACTACGATATACATAAGTGCATTAGAGGCTGTTTCTGTAAGCTGCTTAACAACACCTGATTCTCTGAATAAGTTACCAAGCATAAGCATACCTACAAGTGGTGCTGTTGTTGGAAGAATAAGTACAACAACTATTGTAACTACAATAGGGAAAAGAATCTTTTCAAGCTTAGATACAGGTCTTAACTGTTCCATCTTGACTTCTCTTTCTTTCTTAGTAGTTAATAACTTCATGATAGGTGGCTGTATAATAGGTACTAAAGACATATATGAATATGCTGCAACCGCAATAGGTCCCATATACTTAGTCTGACCAAGCTTACCTGCAAGGAAGATTGATGTAGGACCATCAGCTCCACCGATAATAGATATAGCTGCGGCTGCCTTATCTGGGAATCCCATAAATATAGCCATTATATATGCTGCGAATATACCGAACTGTGCCGCAGCTCCTAAAAGGAAGCTCTTAGGGTTGGCAATAAGAGGACCGAAGTCTGTCATTGCACCAACTCCAAGGAAAATAAGTGATGGAAGAATACTCCATTCATCTAATAAATAAAAGTAATGTAATAAACCACCTACTCCGTTACTTGAATCTTCAATAGATAACATTATATCAGGGAAAAGATTAACAAGTAACATACCAAAAGAAATAGGTACTAAAAGCAGAGGTTCATATTCTTTTTTAATCGCTAAATACATGAAAAACAGTGCAACCAGAACCATCAGATAGTTACCCCATGTGAGGTTAAAGAATGCTGTCTGGTGTACGAGGTTTCCCAATGTTGATAAAATATATTCCATTTTTTACCTCCGTATATTATTTCTACACTTCTAGATTGATATATATATCAATTAGTTCATAGAAACTAATACTTTACCTGACTCTACAGAATCACCAGCTGCACATTCAACTGTTGCAACTGTACCATCCTGTGGTGCACAAATTTCATTTTCCATCTTCATAGCTTCAAGGACAACTAATACGTCACCCTTCTTTACAGCTGCGCCTGCTGCTGCGTTAACCTTAAGAATCTTGCCTGGCATAGGTGCATTAACCTTAACTGCACCCTGTGCGCCTGCTGGTGCTGCCTTTGGTGCAACCTTTGGAGCTGCTTTAGGTGCTGCTGCCTTTGCTGCTGGTGCACCATTTCCTGTTCCTTCTTCTACAGTAACATCATATACATTACCATTAACTGTTATTGTATAATTCTTCATAATTATTTCCTCCTGCTATTAACCTTTCTGATTGAACGAACAACAAGTCCGTCTGTAGATGTATTCTCCGATGCTGCAATAGCTGCTGTTATAACTGCAACAAGTTCAAGGTCATCAACCTCTTCATCCTGTTCTTCATTAGAAACAATCTGGGCTATTGCATTATTAACACCCTGAGCATCTGCTGATGCGTTATTCTTAGCTTTATTCTTATTCTCCCAAACACTTATATACTTGAATAAGCCGATTATGAATGAAATAAATATAAGCACGATAAATACTGTACCCATACCTATAATTGTGTTCATAACTGCCTTATACATTTTCTGTCCTGTTGTATATGATGGATTGATAGCACCATTTTCAAGTGAGAAATCATCATTTATAACAAATTCAAAAGATACTTTATCATTCTTCTCATAAGCTGTATCGACTGTTATAGTACATAACTTACCAGTATCCTTGTTAAGTGCTATATTGATAGTTCCAATACTCTTAAGTGCACCAAGTTCTCCTCTTGTACTATTCCAGCTGTTATAAAAGCCAATAGTCTTTGCTGTAAGACCTTCCTGATCCACAATATACTGCTTGCCATTAACCAATGCAAGTGGTAATGCTGACTCTGCATCAGATGTTATCTTAGCTGAATCATTCTGGTCAAGATATGTAATCATATCAGTTGTCCAGTCTTCCAAATATGACTGATACACCTGGATAATCATATTCTTACGTTCTAACTTTGCACTTGTTGTTGATATAGTACCATTAGATGAATCGCAGGCTGTCATGCAGAATACACATACAAGCAGTGAAAATAACACTAAGAACTTTTTGATATTAACTTTCTTCATATTATCACCTCTTTATTATACTGTACCATGCTTCTTATCTGCACGAACCTCTCTTTTATCAAACAACATTTCAAATGCTGCTACAACATACTTTCTTGTGTCTTCAGGATTAATAATAGTATCAACATAGCCTCTTGCTGCTGCCTGGTCAACACTTGACTGTAAAGCTGCATATTCTGCTGCCTTTTCGTTAATAGTTGATGTAACATCCTTAGAAGCTGCGATATCATCAGCGTACATAATCTTAGCTGCCAATGAAGCATCCATCATGCCAATACTAGCCTGTGGCCATGCATATACCATATCTGCACCTATTGATTTTGAATTCATAGCTACATAAGCACTACCATAAGCTTCACCTGTAATAATATTAACCTTAGGTACATCTGCATTAGAAAATGCATATACAAGCTTAGCTGCTGCTTTAGCTATTGTTCTTTCTGACTTAACTGTAGCTTCAAAGCCCTTAACATTAGTAAGTGTAAGAACTGGTATTTCAAATGCATTACAGAATGTAACAAACTCAGCTGCCTTATAAGCACCTGCTGTTGTAAGTACTGGTGCAAATTCTTCTGCCTTTTCACCATTCTCATCATAAAGAGCTGTTCTGTTAGCTACCGCACCAACTGTAACGCCATCAACAAGAATGAATCCTGTAACCATCTCTTTAGCATATTCTGCCTTAGCTTCAACAAATACACCATCATCTGAAATATCTGTAAGTGCAAGTGCAGGATCAGCTATTTCTGCTTCCATATCCTGGCATACTCTGTTAAGATCATCCTGATTATCAGTACATACTGTACCCTCAGCATTATTAGATGGAAGCATAGATACAAGTTGTCTTACTCCGTTAGCGATAGTTTCTTCATCTCCAACAAAATCAACAACACCTGCTTCTGCCATAAACTTAGCACTTGATGTATCAAGCTTTGACTCATAATTGCCATCTAATGCATTAGGACTGTTAACGAATAACTTAGCCTTTTTTTCTTCAACAAATACGAAATCTGAAAGTTCTGCAAGAACGGCAAGACCTCCACCACATTCGCCATAAACAGCTGTAATCTGTGGAATAATTCCTGAAGCAAGTGACATATTCTTATAGATTTCACCAAAACCATTAAGTGCATCTGTTGCTTCCTGAAGTCTTAAACCTGCGCAGTCAATCAGACCTATCACAGGAGCTCCCATTTTCATTGCCTTCTCATAAAGGCTGGCAATCTTCTTAGCATGCATTTCACCGATAGTTCCGCCTAAAACAGAAGCATCCTGGCTATATACATACACGAGATTTCCATTAACAACTCCATAACCTGTTATTACACCATCAGATGGAGCTTTCTTTTCCTGCATGTTAAAATCTGTAGCTCTGGCTGTAACTCTGGCTCCGATTTCAACAAAACTGCTGTCATCAAGAATAGCTTCGATTCTTGATAAAGCCTGTGTAGTATTACTCATTATCGAGACCTCCTCTTTAATATACATTGCTTAGTGCAAACAACTATTGTTTATTTTATAACAATCAACCATTTATTTCAAGTAAATATTTGTATCATTCCTTGTGATTTTTAATGTTTTTTTTAGATTTTTCATTAATTTTGCACAGTTTTAATCTGTCGTTTCAAATATAGCAGCCAACCCCTTATGGATTATTATAGAAGCCTCATCATTTTCAATCTCATTGCTCTGACATATACTAAGTCCCTGCTTTAAAATGTATTTGTTAAGGCAATATTTAAAACCTTCAAGTGTTATAACAACCTCTTCACTCATCGGAACAATAGAAACATATTTTCCATACTGTTCCTTTTTCTTTATTAAGTGCATGCCAGTGTCATTATTTACAAGATATATACAATTATATTTATCAACTATGTGGCAGTTCACTCCTGAGTCCAGTGCAGCTTTCATATTTCCGATATTAGTCATTGTATGATCCATCCTTGTTCCTATCGCACCAAGTATATATATATCAGAAGCCCCCTTTTGTACAGCCGTCATTATTGCAAGATGAGTATCAGTATAATCCTTTTCACATGGATATACTTCAAAATCAACCTTTTTTTTATATCTTTCAAGCACACGTTCATCGACCGAATCATAATCACCTAGTAAAAAGTCAATATCCAGTCCAAGTCTGTCAGCATACATAAGGCCTCTGTCTGCCGCTATACAATAGTCGAATTTTTTATCTGCAAGCCATTCTTTTGCCCATTGGATATCTACATAACCACCTGTTAATATCAAAACCTTATTCATATCCGTCATCTTAAGCCTTCCTTATTCTTTGTTTTCTCTTTATTATTTTGCTTTGAAATATTTTTCATATTTCATTTATGTTCTTTAATTTTTCACATTTATATTCTATAATAAATCAAACATGTAGTAAAACATTTTATACTTTACTAAACAACTAAACAAGGAGGACATTATGAGTGAACATAACATTCATTCTGATGATGAGATTGAATTAAAAAAAGAGACTGCGGGTATTGATGACAGTGTAACAGGCATTAACGAACTTGGAAGCAACGAAGCAGAAGGAAATGAACTTCTTATGCACTCTGCCAATCTTTACGAAAGCACTGAGGACAAATACAAAGACAACTTATCATCAGCCATTACATTTTTCGTATGTGGTGCAGCCGGTATAATAATACTTATACTTAACGATATTGGTATTCTTAAACTCGTTGTAAAGGGAAGCTCCAACTTCATACTTATTAATATTGTTCTGGGATTACTTTTTATTGGCTTTATAGCTATTGGCTTCTGGTCTTTAAAGTATTCTAAAAACATCAAGAGCAAGGCTGCTATTGAAAGCAGGGATACTGATACTATCTTAGCATGGCTTAAGGATAACGTAAGCAAGGATGATATAGAAGCTTCTTATCTTGACGACATTCCTGAGGAAATGAAATATTTCAACAGAAGCGACTATATCAAAAAGGCTATCAGTAAAAACTTTCCTGATACAAGCGATGATCTCTTAGATACAATTGCAGACAAATATATTGACAACTTATTTAACGAATAAATAATAAGCGGGAACACATATCTTATGCATGTGTTCCCGCTTAACTTTATTTACAATCAGTTTAAAGTTTTAATATATTATTACTTATTAGAAAGATATTCATCAATACCCTTTGCAGCTGCTTTACCAGCACCCATAGCAAGAATAACTGTCGCTGCACCTGTAACAGCATCTCCACCAGCATATACTGCTTCCTTTGATGTCTGTCCATTATCTTCTTCTGCAACAATACACTTTCTCTTATTAATATCAAGTCCCTTAGTTGTTGATGAAATAAGTGGGTTAGGTGATGTACCAAGTGACATGATAACTGCATCAAGTTCCATAACGAACTCAGAACCTGGTATCTCAACAGGCTTTCTTCTGCCTGAGGCATCTGGTTCACCAAGTTCCATCTTTACGCACTTAATTCCTGTAACATTGCCCTTCTCATCTGTGAGAACTTCTGTTGGGTTAGTAAGAAGGTCAAATATAATACCTTCTTCTTTAGCATGATGTACTTCCTCAGCTCTTGCTGGAAGTTCTTCCTCGCTTCTTCTGTATACAATATGTACTTCTGCTCCAAGTCTTAAAGCTGTTCTTGCAGCATCCATAGCAACATTACCGCCACCTACAACTGCAACTTTCTTAAACTTCGCAATAGGTGTATCATAATCATCCCTGAATGCCTTCATAAGATTGCTTCTTGTAAGATACTCATTAGCTGAGAATACTTCGTTAGCATTTTCACCTGGAATACCCATAAATCTAGGAAGACCTGCTCCTGAACCAATAAATACTGCATCGAAGCCTTCTTCGTTAAGAAGCTGGTCTATAGTCATTGATTTACCTATAACTACGTTAGTTTCTATCTTAACACCAAGCTTTTTAACATTTTCAACTTCTGATGCAACTACTGTCTTCTTTGGAAGACGGAACTCAGGAATACCATATACTAATACTCCGCCAGGTTCATGAAGTGCTTCAAATATAGTTACTTCATATCCCATCTTTGCAAGATCTCCTGCGCATGTAAGTCCTGAAGGACCAGAACCTATTACAGCTACCTTCTTGCCTTTCTTTTCTGTTGGCATCTCAGGTGCAACATTGTTTTCTCTAGCCCAGTCAGCTACGAATCTTTCAAGCTTTCCAATAGATACAGCCTCACCCTTAATACCTCTTACGCACTGTCCTTCACACTGTGTTTCCTGTGGACATACACGGCCACATACAGCTGGAAGTGCTGAAGACTTTCCAATAACCTTATATGCTTCTGCAAAATCACCTTCTTTTACATTATGAATGAACTCAGGTATGTTTATTGATACTGGACATCCCTGAACACATCTTGCATTCTTACAATTAAGACAACGAGTTGCCTCTTCCTGTGCCTCTTCTGCATTATATCCGAGGCAAACCTCATCAAAATTCTTATTTCTTACATCTGGAGCCTGTTCCCTTACAGGAACCTTTTTCATAACATCCATTATTATACCTCTTTTCCATCGATTAATCGCGTCACTGTTCACAAGTATATAATCAAACAGTAACCATGCTTCTTAATGAATACCAACAATTAATTACAGTTTCCACATCCACCATGATGAGTTTCACCCTCAAGAGCAGCAAGCATAGCTCTGCCCTCTTCTGTTTTATATGTCTGCTGACGTTTCATAGCCTGATCAAAATCTACAAGATGTCCATCAAACTCTGGTCCATCAACACAAGCGAACTTAATCTCATCACCAACCTGAAGTCTGCATGCTCCACACATTCCAGTTCCATCAACCATAATAGGATTCATACTTACAACTGTAGGAATACCAAGCTCCTTAGTTAACAGACCGACAAACTTCATCATAATCAATGGTCCGATAGCTATACACTTATCATACTTCTTACCCTGTGCATAAAGGTCTTTAAGTACATCTGTACCCATACCTTTTCTTACATAGCTTCCATCATCTGTTGTTATATAGAGATTGCCGGCAACAGCCTTCATCTCATCTTCAAGCAGAATAAGATCTTTATTCTTAGCACCAACAATAACATCTGCATCAACTCCATGCTCATGAAGACACTTAACCTGTGGATAAACTGGAGCTGTTCCAACACCACCTGCT